>TARA_R110000782_G_scaffold259894_2_pt1 | contig 20010 bp, 15 predicted proteins | sample TARA_R110000782 | Tara Oceans TARA_R110000782 (sample SAMEA4397859) | marine metagenome | biome: Polar Biome; feature: [SRF] surface water layer (ENVO:00010504); material: water (ENVO:00002006), including particulate matter (ENVO:01000060) such as... | depth 5 m | reverse complement strand
TGTTACTTATACTACTAATGGTGCTTGTCCTGATACTAGTACTGTGTCTATTAACATAAACAATTGTACTTTACCACAACCAATTGCTAATTTTTCTGCTTCGCAAACTAATATCTGCGAGGGTAATTGTATTAATTTCATAGACTTAAGTACTTCATCAGCTACAGGAGGAATTACAGCGTGGAGTTGGACTTTTAATGGTGGAACACCATCAACTTCAAATCAACAAAACCCAACTAATGTTTGTTTTGCAGCAGCAGGAACTTACACTATTTCATTAACTGTTACAGATGCTAATGGTAGTGATGATAGCACTATGACCGCATATATTACAGTAACCAATTGCACAACACCTACAGCAGGATTTTCTATCTCAGATAATGAAATTTGTGCTGGCGAATGTATTGATTTTACTGATATGAGTACAGCTGCAACAAGTTGGTTATGGACCTTTAATGGAGGAAGTCCCTCAACATCTACCGACCAAAACCCAACTAATATTTGTTTTGGAACTGATGGAGTTTATTCTATTGAGTTAATTGCCTCAAACTCGTTTGGTTCTGATACAATTACCGATACAGTAACAGTACATCCAACACCAATTGTTAATGCTGGAAGTAATGTTACCATTACTTTAGGTAATAATACCATTTTAAACGCAACTGGTTCTAATGGAAGTTATTCTTGGACACCTCCAACTTGGCTAAGCTGTCCTACTTGTCCATCTACTACTAGTACACCTGAAGAAACAATCACTTATACAGTAATTGTTGTAGATTCAAATGGCTGTAGTGCTTCAGACCAAGTAACTGTATTTATAGAATTTGAGAATGTAATTTGGGTACCAAACATATTCTCTCCTAATGGAGATGGCAGCAATGATATACTTTATGTTAGAGGTAAAGGTGTTGCTGACTTAAACTTTTTTGTTTATGACAGATGGGGTGAAAAAGTATTTGAAACAACTAGTTTAGATATTGGTTGGGATGGTAAATTTAGAGGCAAAGATATGAACAAAGCAGTTTTTGTGTATTACCTCGAAGCTACTTTTATAGATGGTAGTAAAGTAACAAAAAAAGGTGACGTAACTTTAATAAGATAAATAATTATGAAATATAACGTATTCACAAACATCCGAAAAATGAACTATTCTATAGGTAAAAAAACAAGTCTCCTCATTGCACTATTCTGTCAAGTAGGAATAATTTCAACAACAGAAATAAAAGCTCAAGACATACACTTTACTATGTATGACGCAATGATAATGACCACAAATCCAGCAACAGCAGGTGTCTTTAACGGTGATTTTAGAGGTGTTTTAAACTATAGAAGTCAATGGGGAAGTATTTCCAATCCATATAAAACTTATGCTATAATGTTTGATGGTGGATTATTAAAAAACAAATGGAAGAATGGATATATAGGAGCCGGAATAAGTGCTTTTAAAGATGTTGCGGGAACAACTAATTTTGGAACAACTAAAATTAATCTTGCTCTTTCAAGTGTTTTATTTTTAGACGATAAAAATTCTGCATCTGTAGGTTTAATGGGTTCTTGGGGACAAACAAGTATGAGTCCAGATAATCTAGAGTGGGATTCACAGTTTAATGGACAAAATTTTGATGCATCACTAAGCTCTAATGAATTGTTTGCTTTTGAAAATAGTAATTTCTTTGATTTTTCTGCAGGTGCTTTATGGTCTTATGGCAAAGGTGCAAAAACATTAAGCTCTCAAGATGAGTTCAATATTCAATCCGGAGTAGCTTTTTATCACATTACGCGTCCAAACCAACAACTAGAATTTGGAGAAGTAGATAAACTATATTCTAAATTAGCATTTCATACTGAAGCTCATATAGGAATAAGTAATAGTAAATTGGCTTTCAGACCAAAATTTTTAGCTTACTTTCAAGGACCAACGAGACAACTATTAGGAGGTTTAATGGTTAGATATACACTTCAAGAAGAATCTAAATATACCGGTGCTTTTAAAGGTGCTGCTATTTCATTAGGAACATACTATAGGTTTGGAGATGCCTTTGCTCCTGCTGTAGAAATAGAAATTGCTAGTTTTTCTCTTGGTTTTGCCTATGATTTAAATGTTTCAGGATTGACAGCTGCAACCAATGGAAATGGCGGTCCTGAAATATTTATCCGTTTTATTAATCCTAACCCTTTTGTTTCCGGTAAAGGAACAAAGAGCCGAGCTAGATTTAATTAACTAATTTACTACTCTATCTAACAAAAAAAGCTGTTGTTTTGTAAACAACAGCTTTTTTTATTGAAAATAATTATAAAAACTATTTCTTAATAAATAATTGAGATACTCCATTTACATTAACAATGTAAGCTCCATTTGGAAATCCACTTACATTTACCTTTAACATGTTTTCGTTTAATGTTTGAGTAAAAACCACCTGACCTAACGTATTTGTAATTTCTACTACATTATTAACTGAATTCATTTCTTTTAAATCAATAGTAATAAACTCTATAGCTGGATTAGGATAAACCAATAACTCTATATTGTTTTTAACAAATTCATTAACCCCCACAAATGTGCTACAATCTTTTTGATTAGGGTTTTTAAGGTTACTAGGGTTGCAATCTAAAATATTATATAAGAAAGTAGTTAAATTAGTGTTTGTTGTATCCAATATTGGTGTAGAATTAGCAAATGGAGGATGGTCGCTTCCTGTATATGGATCTAAATGATTATAAATACCTTGACCGTCCATTCTAGTATTTATTGGTCCACTACCATAAAGATTAACCGGTGTAAAACCATTTAAAGGCTGTCCGTAGTTATATAAAACGGTTTGGTCTCCATAAGTATGACAGGCGTACAAAGGAACATCATTACCATCTATCCATGCAGTATCAGCTACTCCACCTGCAAAGCCGAAAGTACCTGCTGCTCTAGAGCAGTACCCTGGTGTTCCACTACTACCTTCTAAACCACCGATTTCGCCTAACCAAGTTTGCCACTGAGTAGGTAATTTATTTACATCATCACCATAAACCAAATTAAACGCCAATATTCCTCCTGCTGAAGTTCCTCCAATAAAAATTTGCTCTTCATCAATTTTGTAAAGATTAGCATTAGCAGCATCAGATCTAAAGTAACGAATTGCAGCTTTTCCGTCCTGAATTGCTCCGAATACTACTTTAAACGTAGTTTCTTCTGCTAACAATGAAAAAGCACTGGGTGCCAACCTATAACTAATAGAAGCACATACATAACCTTTTTTAGCTAGTTCTGTAGCAAAATGAACTAATTCTGCCGAAGACCTTGACCCTCCTGAAAAAGAACCTCCATGAGCAAAAATAACCAACGGTCTCGATGTTGCAGTATCTCCTTGTGGTTGATAAATGTCCATAAACAAATCAATCACATTATTATTTAAATCCATATTACTACCATATTGCACGGTAGTTACATCTACAGTAGTGTAAATATTAGTTTGGTATCTACCATTACATTGAGCAAAAACCTCTATTGAACCTAAAATTGCTATTGTAAATAAAGTGTAAATTTTTTTCATAATTTTTTGTGTATTTAAAATTTGCAACTAAAATAAGTTATTTTTTATAAAAATAAGCCATGTAACACATTTATTTTATTTCTTCGTATTTTTTTATTCTTGAAAAATATTTTTACTTTGCCACCTTTAAACATCTAAAAATGAGCTGGTATAAAAAATTAGGTCCAGGATTACTATACGCTGGAGCTGCTGTTGGAGTTTCTCACCTTATTCAATCTACAAGAGCTGGAAGCGATTTTGGGTATCAACTTATTTGGGCAATTTTGATAGTTATTATTTTAAAATATCCTTTTTTTGAGTACGGACCACGCTATGCTGCCATAACAGGAAAAAATATACTTTATGGATATAAAAACCTAGGTAAGTGGTCAGTAATTTTATTTTTCTTGATTACATTCTTTGGAATGTTTATCATACAATCTGCCGTTACAACAGTTACTGCTGGAATTGTTACTGAAATTTTTCATACACATTTACCAATATGGAGCATTGCTTCATTCGTACTTTTTATTTGCTGTCTATTTTTATTTATCGGAAAATACAAAGTATTAGACACAAGTATGAAATTTATTATAAGCCTACTTGCTATAGCTACCATTAGTACTTTTTTAACTTCACTCTTTGGAGATTATCAACAAAATAATTCACTAAAAACAATTTTTTCTTTTTCTAATAAAAATCACATATTATTTTTAATTGCTCTTATGGGTTGGATGCCGGCTCCTTTTGATATCGCTGTTTGGCATTCTATATGGACTACAGAAAAAACTAACCACAATAAAGACACATCTATTAGCTATAAAGACATCATGTTTGACTTTAAACTAGGTTACTGGACTACTTTAATTCTTGCTATAGCTTTTTTAGGATTAGGTGCAGTAAGTATTTATGGCACTGGTGTTGAACTTTCTGCAAATGGAAGTGAATTTACAAAGCAATTACTTCAAATTTATACTTCCAATATTGGTGAATGGTCTTATATAATTATTTCAGCAGCAGCATTAACAACTATGTTTAGTACAACTTTGACTTGTTTAGATGCACAACCAAGAGTTATGGTAGAAACTTCTGCGATTTTATTTAATAAAACTCAAAATGAAGCTACTTCATTTTATTGGCTATGGCTATTTCTGCTAGCTTTTGGTAGTATCGTTATCATAGCATTTTTTTCGGCAAACATGAAAATGTTAATTGATTTTGCAACAGCAATAGCCTTTTTATCTTCTCCAATATTAGCTATCCTCAATTATTTAGTTATTACGGGAAAAGATATTCCCAAAGAAAAACAACCCTCTACTCTACTTAAAACAATAAGTATTATAGGAATACTTTTCTTTGTCTGTTTTAGTATTTATTACTTTTATGTTTATTTTTTCTAGACATTTTTACCTACTATAAAATGGTAATTAAAACTCATTTTTAACTAACAACAAACTGTTTATTTCATTTCTAATTCAATAGCTTAAATGTAAATAATTGCACTATTTTTGAGTGTATTTTTTTCAATACTCAATATTGTTTATATATTTACGCTCAATTTAAGAAGTAACATGAATTTTATATCAACCAATTATATTTCAAAAGTCTATTTATTAATTTGCATACTGTTATCACTTAGTAATTCAGCCCATGGTCAAAAATCTTCCCCCGAAATTGAAAAAGCTATCTCTAAAGCAAAATTTAATATAGAAGTAAATGATTACCGTGGTGCTTTAACCTCTTTAAAAGAACATTATAACAAGGACAGTACTGATGTAAACTTAAATTACCAAATGGGAATTTGTTATTTTAACTTACACGAATACGAAAAAGCAGAAAAACATTTTAATCAATCTGCAACATCAGTAAGTTTAGAACTATTTAGATATAAAGCGGCTACAGCTCATGCTAACAGTAAGTTTAAAAAAGCAACTAACTTTTATAACGGATATAAATTAATTGCCGGAGAAAAAGAGCTTACCAATGATGATATTACACGTTACATTAATCAAATTTCTTATGCAGAATTGGCTTTAAAAAACAAAAGAAACATTTTAGTAGAGAATTTAGGAAGTAGCATAAACTCTGAATTTGATGATTGTGCTCCGCTAATAAATGCCAACGCATCATTGTTATTGTTTTCTTCTAACAAAGAAAATTACATGCATAACATTTATCAAATAACTAATTATAATAAAAGTAACACTCAAGTTGAAAAACTAAATAATAATATTAATACCGCCCAACAAGAAATTACTGCAGGCATGTCTGCTGATGGACAGACCCTATTTTTTCAAAGAAATAATAAGTTTCTTATTGCCGGAAACCTACAAGTTACTCAAATGGGACTAGAAGAATGGGAAGATCCGAACGAACTTCCTGTAGAAATTAAATCAGCTTTTAATGAAACTGGCGCATCTATTACTATAGACAATAAAACAATCTATTTTTCAAGTAGCAGACCGGGAGGTTATGGCGGAAAAGATATTTATAAAGCTAACCGATTACCAGATGGAACATGGGGAAAAGCTCAAAATTTAGGACCAATCATTAATACCCAATTTGACGAAGACTACCCTTTTATTTTTAGTGATGGAAAAACGTTATATTTTAGCAGTAAAGGACATCAAAATATGGGTGGGTTTGACCTATTTGTTTCCACAGTTTCTAATGAATCTTGGACTAACCCAGAAAATTTAGGCTCCCCAATAAACTCTGTTAGAGATGAGTTCTCTATTGTTTTAGCAGCCAATGGAAAAAATGCGTTCTTTTCATCAACTAGAGAAGGTGGATTAGGTGGTATTGATTTGTATAAAGCTTTTATAAATGACCCTCCTACTAATTTAATTGTCTTAAAAGGAATCGGATATGATAAATCATCGAACAAATCTATTCCTGTAAAAGCAACTTTAATGGAAGATAACAAAACCATAGTGGGGATTTACAATGCAAAAGCAAGTACAGGTGAGTTTGTAATGATTGTTGCCCCTGATAAAAATTATAATATTTTAGTTGAGGCCGATGGATTCCATCCGATTACCGAAAGTATTGATTTTAATATAAAAAATCAAGAACCAATCGTATTTTTATTAAATAAAAAATAATTAACCTTTAAATATTTACGTTATGAAAAAAACATTATTTATACTCATATTACTTATATCAAACAACCTATTTGCACAATCTAAAACAGAATTTACACTTACGCTAAAAGATGGAAATATCGTAACAGGAACAACAAAAGTTTCTAATGTTTTATTAATAACCGATTATGGTAAATTAGATATCCCAATAAAAAACGTATCTTCTATTTCTTTAGGAATTCATCCTGATAATAGTTTAAAAAACACTATTGTTAATCTAGCCAAACAGTTGCAAAGTGCTATAGAAGATAATAGAAAAAAAGCTTACGACCAATTGGTTAATTTAAAAATAAGCGCAATCCCTGTTATTGAAGAAGTACTTTATTCAGAAACTGAAGAAACACCTATTCATTATGATTATTCTCTAACTACTGCATTGTCTGAATTAAAAGCTATTCACAGTGTAGGAAATAGCTATTCTACAAAAGATATAATTACTATTGATTACGAATACAGCATGGGTGGAAAATACGATTTTTCTACTGTGAGTTTAAAAACGGAATATGGTGATTTAACTATACCTAGAGAAAAAATCGAGAAAATTGACATCCTTTATATAGATGCATCTGCCGATAGTAAAACGTTTAAATTGATGGCATCAACTCATATCAGTTCTAATCAAAATGGCGGTTGGTTAAAAACGGGTATTGTAGTTAAGCCCGGACAAAATATTTCTATGACAGCTTCAGGAGAAGTTGTGTTAGCAAGCCTATCAAATAATGCATACAAGCCTGATGGCTCTGTTAAAAATAGTAGTTCAGATGATTTTAACACAAATAGTAGTACTTCAACAAGTCCAGCTTACGGAAATGTAGTATTTAAAATTGGTGATTCCGGAACAGTAACAAAAGCGGGAGCTAAGTATAATGGCAAAGCAAGCGCTGCAGGAATGTTGTACATTTCTATTTATGAAACAGTTTATAATGCTTCGAATACAGGCTTCTATGTAACCAATGTTACTGTAAAGTAACCAGTAATGGCAACTAAAAATAAATATTTTTTTTATGTTGCACTATGTTGTTTTCTCACTGCTTCTTGTCAAAATAATACTACAAAATACGATACGTTGGTTGTAAATAGTGCTGAAAATAATAGTTCCGTTATAGATACTATTGATTATAACTATGCATGGCTTAATAAATATAAGTATAAAGAAGCTTTGTGCAACAATGTTCCTGTACCATTAGGTTTTAAGAGAACAGAATTTAATCACAACTCTTTTGGCGATTGGCTTAGACATCTTCCATTAAACTTAACAGACAATACTGTTTATTTACACAGTGGAAAAAAAAAATACAATCAATCGGCACAATTTGCAGTCATTAATATAGATGTTGGAAATAAAGATTTACAACAATGTGCTGATGCTGTAATGCGATTAAGGGCTGAGTATCTTTTTGCTACCAATAAAACCAATCAAATAAAATTTAATTATACTAATGGAGCTACTATTCCTTTTAAAAAGTGGAGCGAGGGTTTTTATCCTAAACTACAAGGAAACAAAATGGTTTGGATAACTTCATCAAAAAACAATACCACTTACCAAAGTTTTAGAAAGTACATGGATAATATATTTATGTATGCAGGAACTGCCTCATTAAGTAAGGAATTAGTTAACGTCAATTTATCAAACATGAAAATTGGTGATGTATTTATTAAAGGAGGTTTTCCAGGACATGCTGTTATTGTTATCGATATAGCAGAAAACCCTACCACAAAAGAAAAAGTTTTTATGTTGGCACAAAGCTATATGCCCGCTCAGAATATTCATGTTTTAAAAAATCCTAATAATAATTCATTATCACCTTGGTATTCAGTTGCCGACTGTAAAACAGAAATTTCAACTCCGGAATGGACATTTACTCCTAACCAAATGATGAGATTTAATGATTAATTTTGCTTAACATGAAAAAAGTATTAATCATAACCTATTACTGGCCTCCAATGGGTGGTGGCGGGGTGCAACGTTGGGTAAAAACCACTAAATACCTCAGAGAATATGGTTGGGAACCTATAATCTACACTACCAAAAATGGGGAAATAGCCATTCAAGATAAAGAACTACTAAAAGAAATTCCTGAAGGTGTTGAGACCATAAGAACAAAGATTTGGGAACCATTTGGCTTATATAAAAAATTATTAGGTAAAAAAAAAGATGAAGCTCTTTTACCCGGAATGAGCCAATCTAGCGAAGGAAATTCATTATTACAAAACCTTTCTTTATGGGTTAGAGGCAATATTTTTATTCCCGATGCCAGAAAATTCTGGATTAAGCCATCTTCAAAATTTTTAATCAATTATTTAAAAGAAAATAAAGTGGATGCCATTATTTCTACAGGACCTCCCCACTCTACTCATCTTATTGCAAAAAATGTAGTAAAAAAACATAAAATTCCATGGTTAGCAGACTTTAGAGACCCTTGGACCTTAATAGATTTTTATCACAAACTTAAACTTAGCAACTGGGCAGATAAAAAACACAAACAATTAGAACAAGAAGTATTACATACAGCAAATGAAGTGACTACTGTAAGTTGGAGTTGTGCTAGTGATTTTAAAGAAATTTCAGGAAGATTACCTGTAGTAATTACAAATGGTTACGATCCAGCAGATTTTACAGCCGTTGAAAATGTAGTGCTGGATAAAAAATTCACATTAACACACACAGGATCATTAAATGAAGATAGGAATCCTCATGCTTTATGGAAAGTACTTTCCGAACTTGCTCAAGAAGATGAACAGTTTAAAAATGATTTAGAAATAAAATTTATTGGTCAGGTAGCTGCCGAAGTGATTCAGTCTATCAACCAACATCAACTTCAAAACAACTTAAAATTAGTAGGAAGTTTACCTCACAACCAAGTAATTGAGCAAATGATTAGCTCTCAATTGTTGCTAGCGTTGTTGAATAACACACCAAAAAATGATGGTATAATTCCAGGTAAATTATTTGAGTATATTGGAGCACAACGACCAATTGTTGCCATTGGAAAACCTGAAGGTGATGCAGCTAAAGTGATAAAAGAAACTCAAGCAGGAACATTAACCGGATTTGAGGAGGTTGATTCGCTTAAAGAAATTATTAACCATCATTATGCGGCTTATAAATCCAACAGTTTAAAAGTAAATAGCAAAGGGTACGAAAAATTTAGCAGAAGAATTCTTGCTAAATCTTTCGCTGATGAACTCAATAAAATAAGTGCTAGTCAATAATCATTTTTACAATATGTTCAAGTTTCATCTTTTTATTTTAGCCAAATTACCAAGTGCATTTTTTGCAGGAGTTAGATTAAAATCAATAACCGATAATGCTTGTTCATCAACCATTAAACATCGTTGGATAAATCAAAATCCTTTTGGTTCTATTTATTTTGCAGTTTTAGCCATGTCGGCAGAACTTACTACGGGAACCTTAGTACTTCAAAAAATAAGAAACAGTAAGCAATCTATTTCCATGTTGGTAACACAACAAAAAGCTACTTTTCTTAAAAAAGCCAAAGGTAAAATAACCTTTACTTGTAGTGATGGGAAAATTATAGATAATGCCTTGCAAAACACTATAGCAAGTTCTGAAGGTCAAACTTTTTGGATGGAATCTGTAGGGAAAGATGAACAAAATGAAAAGGTTGCCATTTTTAATTTTGAATGGAGTATTAAGTTAAAAAGCCCAACAAACTAACAATCAAATAGATATTTAAATTATTTTTAACATTGTTTTAAAATTAATTTTATGTTAAAAATTTTAATACTATAAAAGCCCTCCAATCGAGAAAAAGGGATTAAATTTGCGTACCTATCAATTCACTTTTAAAAGCATCTCGATGAGACAATTAAAAATTACTAAGTCTATTACCAACAGGGAAAGTGCTTCGTTAGACAAGTATTTATTAGAAATTGGTCGAGAAGGACTTATAACTGCTGAGGATGAAGTAGAATTAGCTCAACGCATAAGAGAAGGAGATCAAATTGCTTTAGAAAAATTAGTTAAAGCCAATTTAAGATTTGTTGTGTCTGTTTCAAAACAATATCAAAACCAAGGTTTGTCCTTACCTGACTTAATTAATGAAGGTAACTTAGGATTAATTAAAGCTGCTCAACGCTTTGATGAAACAAGAGGTTTTAAGTTCATTTCTTACGCTGTTTGGTGGATTCGTCAGTCTATTTTACAAGCAATAGCCGAACAGTCCAGAATTGTACGTTTACCGCTTAATCAAGTTGGTTCATTAAGCAAAATAAAAAAAGCATTTTCTAAGCTAGAACAAGAGTTTGAAAGAGAACCTTCTATAGATGAAATTGCCAACTTATTAGACATCAGTATAGATAAAATCGATGGTTCTATTCAAGTTTCGGGCAGACATGTATCTGTTGATGCTCCTTTTGGAGATGATGAAGACTCCGGAAGTTTACTAGATGTTTTAACTGATAATGATGGTACAAGAACAGACATTTTATTAATGCAAGAATCTTTACATCAAGAAATTTGCAGATCACTGTCAAAGTTAACTGACAAAGAAAGATCAGTAATAGAATTATTTTTTGGCATAGGATGCAAACAACCTCTTTCTCTTGATGAAATTGGTGAAAGTTTTAATTTAACACGTGAACGTGTACGCCAGATAAAAGAAAAAGGTATTAAAAAATTAAGAACATCCTCAAAAAGTGATTTACTCAAAGCCTATTTAGGATAAAAAAATATAATTATACATTAAAAATCAATTAAAAATTTATCATGGAAATTCTTGACAAAAACAAAACCTACGAAGAAAATCTAAATGAATATGTAAAAAGAGAAAAAGCTGCTGTTAAGCTTATTAGTTCAATCGGACATTTAATGTACGAAAAATCTATTGAGTTAGTACTTTTTAGAAATCCTTTAGTAGACATAAGCATCTCAGATGTTTTAAACCTACACTCTAAAGCGAAAAGCATTACTTTTAATCCTGTTGATATTTTTGACACCTCCTCTTTAGCTAAAGAGCTAGAAAGCTTAGATATTGCTCCGTCAAAAATAGATATAGGCAAATTAGCTGCTGAATGGCATAACGAAAAAGCTAACTATGCTTCTCAAACCGACTTCTTAAAAGATAAATTAAAAGACTTTATTGCTGCTGAAGGTCGTCAATTACAACCAAAAGATGTTGTTTTATTTGGTTTTGGAAGGATTGGTAGATTAGCCGCCAGAGAACTAGTAAAACAAGCTGGAAAAGGTCAACAACTAAGATTAAGAGCTATTGTTACTAGAAAAGTAACTGACGATGAGATTATTAAAAGAGCTGCTTTATTAAGAAATGACTCTGTACATGGATTATTCTCAGGAACTGTAGATGCTGATACTGAGAATAAAGCACTCATCATTAACGGACAAATTGTTAAAATAATTGAAGCTAACAATCCTGAAGATGTTGATTATACTGCTTACGGAATTAATGATGCTTTATTAATTGATAATACTGGTGTTTTCTCTAACAGAGAACAACTTTCTAGACATACTCAAGCAAAAGGAATTAGCAAAGTATTACTTACTGCTCCAGGTAAAGAAGTACCTAATGTTGTTTACGGAATTAACGAAAATACTTTAGATATTGAAAATGAAACTATTTTCTCTGCAGCTTCTTGTACTACCAATGCTATTTCTCCAATTCTTTATGTAGTAGAAAATGAATTAGGTGTTGTAAAAGGACATATAGAAACCGTTCATGCTTACACCAACGACCAAAATTTATTAGATAACATGCATAAAAAACCAAGAAGAGGTCGTTCTGCAGCTATCAACATGGTAATTACTTCTACTGGTGCAGGAAATGCTGTTACCAAAGTAATTCCTTCTTTAAAAGAAAAATTAACCGCCAATGCTGTAAGGGTTCCTACTCCAAATGGCTCTTTAGCCATTCTTAGTTTAGAAGTTAAAAAAGAAACTTCTGTTGATGAAATTAACGAACTAATTAGAAAAGCTGCTCTTCAAGGAGGTTTAGTAAATCAGATTAAATACGAAAACGATCCTGAATTAGTATCTACAGATATTATAGGAAACATTTGTTGCTCTGTTTATGACAGTAATGCAACCATCGTTTCTAACGACAAAAAAAATATAGTACTTTATGTATGGTACGATAACGAGTTTGGTTACACTAAACAAGTAATTCGTTTAGCTAAATATATTGCAAAAGTTAGAAGGTTAATTTATTATTAATCCCAACTTTTATCAAGGAATAGGGTGAATAAACTAGTTTATTCACCCTATTTCTTTTAACTCATTTTTTATATCACTCTAATTACATTTACCATGGCTGTAAAAAGAAACGACAACAAATTCAACAACATCATTAAAGATTTACAAGGAAACGACACCCAAAAAGTATTAACCGCTATAAAACAACTCCGAAAAAGTGGTAAACCGGAAGCTATTGAGCCACTTTTAGATGTTTACTTAGTAAATAAAGATAGCGAAGTTCAACAAGCTATTACCGAATTATTGTTTGACTTAAAAGCAGAAAATACCACTCAAGCAATTATTAATGCCATAGAAAATGACAAGTACTTTTCTATCAAAGCCTTTTTAATATCTATTTTTTGGCAATCCGGATTAGATGCAAGTAATCATTTAAGTTACTTAGTACAAGAGGCTGTAAATGGGGATTTTAATGTTTGTTTAGAAGCATTAACAGTAATAGAAAATTTCGATGCTACTTTTGGTGAAGATGAAGTAAATGACTTAATTTTTGATGTAGAAGAAACCATAGATATGGAAGAAAATGAGGAAAAACAAAAACTATTAATCAGTTTGAGAATGGTTTTACAACAATTAAATGTTGAGTTTTAAGAAAATTACAAAAGTTGCATAATAGTTGTTTTATAATTTATTAACTTTCTTTGCTAAACTTTTTACTTAAATTTGTTAGCCTCACTTTATACTAAAATTATGATCATAAAAAAAATCTCACTTCTGATAATAACACAATTTTTTGTGTTATCTATTTTCACACAAAACCTACTTACACCAGGCGGTCAAAAAATTGAAAACTTACTTCAACTTATCAACTACGCTTATGTTGACTCTACAGATGAAGAAAGAATAACTGAAGCAGCTATTGTTGCTTTATTAAAAGAATTAGATCCTCATTCAGTTTATATCCCTGAAAAAGAACTAAAAAAAATGAACGAACCTTTAATCGGAAATTTTGAAGGTGTAGGGATTCAGTTTAATATTTTACACGATACATTAGTAGTAGTATCTCCCATTCCCGGTGGTCCTTCCGAAAAAGTAGGCATTCAGGCAGGCGATAAAATTATTGAAGTAGATAAAGAAAACATTGCAGGAATTGGTCTTCAAAATAGTGATGTGCAAGATAAACTAAGAGGTAAAAAAGGTACTAAAGTAACTGTTGCTGTTAAACGTAGAGGAGAAAAAGACTTATTAAAATTTACCATTACCAGAGATGAAATTCCAATTTTTAGTGTAGATGCTTCTTATATGGTTGACGATGAAATCGGCTACATAAAAATAAATCGTTTTGCCAATAAAACCATTGATGAATTTAGAGATGGGTTAAAAAAACTGAAGCAAAAAAATGTAAAACATTTAATATTAGACTTAAGAGGAAATGGTGGAGGTTACTTAAAATCAGCTATTCAACTGGCTGATGAATTTCTTGATGAAAATAAGTTAATTGTTTACACCGAAGGATTAAAAAGTCCGAAACAAGAATATTTTACCACAGAAAAAGGTGGTTTTGAAAAAGGCAAATTGGTTATTCTTATTGATGAAGGATCCGCATCAGCTTCCGAAATTGTTAGCGGTGCAATTCAAGATTTTGATAGAGGATTAATTGTAGGAAGAAGATCTTTTGGTAAAGGATTAGTTCAAAAACCATTTTCTTTAATAGACGGTTCTGCTGTTAGATTAACCATTGCAAGGTATTATACGCCTTCAGGAAGAAGTATACAACGACCTTACGATGAAGGTAAAGAAGAATACTATAATGAACTTACAAGAAGATACAAACACGGAGAATTAGTTACTGAAGATAGTATTGCATTCCCTGATTCATTAAAATTTACTACCCTAAACAGCAAAAGAACGGTTTATGGTGGCGGAGGTATCATGCCTGATGTATTTGTTCCTATAGATACCAGTATGATTTCTGATTACTTGAGTAAAGTTACCAGAGAAGGCTTGGTAAATGAATTTGCATTGGAATACACGCAAGATAACAGAGAAAAGCTAATAGCAACTTACCCTACCGTAAGCGATTTTAAAAATAATTTTGATGCAGAAAAAGAGCTGCTAACAGCATTTGTTGACTTTGCCGCCAAAAATGAAGTAGAAAAAAATGAAGAACAAATTAACACTTCTAAAACTTTTTTACTTACCCGTTTAAAAGCAACCATTGCCCGAAACATGTGGGATAGCTCAGCCTATTACCAAGTTATTAGCGATATAGATAATGCCTTATTAAAAGCGGTTGAAGAAATAAAAAGCGATACCTTTAAAAAAGAAAAATTAGTATACAAATAAGTTTTGTAAATTTGTCATCACATTAAAAATAAAAAATAACTAACTATGAAAGAAAATTTGAAAGTTGCCTTATTGGGCGTAATTGCTTTAACCTTAATTGTAGATACCTTCTTTATGGACGACAGACCGGCAAGAAGAGATTATAATGCTTCTGAAAGCATTGCTACCTCTCCATCAGTAACCACCAACACGGGTAATGTAAATGATTTGAATCCTATTAACCCAATGTCTCCTACTCCAACTAACGAACCGGCTCCGGCAGCACCTGTTTTATCAGAAACAAGAGCTAAAACATCTGTTCAATTTGCTGAAAACAGCCATAATTTTGGAAAAATTAAACAAGACTCTAAGCACACTAAAACATTTAAATTTACCAATACAGGTAAAGAACCATTAATTATTGAAAATGCTACAGGAAGCTGTGGATGTACTGTTCCTCAATTTCCTAAAGAACCTATTAAACCAGGAGCAACAGGAGAAATTGTAGTAGAATACAGCCCAGGAAAGCAACAAGGAGCTCAAACAAAAACAGTTACCATTACTGCCAATACAGATCCTATTATTACTACACTTAACATCTCTGCAGATGTTGAAGTAGCTCAGTAATTCCAACAAGACATATTTATTCTAAATAAAAAGAGGCTGTCACATAAAATGTGACAGCCTCTTTTTATTTAATTTTAATTCTTAACCTTACTTTTTCACCATTTTTTTAGTAGCGATAAGTTTACCATCAGCAATAAGTGAGTAGGTGTAAATTCCTTTTTCAAGGTTTTCACCATAAACAGTAAGTACACCATTACCACGCTCATAAATATTTACTTCATTAATAATTCTACCGCTCATATCGTAGAATAACAACTTAGCATTCAACACATCATCGGGTATCACATAGTTAATTTGCGTACTTTCAGCAAAAGGGTTAGGCAAATTTTGATCTAATACAATAGCCATTAAATTTTCTAACATAACACTTTGAGAACTTATTTTATTGCCATTACCTCCTCCATTGTTATTACAAAGACCTATATTATTAATACAAGCTTCTAAGGTAACTAATCTGTCTTCTAAATCAGTATTAATTGAATCTTGAATAGCAACTAAAACATTCATACTATCAATTTGATTTTGTTGTTCTTTAATTGCTTCAATTAACAAGGCATTAATTCTTGAATAATCCATTGTAAAAGCTTGTAAAGTAGAATCGTATTGAGTTACCTCTGTTAATACGCTATCAACATTTTGAGCTATTAACCCTACTTGTCTGTCAGTAGAAAAATTTAAGTTAGGAAAATTAGTATTATCATAATCATAATACACTCCATTTAACTTTTTTACTTTATCTAACGCATTAATAATTGGTGTAATATTCTTTTTAAAACTAATATCAGAAGGACCTGTTATAAGGCCACTAGTATAAATATCACCGTTAACTTCTAAAAGTGCTCCGCTATTTATAACTAAACCACAAATATCAGGTTCATTATTATCTGGCTGCATATTATTAAATCCAAACCCAATACTTACTCTACCACCTGCATCTGGAACATACAATGCAAAACCTGTTTCACCAGCAGGGTCAGAAACTGTTTCAAACCAACCAGCAACACTTCTGCAAGGTGTATTAGGAACATCAACCGCTGAATTTTTAACAAATAATCCAACCGAACTAGAACTATTACTATTGCTGGCATCATTATTTAAAATGTATGCAGCAGTTGTAGCTAAATCCGTAGAAGTTCTATTAACATGGAGCTTACCTGCAAGGGGTGTTTGACAATTTGTACCTATACCCACATTGTTTTGCTGCATAGTTCCTCCATTTCCTGTAAAATGAAAGTCGAAATTGTTTAATTGAATTTCACTATTTCCTGTTAGCTGAGAAGGTGTAGCACTGCCACAAAGACTACCAAAACCTCCACCTGTAAAACTAGTAGCATCTACCCAATGTACTCTGTTATGGTCAGTTGGATCTATTGCAAGTAGTTGTATTAATGTATTGTCTTGGGTAACTTGTCTAATTCTCAAATCGCCATCTATATCTAATTTAGCATTAATAGGATTAGCAATGTTAACAGGAGTAGTCCAATCACCTATTCCCATCATACCATAATTTGGCGCTAATAATGTGGTGGCTAATTTAGGGTCGAACCGAGCTACTTCTAACCCATTGTTGCTTGTTGCAGGAGGATTTCCAGGTATGGTACTGGTGGTAGTTTCTGTAAAGATAAAACGTAAATTATCTGAACCGGTTAAAAGATTATTACCTCCATTATCTCCCCAATTAATTACTGCATCATACCTATCGTTAGCAGGAACTCCACCACTTTCGGCTTTTAATCCTACATACATGTTGTCCGTTCCGTTGCTAGTAAAAGTGCCTATATCCATCCAGTCTCTCCAACCATCTGTAGAGGTTGGTGTAAATCCGACTTGACCTGTATTGTACCCCAAATGCAATAAACTTAACGGACGAGTTACAGGACTATTGGGATTATGGCTAATAGCAACACGGGTTAAATTAGCAGCTAACCCGCCTGGATTATATACTCCATAAGCACCGGTAGCCAAATTGGTGGGTGCTGAAATGGAAGTAATACGCATACGCTCTAAGGTATTGCCGGTGTTAAAATTTACTACATTGGTGTTACTTGCTGTGGAAAATAACAAATGCCTGGTTTCCTGATTATAAATTAAGGCGTTCCCATTTATGTTTGGATTGACATTTCCATGAATTCCTATACGCAAACCGTCATTTGCAGTTTGCCCTGTACCTGTTTGGTTAGAGATTTGCAACCAGTTATTCATCCTTTCTTCAGCATTCATGTGAAAACGACTTTGAGGTGGAGCTGCATCAGTAAATACCGGACCAACACCAATAGTTCCTTCTCCTGTACCCTGACTATTAAATACAGCTGTTGAAGGTGCCAGCAACATAAACTCATACCCGTTTAGTGAATTAGAATTAATAGGGTTTGTTCCTGTTCCATTACCGTTATTAGCTTGCGTAAACACAAAACTCAACTTATCAACTACTCCGGTAAACGGATCATCGTTCCAATTAATAACTGCATTGCTTCTGTTGGTAGTACCCGCAACAGGCTTCATGCCCACATACATTCCATCAGAGTGCTCACCAATGAATATACCTGTACTCATCCACCTTCTCCAACCTCCACCAAAACCAAAAGGGGTGTTGTTGGGTCCTTGCAAATGCAACAAGGTTATAGGCGTATTGTTGGCAAAAAAGCCATCGGGTGCTAAGCCCATAAAACCACTTACATTTTGGTTTACGCCATTAAGTGGTGCAGTTAGTGTTCCGTTTAACCTTGCTCGGTTAACCCCATCAGTATAAGTATAAATCGGAGAATTATACATTGTTCCAAAGATGTTGGCATTAGGAGGGTTACCCGTAATAGGATTATTTCCTCCTCTTCTCCAATCTGTTGAATTACCACTACTTCCTAGTGGTGGTAGTTGTGCGTGAGCAATGCTTCCAAACAGAATGAAAGCTACTAAAATTTTAAATTTTTTCATTTTGTTAAAGTTTAATTACCTTAACAATTGTATAAAGCCTTTATGTGTTTCTTCTTTGGTTGTTATGATGTAGTAATAAGTCCCTTCAGGCGCTTCTGCCCCACTTGTTGTTCTACCATCCCAAAATGCATCGTTCTTACTCTCAAATAATCTCTGTCCCCAACGGTTATAAATCTCTGCTTTTAAAAACGGAAAATTCAATTGGAATATATCATTTCTACCATCATTATTCGGTGTGATGATATTCGGGATTATTATTTCCATTTCTGCTTCTATTAATTCAATATAATCAATGTAGTAATAAGTACTAAAATCATTGAAATCACAAGGAAAAGTATAATTGCATAAGGTGTCAAAATTTGTAGTATCAGCAAACATTCCTAATGTTAGGTATTCTTCTCCACCATTAGCTATAAATTCTCCCGAAATCTTAATCCAATTAACAGTATCAGTAATGAAACTGTTTGCAGAATAAGAAACTTGTGGGATTAAATTCTGAAATGGCTTAAAATCATTCCTATTAATTGGGTTACTTGAAAAATATGCACCAAAACTCCGTAAAGAATAATCATTAGAAAAATTAGCGACATTGATATGAAATGAGAACTCATACTTCTGATTTGGTAGTAATTGTTTTACTAGCTTAGTTTGAGCATATTCAAACCAAAATCCATAATCGTTTTCAGCATTGTGCACAGGAATTAAGCCTAAATAACCATTACCAGAAAAAGCGGGTTGGTAACCAAGCACATTGGTTGGTACTGAAACGAACCCAGTACCACAAGCATTATAATAATCACTTGTAGCGGCAGTAGGACTATACCAACCTATACATCTTTGGATTTGCATATCACCAGGGGTAGAAACAGCCGTAGGACACGTATCATAAATTTCAAAATCTCCATTAAAAACAAGGTTTTGAGCATTACTATTTGAAGTACTTATTATTAGTAAAAGGAATATATATATAAAGGTTTTATACTCCCAATTTCTTGGGAACTGAACACATAGTTGTATGTTTTTAAAGTTCAGCAATTGTTAAAGTTTGTTTATAATTCATTTTTAGTTATACCTATTTTTATAAACTCAAAAATAAGCAAAAAAGCTTGTACCCAACTTGGTTGGTATTGCTTAAGCATTTGCTTGGCAAATAACATAAGCGGTTTAGGTTATAGGTTCATTTCATGGGCTACCTCCTTTTTTGAATTAAAGGTTAATAAATAGGGATTAAAATACTAGTTGCTTCAAAATGAGGTAGTAAATATAAAAAAACAAACTAGATAATCAAATT
>TARA_R110000782_G_scaffold5904_4_pt1 | contig 20056 bp, 9 predicted proteins | sample TARA_R110000782 | Tara Oceans TARA_R110000782 (sample SAMEA4397859) | marine metagenome | biome: Polar Biome; feature: [SRF] surface water layer (ENVO:00010504); material: water (ENVO:00002006), including particulate matter (ENVO:01000060) such as... | depth 5 m | reverse complement strand
TCTAACTAAAGCTTCTTTTGTAAAGTCTTTGTTAAGAGGTTTTGAAAGTTTTGCTACTGCAAGTAATTCATTTGAATCATTATATAAACCAATTGTTGTCATATATGTTTGTGGGTTATTAATAAAGTAATTATAAATTACCTCACCTGTCGAACCTGAAATATATGATGGGTTTTCTGAATAGTTAAATTCACTGTTTCTTGCTCTAACAAATACAAAATCTGATGTAATTGTTTCTTCAGAGTTTAAAGCAAATCCTGATCCTGATTGCATTGGGCCTAATAATCTTAATGGATTATTACCCGCCGTGTTTAATGATGTGTTTGTTCCTAAATTAATACCTTCTTCAGAATCTAAATCTAAAGCTGCTCCATTTAGTAAAATTGTTCCAATATCCGGTAAGAATAAACCATATGATCCTTGTGATGTAGTGTAACCTAAACCACCTGATCCTGAGTTATATGCAACACCATCTGAACCACTAATTACTTGATATGCTCTTGTTGTACCATAATATGTTGGTACCGTTATCATTTTAGAATTATCTGTTAAAGATAATACTTTATTTGCATTTGAAGAGATAGAGCTACTTAATATTAAGTTAAGCGAACCTGGGAATAATGCTTGCTTATATCTTGCTCTTTCTATACTTAAAGCATAAATTGAACTTTGAGAAACTTCCCCAAATACAAATTGTGCATTTTCATCTTCTAATACTAATGTTCTATATTGCCCATAAATAGTTGATGCTGGTGAAACATTAGGTGCTGCTACTTGGTTAAATGCTAAAGCACCTCCCCCAATTGCATTACCATAAGCTATTTCAAATTGAGCTTCAAAGTTTGGAGCTCCTGATTGTGTGTTAAATACTGTAGCATAGTATACACCAGACTGACCATTAATTTGATTTGACTGTGTAAACATACTATCTGACGTTAATGCTGGTTCGTTACCTGTCCAGCATGTTTGAGTTTGTGCCTGTGCACTTACTACAAAATCGTCTGCTTCTAATCTTTTAAATCCCATTTGTTTTTATTTATGTTGTTGACTTAGTTATAGTGATTGGAATAGTAATTCTTGCTCCACTATCTAAACCTGTTACTGTTAAAGTACTTAATAATGTTGAATTAGATCCAAATAATGTATTTACAGTAGTTGCTCTTAAATTAATTTGAGTACCTACTATTGTAGATGATACATTTGTTCCAATTGTTGTTGTTGATGTTGCGTTTGCATCTGATGCTGCTTGAGTATTAATACCCGTTGCATTAAATGTATTTAACAATCTAACATCTGCTATTGTAGCTGCATATCCTGCTGTTTCAAATACCTGATCGTTACCTAAGTAATTTAATGTTTGAGGAGTTATTGCTAATTGAGCACCTTGTTGAAGTGAAATTGCTGTATATCCAACATCTAATACTGGTAATTTAGCTGTACCTCTTGGTAATGTAGCTAATTTGTATTTCATTATTTGTGATTCTTCGGGGAATGCTTCTAATAAAGGCATTCCATCTATAGCTTCACCATAATATGCTGATCCAGATGGATGATTTGGATTATATAGTGTGTAATCAATTTCATCATCTGCTAATGCAAATTGTGTGATTCGAAACGCACCATTGTTGGCTGCTAACAATTCTCTACCTTTTGTTGTTAAGATAGCATCAACTGTTATTACTGAATTATTTAAATATCCCATTGTGTTGTTTTTATATAAATATTGTTATATGTTATAAATATGTTAATTTATTAGTTTTTTATCCCTTAGGTCACGTATTATTTCATCTGGCGCTACATCTATTTCTGTTACTGGGAATTCCGGTTTAAGAATCGCAGTTGGTGTATTATCAGATTTTAATAATGGTTTTATATATTCTATAAAACTACCTGAGGATTCCATTATTGTTGTTGAACCCGAGGCATTTGCTCCTGTTGAACCTACTGCTCCACCATCAAAGCTTAATACTTGATTATTCGAAGGTACGAAATCTTTTACGGTAGGCAACGAACCATATGGAAAAATTCTATCTACTAGTACTGAGTTAGGAGCGTCTATATATCTTCTAATTAAGAAGAAATTTAAATCTACAGATGCTTGGATAGGTTGATCAACTGTTAGTTGTAATTTATTTCTACCATTTAACATAAAGTTTTGTTCTGGTGATAATACCTTTACAATCTTATAAGCAAATCTTTCATCATTTTGAAATCTAATTTCATCATTAATTCTAAATTCATATGGCACATTTGGTAAAGGCCATGCTGTATCTTGGGGTTCAAACCCTCCAGGGAAATTGGCATTATTTGAGGCTGTATAAGGTAAATATCCTTGATAATAACCTAAACCATAACTATTATTTCCATTTGATGATGATAATTCAATAACTGTATTTGCTAATGTTACATCTCCAGTTTCTGAACCTGTTGTAAATGAAACCTGATATGCTGCACCTGCAGTATTATTACTTATAAATGGGTTAGTATAAGCCGATTGGTTTCCATTGTTTGTAACGTTAGGAACCTGAAGTTCAAATGTATAATATGTACCATTATCTACTACATCAGTTATACTTGAGGTAAATTGATTATTACCAATCCCAAGTTGTATATTTCCTCTTGAAGTTCCACCAGCACCTATAGCTATAATTCTATCTGCATATAAGGCTAAACCACTAAGCCCTGTTGCTCCCGTTTTATTAATTGATAAAGAAGTTGTTCCTTTTCTATTGTGGTTAATATAGGGATCAGTTAATGTAATTGTTAAATCTCCACTAACCGTTCCAAAACCAGCTTGTTCTAAACTTAATATTGACCATGTTAAAATATCTCCAGATTTAAATCCACCTTGACCCGCAAATGAATTTAAAGTAAAATCTAAAATTTGAGTTGAATTTGAACTTATTTCAAAATTTAATGCACTAATATCACCATTTCCAGTTGTTGAATCTGGAATTAATGTTGCACTATTAGGTTGAGTTACGGTTACTGATCCTTGGTTACCAATAGATTCCCAAACTAAAGAAGGGTTTGTATTAAGTGAACCTGAACCTTTAGTCCAAAATACTCTTCCTGATCCGGGGTTTGTAGGCGCATCAACTAAGAATGGATACCCATTACCATCTGGATCTGATGTATTATTATAATATAAAAATGTATCATCTGCTTGATCACTTGTTACAAAATCCCAAAATGGGAAATTTAAAGCATTTGATGCTAAACTAGATGCTACTTGATTACCAATTACGTTCATTGAAACATATGGGCCGCTTGAAGGGAAATCGTCTGAATAATATATTGGGTCAACTGCTGAACCACCTGATGCACCATCTGAAAATGGTGGTAGATAAGTTGGATTCCATCTATTTCTTTGTGGTTCTCCTGTTTGTTGTGCTCCTGTTTCTTCATCATATTTAGCTTGACATCTAAACCTATATCTTCTACCAGATACTAAACTGGTATTTGATTGGAATGCAAAGTTATAAGTTACATACTGCACATTACCATAACTTTCACCTTCAGAATTTACTTTATTTAATATATCATTAGCTTCTACACCAAAAGTATATTCTGTATTTTGTGAGTTAAATGATACATTATCTGATAAATCTGCTAAAGGTATGTCAAGTGTACTACCATTAACTGTACCATCTACATTACCAAAATAAAACGTCATTGTAGGTTCTTTTACTCCTGTGCTTGAACCATCAGCTAACCATTGGTATGGTTCTCTTGTCCATCCACTAGACCCAAAATTTGTATCTGTATTATCTGTTGATTCAAATATGAATTTAACTTCACCTACTGATCTTGAATTATATTTTGTTTTCTTTTTATTTCTTTTTTTAACAAATTTCTTTGTTTTATATCTACTAGGAGCAGTTGATGGTAGAGCAAATGTTCCTCTAATCATATAATCATCACTTAACTGTCCTGAACCCGAACCTAATGGATCTGTTGTAAAAAATACTTCACCAGGATTTCCAAAATAAGCATCACCAAATACATTAGTAGGTGCTGTATATGGACTAGGTATTGATGCTGTTATAATAGGTAGTTCAATAACACCTTGAATATCTGTTGGGTTTGCTCTTTGAATCCCAAAACCAGATCCACTCTCAATATTAAATTGAGTTGAATTAAATGTTTTTGTAGGGTTTTGACTATTTAAAGGTAAAACTGGATTACCAATTCCATTTGCTATATTAAAATACGTAATTTCTACACCATCTTGGTAAGTTGAAGTTTTACTTGAACCTTGAGATGACATATCATACTCAATAAACGATGAAGTAACATTTGAAATTTGTGCTGCGTTCCCAGCAATAGGTATTGTATTTGCAAACGTATTTGCTGATGTTTGAGAATACAATAGTGGTATAGCTTGTTGTCCTACTTTAAATGTTGTTTGAAATCCATTTAAAGCATCAAATTGTGTTGAACCCGATATTTGGTTAATACCTACTTGTCCTAAACCACCATTATCCCATGTACCTAATACATCATAAGCTGTATATGGTGAAATTAATGGGTTTAAAGCATCACCTCCTGGGTTAATCATATATAATATGTTAAACTGGGTTTTGCTGTTAACTACTGGGTAAGGATCTGTTACCTGATCACAATAAGCTAAATAAGCTCTTTTATATTCTATTACTGGTGATTTACCATATCCACCTTCTAAACCAGTTATTGAATTATAACGATAAGCTGTTGATTTAGATCCAATATATCTAGGATTTAACCATGGTTCTTGGTAATAGTTTGATTCTGGAACTGTAGATCTTGCTGCGTTTCCAGATATTATTAATTGAAAATTACTAGGATCATAAGGATCTGTTTGGTATTCAACTAATTGTATTTTTGGATTATTTCTTTCTTGAACTACATTATTCAACATTGGTTGACAATCAGGAGCGTTTGAAAAACCACCTGTGCCTTTAAATGCATTGTCTATAAATGTAGGTACTCTACCATCTCCACCTTCTAATTCTGCTGCATTCCTAAATTCTAATTGATACTCACTTACAATAAGTGAATTTTCAATAGCGGTTGGTGCATATGAACCAGATTCTACAGATAAAGACATATTAAGACAGTCTTGAAATGATATAGATGATGATGCTAATAAAAAACTAGTTGTAATGGCTAAACCTGATATATGAATATCTGGTGATTTAAACATTTCAGTATGTAATGGGACATCACCTTCTCTTGGCACACTATTTGGGTAGTTACCTTTATATATGTTTATTGAAGCTGTAGGCCAAGTTGGTCCATCACCTGCTTCTCCTTCACCATAAAATGGTCCATCAGGAGCTAGTGAGTATGTTGTATTTACTTGAGGGAATTTTTGATCCCCATATTTTGGTGCATCTATAGCATCACTACCTGTCCATGCATTTAAAAACATTGAAGCTGTTACTGCAATATCTTCTGATGGTAATTGGTTGAAAATATATATACCATCAATTGATTGTGATAATGAAGAAGATAATGATAAATAAACATCACTTATTCTTGTTGAATAAATATCTCCTATTGGTGTACCAGATGCCGAGGGGTTTACTAATGATAAGCTATAAGTAGAAGAACCATCATCACCTGATGAAGATACTGTTCCTGCTGCTGCTACAAATGTAATATTAAATCCTGGGCTAACAGTACTAAAATTTGGAACTCCAGTTGATCCTGTATATGTTACAGTTACATCACCTGAGTTTACACTTTCTACTGTTGCTTTATATTCTGCATATTCTGCTATTGATGTGTAAAACCCAAATTGACTAGATCCTGATGCTGCTGTTCCATCGGCTGATGTAGTATCAAATTGACTAGAAGTGTAAGAAAATACCCCATTTTGTAGTGGAGTTAATGCAAAATCAGGTAGTGTATTAGGTAAAGCTCCTTGTTGTTGTGCTAATACAGTAACTAACATAGGACCATCCATTGACATTGAAATCGGTGTATTATCTGCTGGAGGCCATGTTCCAGTTACTGTACCATTACTTACTGATATTCCCCAAGTTGGACTTGGATATGATATGTCTCCAACATCATATTCTACATAATTATTTGCTCCACCACCTTGTAATGAAAATTTTATTTTACCTTTTGTTTTACCATAATAGCCAGATGAACTTACTGCTCCAATCATTGCGTTTTGCCTTCTACCAGCAGTAACTCTAATTAGTGTTGCCGAAGCAGGTGTTGCATTGTTGGCATTAGCTAAATAACCAAATGGTGGATTAGCATTTGTAGCATCAGACCAATCTCCTTGAGTTGTTCTTAATTGCATGTAATCGTCAGTACTTGATGTTTCACAGAATAATCTATATTCTGAACCAACTGCTGGAGGTAATCCTAATGAAGTATAATTAGTTTGTATCCAAGGGCTTACTTCTTGTTGACCACCAAATATTGTAACTGATCCAGAAGCTCTAGATTGTGAAACTAAAAATTGATTATTTGGTTGGTCTAAATTACCAACTATAGCTAATTGTTTTACATTATATTGGTTACTAAAAGTACCAGAGAATGTATTATTTGTACCATCTCCATAAAAATTTCCAAATGGTAACCATGGTTTAGATCCTACACCAGAACCCGTTTCGGTTAGCATATATAGCTTGTAAGGTCGATGTAAATACGCGTTATATTGCGTGTGATTAGAATCTCCCGGACCAGCATTTGTAGGTGTATTTGATGGCGTTGTATTTTGCGGTTGTATGCCTCTATAAACCCATAATTCTTGGTCATCTTGAATAGGTATTTCAAAACCTTCTATCCCAGAATAACCAGCACTTGCAGAATTATATACTACATCACTTTTATAACTTATAGCCTGACCTATTGATTTAATTCTAGCTACAGTTAAAGGGTTTGTTAATGGTACTGGTGATTTACTAGATGTTAACAAAGCATTCATGCCTGCTACATTAGAAATAGAATTACCAGCTGCACCTGCTAGTACCTGATTTGTATCTTGTTTATAGTAGTAATATACTTGTGGTTCGACTGCCATTAAATAGTGCGTTTATTGTTATAAATATAATCAGACATTGTTTGTATTCCAAGGGTATATTTACCTTCTTTAATCATTTTTTGAGCAAATTTAAAAGACTTGGTAGGTTTATCATTTTGTTGCTGGTAGAGCCCAGGATATATTTCTGTTCCCTCATACTTTTTTAAAATATTTTTATCACCTATTTGCTTTTCCACCTCATTAAAATTTCTTATTCGCTTAAAAGGTTCCCAAGTTAAATAAGGAAATACAACTTTATCTTGCCATACTATGTCTATTAGTAACCAATATTTAAATCCTATTCTTATTCCTTCATCTAAAACATGTTTTAAATCCGCAGGATATTTTGATTCACCTGTTAGAATAATATCTACATCCCACGTTTCTGTTCCTTCTAAAGCGCCACCACATATCCAAACTTCATATTGGTCTAAATATTTAGTTTTTTTAAAATTATCCCACCAAGTTGCTATAGCTTCATAGTTTGGTCTATCCCAAGGTCTTAATGTTATTTGCTCTCCTATTCTATAAAACGATTTTTTCATAATTATTTATTTTATGATGACCCAAATCCACCACCACCACCACCTGATAGTTCGTAAAATTGTGTTACGGTAACTGACATTACATTTTGTGATGGGTTAGTTATATTTGTAAAATCAAATCTTACTTGTCTTTGGAATGTACTTGTAGATCCTCCACCTGTGTATCCTGGGTCTACTGTAAATTGTACAATCCCATCATTAGTTTGTGTTGTATTTGCTGTTGGTGATACAGATGATAGCCATCCTGTTCCATCTAAAAATGTAAAACTATAACTCCATTGACCTGTAGATAAACTACAATCTACTTCAATTTGTGCATTTGTGACCCCATTATTTTGTACAAATGATAAACCAGAATCTGGGATTATTGAAATAGTATTTACTCCACCTCCTGAACCTCCACTATTACCATTTGGAACTCCTAAAATTGTTACAGAAGTTGGGCTTGGTACTACATACTTTTGAAATGCAATTGGAATTCTTTCAGCTGATGCTGTTATTGATCCTGTATAAAATTGTAAATCTAATGCTCCAGGACCTCCTAATGTTGATGATGCGCTTAATATATGTTGTGTTGAACCACCATTTCCTCCAGTATCTCCAGCATTCATAAACCAAGGGTATGTACTTACTTGGTATGGGTTTTCTTCATCATTATTTGTTTCGTTTGAACCTGTATTAAAATTATTTAATGGGTCATAATAATATCCTAAATTTCCTGCTTCTGCTAAACCTCCATCATTTGTAATATCCCACCAGTTAGCTGTTGCCCATCCTCTAAAGAAGGATTCAGTTGACCATAATGATGTTGGTGAATCTGCTTCAGGTGGAAAATAACCTTGAGCTACTGATCTTGTAATTCCAGTTTCATGTATTACGTTTGGATCTTCTCCTGATGATGTAGCATAATAAACAAATTGGCCACTTGCACTAAATGAGAAATCATAAAATAATTCATCATATGATGTTACTGCTGTAGTAGATGGTTCTTGATCTATAAATAATAATACATTTTCATTTGGTGGATTATATTGTATTGAAGCATTTGATATGAAATAAGTTTCAAACCCAGCTTCAATTAAATCGTTAGCATAATCCGCTGCACCCTCGAGTGTATAAGTAACAAAATCTGAGTCTTGTATAAATGCTAGTGTGTCTTCTCCATTAATGTCTTCATTAGACATTTTAATATATTTTACCTTATTTGAAGGTACAGGATTTAATCTCTGTGTTTGTAATACAGCAGTTACATCTTGACTTACATTAGCAAATCCGGCTGCAGTTAATGTTGCTGCTGTAATTGTTATTGTTCTGTCACCGTTATATTTTTTCTGTACACCTGTAAATAAATCATCTGATCTAAGTGTTAGTGTAAGTGCTGATGAGCCACCTCCAAAAGTACCAGCATTAAATGTTATAGTATCACCTACATCATATAAACTTCCTGTTACTGTTGCTTCTATAGATGAGACAGTTTGAGCAATTACCGTAGCATTAAATCTAGCTGTTCCATCACCTGTTCCAGATGTTGAAGAAGCTGCAATATTAGTATAATCACCATTTGTACCACTAGTTATATTTGTAGTTATAGCTTGTGTTAGATTACTTGAACCTGATATTAATGAAGTTTCTATAAAATATACTTTATTTAGAATGTAAGGACCACCTGCTGGGTTGGCAGCAGACTGAACTTCTATTACACCACCTGCTCCTTGTGCTCCAGGTCCTGTGTATGTAAAATCAGTAATCCTATTTGTTGCATTTTGGGTTGTAGTTGTTGCAAAGCTTCCAGCTACTAAACCTAGTGTTAGGTTATTAGTTTCACCACTAGAAGGGAATGAAACTACATCTGCCCAAAACCAGTTATTACCTGGTTGTGGTTGAAATCCTGATGCGTTTGATAAGAAATTATCTTCAGATATTGTATTATCATTAAACCATTGAATGTAGAAGAAATAATCAATTCTACTATCTTGTCCGAAAAATGCTTTACATGGATTATCATCAAATAATCCTGGGTTTAATACATTTATAAATTCACCATTATAAAATTCTCTTTGATCAAATCTATCATATGAAAAAGGACCTTGTCCAAATTGGTTTGATGTAGATGATGTTATACTAGAACCCATAGGCATCCCAATACCTAAATTTGTTGAAAATGGTTCTTGGAATTTTTGTACAAATCCTGGGTATTGATGAGCAAATTGTGAAGCTGATACTTCAGCACCTGTTAAACCACTATATGGTCCTTCACTAATTTCAAACATAGCAGTATAAGCTGCCATAGGGTTTGTTTCAAAGAAGGTAGGTACCCCACTTAGCATATATGGGATCTGTTTAGTAAATGTAGATGCATTAAAATTACCAGATCCAAATTGCATTGAAATTGGTGTTACATCTAAATCCCAATAACCTGTATTATCTAATGATGATTGGTTTGATGTTCTTACTTCTACACGTAAATCCTTATCAAATATAGATGGGAATCCTGCTGCTTGTAAGTCTGTAGGAGTAATTGTCATAAATTCTCCTGCATTATAATCTAACCCTATATCTACTAATGTACAAGATACTGCTGTGTAATTTGTAGGTCCTCCACCTCCAAAAAATGCAATCATTGTAACTCTTACAGTTGCACCTGTACCATTACCCGTTGTTGAAGAAGCTGGTATTGTAAATGGGCCAACTAAAGTTGTTGTTCCACCTGTAATAGGCTGTTGTCTAACTACTAAGTTAGTATTTGTTACTAATGGTGGTGATATATAATTTAATCCTGTAATTAAATATTTAGCTCTTAAATCGTTAGCATAATTATTTTTAGCAGGGTTATATACTTTATTTACTAATTGTGTTAATTGTCCAAAATCAACTTTTATACCTGAGGCACCATAAGTTGTTGCTAATGAAGCACTTACCTGAGTAAGAGGATCATATATATTTGGACTATAATCTGAATGAGGTCTATTACCGTTTGATAAAGAACTTATAAATATTTTAGTTGCTGTAGCTCCATCTTCACTATTAAAAGCAAAAAATGCTCCTGAAGCCGATGCTATTGCTGTGTTTGAAATTGAACTTGTAAAATCGTAAAAGTAATTAAAGAAATCTGATGATTCGCTTACTGGGGCAGCATATATGTTATTAAATGGTTCAAATACTCCTCCAGTACCACCATTATATCTGTAAATTGAAGACCCACTAGCATAGTTTTGTTGTGGGAAATCTGAATTTGGACTTAAAACCGGAGCTAAGTCTCTTTCTTCTACTGTATAAACAACATCGTTTGCTATAGATGTTGGTGAACCAGGTGTTACTTGTAATGATGGAGCAATTGAAGCTGATATTGATTGGGATGTAAATGTAAGAATTTCTCCTATTTCATATCCACTACCAGTTAATATTACTTGGAATGATCTTACTTGAAGGCCTCCACCTCCAACAGATCTTATTAAAGGTATAAATGTAGCTCCTGATCCTGATCTATTAGTATTAGCTGTAATTGCTGTTGCTCCATTACCAATTTCTAAATTTACAACTGTTTGACCTGATGTTGAAAATAATGTATCATCGTTTATAAATGAATTTCCTGGATGTTCTTTAGCAAAGTGTACATTATAATCTCTAGCAAATGACTTAACTGAACCTGAATAGGTTATAGTACTATCATAAGACATTGATGGAGGTGCTTGTACATTTCTTTCTAAAAGATTCTGTTTAATTACTACACCTGAACTTAATGTCGTTCTAGCAGGTGTAAAATCTTCTATCATTTTAAATAATGAATTATCAAAGAATTTAATTAATCTTATAAAATCATTTAAATCGTAACTGTTTATATATTTTGTAAAGTATTCATCCCTTAATTTATCTAATGCTGGGTATGATCTCTTTGATTCTGATACTTGTCTTGGATCACCAATATATTCTCCTAAATTGAAATCTCCAATTTGAGCTATTATATCATCATTAATTTGATTTTGTGGTGAAAATGCTACCTCTAAATAGTTAATACTTGGATTACTACCACTTGGGAAGGATTCTTGTTGTATTGACCTATATGGTGATAACACTGATCCTGAAGGTACATTTGTGTCTACAATTCTTACCCTATCAGATACTCTATTTTTTATACCACCTGGTGTTTGATTATAGTATACTGATTCAGTATTTTGTAACCAACTACCTGTAATGCTTGTCTTTAACCCAAAACTACTCCCATCAGCAACTGTAGCAAATGATTGTGTTGTTGCCCAAGATCCTGTTACTTTAGGATGAATAGATTCTCTACTACCAGTATTTAATTCTGTACCTAAAGCTGCTCTAAATACTAATTCTTGGGGTGTTGAGTTTATACTGTTACCTTGTGTTGAATAAGGATTAACTACATAATCATAAAATAAGCTTTCACTTAAAACAACATCCCAATATCTTACTTCTTGTAAAGAACCAGTTAATGGTTGGTAATCGATACTAGATAAACCATATAATTCTTGGCCATATTTTGCTACACCATAAACATCACTTGCAATAGGGCCTAATGTTAAAGCACTACCACTTGGTAAATATGCTAATTCTGTACTTGACCAATATTGTGGGTCAGTTACTGTAATAGAGCCTGTGTCTGAAAATCCTATTTCTTCTCCAATCCTATTAGCACCATAAAGATAAGCTATTTTATCACCAGAGGCATCATAATCAAATGATGCTTGAACTGACCACCATCCTTTATCAAAAAATGGTAAATCAATTTGAGCAAATTTTCCTTGGGTATGTCCTGTTGCACCCTCAGGGTAAAATCTTAATTGACCATAAGCATTATTATTAGTAGGTACAGAACCACTATATGATCCACTTATATATCCTGATCCAGTATATGAAAGAGTTATAAATGTTTTAGTATTATCACCAACCCAAACTTGTTGGTAAAGTGATGAAGTTGGTATTCCTGCTGTTTGGAATCTAAATTGTAATGATTGTGGAGAATTTTCTCCTGGACTATCTACCCAACTATTATTCATCTGAAAAGATGAAGATATAAATGTTGGATTTTTTTCACCTTCTAAGTGAAATTTATAATTAAATACATCTTGTTTTAAGTCCCAATCTAATGTAAAGTCTCTATCTCTACCACCGAATTCACTTACTCTTAATATTGTAGATGGAATCCCATATGCTGTTATTAATGCTCTTAAACCAGCTATTGTACCTTTTTTCTTAAGTAAAGAAGGCACGTTATGGTAAATACGTTTATATAACTGCTGGTTTACTTCGTTCTGTGGTACTATATCATTCGATGCTGATATTTCGTTATTCACGTATTCATACCCAGAAGGTGTCGCAACTGCGCCACCAATTGAGCCCGTCATATATGGGAATGGAAATGTACTTCCAGATGGTGTTATACCTAAAAACGCTGTATATAAATCATCAGTGTTGAAATTGCTTGAATATAGTTTTATACCAAAATCTCTAATTGCATCAGCAACTAAATCTCTAGATATACCATAATCTAATCTATTATCAGCATTAAATCTATTTGTTAAATCCTTAGTATATAACCAAGTATTATCATATTGTTGAGCAACCATATCAACAAATAAATCATATTTTTCATTTGATGGGTCGGCTCTTAAAAATTCTGGTATTGCGTTATATAAATAATTATCATTTTCTTCATCAAAATTTGAAGCGCTTACTGCTTGACCTCCATAAAAAGCATTATCTTCATCTGTACTACCTAACCAAGTTAATGCTTGGTTGCTTCCTGTAGTTGCAAGTAAATAAGGTGGTTCTGTATTTGTTTTAGGCCATGATTTGGCTGATCCACTATTAAAATATAAGAAATACTCATATCCATCAAAATTCTTAACTATCTCAGTTATTTGTCCTGTTAGTGTTGCTTTACTTGAACTATATTCTATATTAGTACCTTCTGTACCAATTATAGACGTTATTTGTTCGGTATAATTTTCTATTAAACCAACTTTATAAGCAAAATTTTCTAACCTAGTATGAGCAGATGAAAAATGAATAAAGTTTTTATAATCAGTATAATCAACACTAATATTTACTTCTTTTTTATCTAATAAACTTTCTAATTGATTAAATGAACTTGTTAAATCCGTCCCTACTAAAGTATCAAATGAATAATCTTGACCTGCTGATCCTTCTTGACCAATTGCTCGTATACTATAATTAGGTCCTGATATATATTTAAAATCATTAAGAATAATATCAGGTTGGGGTAAATTAATGCTATAAGCTTGTGATGTTGATATTTCTTCAACTACCCACAATGTTGATTTTACTTGAAATTGAGGAGGTAATGGGTCATATAATTTAATTAAAAATGATGGTTCCTCTAATTCAGTATCAACTTTAAAGTTATTAGCTATTACTTGTTGGTCATTACCAAAATTAAGTAAAAAATCATAAAAATAATCTGATTCTTCTCTAATAGTAATAAATTCACTACCTGATTGGATCATATCCTCATCAGATATAACGTTACTTTTTAATCTTAATTCTGTTCTATCAGCACTAAGTTCACTAATATAGTAGTTTCTAAAAATATCAGAATCTAATAGTTTTCTATAAAAATTATATGTAGAATAAAATTGACCCCCATCATATCCTATTTCATTAATATCTTCTGCTGGGTAAAGACAAGTATCACCTTCAATTGTTGAATAATTTCTTAAACTCCAAGCTGGTATATTTGTTTCTAATGGAAATATTAAACTTTTATTTTCATCATAAGCATAATATTCTATATAATCTGTTGAAGATGTAAAAGCAGTATCTAACCTTGAGGAGGATATTAATATATTATCCTCTTCTGTGTATTGTTGAAATTCGAAAGTTTTCGGTTCAACTTGTACTATAATCGGTTTGAATTTATCTTCTTCCATTTTAATATCCTGGGTTTGTATTTGCACTTACCGATTGAGGGTTAGTTGTTGTTCCATCTGGGTTTGCTTGTTCTTGATCTTTAAATGCAGTATTTATAGAATCGAAATCTGTTATTTGTTCTACACTATCTGCTAAATTTAAATTAATCTTTTCTCCTGAAACTGCTTCCGCTAATTTTATTTGTTCTTGTAATAAATCTTGTCTTAATTGGGCTATTTCTTTCTGTAACGCTTCAATAATAGCATTATCTTGATCAAAATTGATATAATCACTACTAGTTTTTATTAAATATTCATGTGAATTAGTATCACCAAAAGCAGGTATTTCATAAAATAATTCATTGTATTTTAAGAAAAATTGTTCTACGGTAAATGTGTCTTCTATTTGATTTGGAACAGATACCACACCTAATTGACTAAATTTAGTGTCAATTATTTTAGGATATTCTGTTTTAGAATATACTTGTCTTTCAAGATCTACTATCTCTTTTGATGCATTCCCCATTCTACAATTTTATTTTAACCGTTAATTACTTTAAAGTAATAATTTTCGTCTAACACTACAGTATTACCGTCAACTTCAGTTTGCACTAAGATACTATAATATCTTTCGGGCTCCAACCCATTCATGTAAACAGTGAAAAAGCTACTTGTAGCATCACAACTTATTTGTGTATATGTTTTATCGAATTCAACTACGAATTCGTTTGTATCTAAATCTTTTATTGCATAATAGGATGCTGATGTTAAAGCATGTTGTTTAGTATCTAACGATCCTGTTTTAAATGTTCTAGCTGGAAATTCAGGTCTTACATTTAATCTAAATTGATTAATACTTTCACTATAAAATACTCCGGCATTATTATCTAAAGCACAGTAAATATCTGGTGTGTCTATTACATCAAGTTGTTGTATATCAAATGTTGATATTGTTACTACAGCATCTGTTGTAGCACCTGTTATTGCTGGTAAGCCATTTAATGCTGCTGCATTCCAAGTTAATTGATCTCCTGCTTTATACCCTAACCCTAATTCTTTAACAGACACATTTACCATAGATGAACTATTAAATGTAGCTGTGAAAGTAGCACCTGCTCCTGTTCCTGTATTAGCTGTTGGTGTAGGTAATGATTGAGTAAATGAACATGAAATCGAACTTGTAAGGTTTGTTGGATATGAACCTGTTAATATTCTTCCATATTTAAAATCCCCACTACTAGTAGCATAATTAAAATCTACCCACCTAATTTCTAATTGTGGAGGATATATTGTATTTGTATCAACTGAATAATAGCTTAATTGTGGTGATACTGCACTTTCAGTAACAAATTCTTGAGCATCTGCCCACTTTACTAAAAATCCATCATTTTCTTTAGAGACTAAACCTGCTATATTAACAGCTCCTGATGATGAGTACCACATTGTAACCATATCAGAAACATCTACATCTAAATCTTTAGTACTTCTTAAAGTATATGCTTGTGAAGCAGTAATTACTAATTCATCTGCTACTCTTACAAATCCTGATGATCCTGTATACCAAGAACCACCTGTTCCATTTTTAATAGCTGTATTTAAATCCCAATTTTTATCATATGAACCCGTTGAAGAAGGATTCCATCCTCCTGCTGGCCAAACATCTGCTGAGCCTGAGAAGTCTTCATATTTCCAACTTACACCTGTAAAATTTTGTATTTTATCTAAATATTGTCCTGAACCATTATTCCATGATGATGAAACTGGATATACTTCAACTTCTGAATCTATAATTACATTAGTTGCTTTTGCTACATACATTTTTAAATGAGCATCCCATGTACCCCAAGCTGCACTTCCTGTTACTTTAGCTATATTTTCAAGCACGTCATTAATTTCACCTTGATCAAATTTGATTAATGATCTGGCTACTTGAGCTGTTGGGTTTGTATCGACTACTAAATTAGAAACATCTAATATAGCATCTAGGCCTGTATTCATTGCTGGGTAAGCACTGTATATTGAGGCGTCTTTTGAAGGGAATAGTTTGTATACTGCCATAATTAAAATAGGTTTACTACTCTACCTTTAATATCAGAATTCGGGAACTTTAACTCAAATATACTTGGATCTAATGATGGGAATATTGTGCCATTTTGATTAGCAGCATTCATATCATAAGCCCATTCTGAGTAATTTTGCGAAGTACCGGTTTTATTGGTAAGGTTAATTTGTTTAACTGTTTGTACACCATCTATTGCATCTAATAATACAAATAGGTCGGGTGTAATAATAGGTTGATTTATTTGCCATTTATCTATCTTAAAATAATTTCTTAAGGCTACAATACAATCTGATAATACTTGATTATTAATGTAGTTTGGATAAGTTACAATTTCAAAATCAATAGCAAAGTTAATGATAAATGCATTTTTAATACTAATAGTATCTCCAATCATTCGATATTCATTAATATAAGTTTTTAAATTATTTTTTAATGTTGATGAGGGTATTGTTAGTTGACTTTGTTCATTTTGAGATAAACAGTAAATATCTAAAGTAGTATTTGCTTCATCTGCATTTGGTTTTTGTGTAAATGCTTTTGAAATTAGACCAAATTTAGAAGGCATACTTAAAGCTCTTACTAAATAATCATCTTGTGTTACATTTCTCATTTGAGTTGAGAATTGAGATATAGCATTCTGTCTAATATCTTCAATTGAATCACCATTATTACCCCCGTTGGCTGCATATGGATTATTAGATGCTATAGAATCAAATACATACTGTGCTGTGGTTGAAGGTAATCCACCTTTTAAAAATTGTACATTACCTGTATTAACTTTTGTTAGTGCATTTGCTAATATGTTAGATCCAACTCCCCCTCCTGATAAATATCTTACTGTTAAAGTTGTATTAGATGGAGTATTACCATAAGTATTTGTAAATATGAAATTCGTTGGACTATATGCTGTGGTTAATTTATCCTGCCCAAATGGTAATCCTAAACCTACATTAAATGGGTTTGGAATTACATTTTCGGTTACGGTTGCCGGTGATCCAGCTCCAAATTGTAATTGTAATAAATTGCTTGCTAAAAATCTTGTAGCAAATCTATTTTGAACTGATTTAGTTTGAAGTAAATATGGTGTATCTGAGTCATTATATGTGTTAGGATCGTTTACATTTGTATTTCTTATACCATCAAATACCAAATCTTGACCTAAATAATCTACTTCATAATAATTGTTTCCATCGCTGTCAACAACATCTATTATGTTAGCTATATTAGGAGCATTAATACTTACAGTTGAAAATTCAACTGGGGCACCAAATGAAAATTGTGTTGATCTAATTCTACCTGAATAAGCAGTTGTTGATTTTCTTAATAAATAATAATCTGGTACACCACTTGTAATTTGTGCTACAGTAACTGATGTTGGGTTATTAGAACTTGATACTGAAAAATTAACTGCTTCTTCAATAATAAAAGTTTGGGGTGTGCCTGATGTAGTTGATATTTGTGTGTTAGCATTAATTATAACAGCATAATCATAATCAGGTTCTGCTACCCCATTAATTAACTTTGCTGGTAGTTGCTGATATAAATCAACGGTTACTGTTGATAATCCTGTTACCCTAGGTTTATATCCGTACATATATGCCATATCATACAAATTACTTGTTTGGCGGGCATATTGTAAATAATTTTCTTGTATTTGGTTATCTAAATAAAAAGATAAAACATCTCCTACATATGCTGCTTGTTCTATAAACATCATACCTGGTGATGTTGGTGAAAAGTCAGTATAAGTTGTTGGGAAATAAGTTTGACTATAGTTAACCAGCTGGCTTCTATATGAGGCAAAATCCTTATTTATATAATTTATATTTCTAGTAACTGCCATTATGCGAAGTTTAGGTTTAGTTCATCTGTTATATTTGTATTTTTTACAGAATAAAAGATGTTAACTGTTATATTGTTATTGTCAGTGTTGTCGCTATTATTAATACCACCATCAACGTTTAGTTCTTCTAGAATGACATTTGGAAATTCTGTTGATATTTTTCTTGATACATCTTCTATTAAATAGTCAAGATTTTCAGTTGAGATTTGTTGGAATATAAATTGTCTTAATCCTCCTCCAAATTCTGGGTTTCCTGGTCTTTCACCTGGATTTGTTAAAAAATAATTAATTAAGTTACTCTTAATAGCATCGGCCGTTGTAAAATTAGAAGTAAATACCCCACCTTCACTAAAAGGTAAATTAACGCCTATACCAACATCGGGTCTAGTGTCATTAGGAAATTGTTGTACTGCTCCAAATGCCATATTATATTTTTCCTTTCATTATGTTAGTAATCATATCCATTGGTACTTCACCACCTGGTAATTGACCATTTGGGCTTGTTGTATCCATTCCCGGATTTACTTGCATTGGAACATTTGCTGATGTAGCATTTAAAGTTCCATCTGATCCTGGTCTCATTCCATCTAAAACATTCATCATATTTTCTCTTAATTTTAACCTATCAGTTTCTGCTATAGGTGCACTTGCTGCTTGTGTTGCGGGTGCTGAGACTACTTGTTTAGGTGAACGTACAGCTTCTAAAAGAATATCTTTCATTTCTTCCTGAATCGCCTCTTTTACGGCATTCTTTACTACGTTTTTTAATTCACTTAATTTCATTATGTTGTTATTTAATTATAAATATTGGATTAATCTGCTTTTAAATTGTTTTGTACTATATAAAACGCTAACTCGTCAATTAATATTTGATCTGCTGCGCTAAATGACGGTTCCCCTCTTAGTATTACTATACCTTGCGAATTTGTTGCTGTAGCAAATCTTCTATAGTAACCATCTACTTCATTATTTGTGTCCTCAACTACATTCATTTCAAACCCATTTACTATTTTTAAAGGTGGTGTACCTTGTTCTGTGTTTGATTCTTGTAATTCTAATAATTCACTATTAATTTCTGTCATAGTTAAATCACTAGGTATAACGCACATACCTATCATAGCATCAATTTTTTTAAGATACCTTAAAATTATTATTAATGAAATTATTAAAAATATTAATGATATCAAAAGAGCCTTTCTAAGTTCTTTATTTATATTAGCAAACATTTCAAATTTTTCTTTTATATCTTCTAATAATGCTAATAAACTTTGAGGTACACCAACTCCTGGAGGTGTTGATACTGGAAATGATAGTGAGCTAATCTGTATTTTACCTGCTTTAAATTGTGCTGTTAGGTATAAAAATATTGCTGCTATAACTGTATTTGCTATTATTACAATCCATATTTGATTAATTTGTCTTACAACCGAATTTCTTTTTTTAATAGCCATTCTTAGTAAAGCGTCATTTGGGCATCTACCCTCAGCTACTTCAGCTCTTACATTTTTAGCTGCTATTTTAGTTATACCAAATATAATCATTAGGGATATAGCTAATGGGAATAATTTATTCTGAACTACAGATGCAAATTTTAATATTTGTGCCTTTACAGCTAATAAACTTACTTCAACTACACCTAAAACTAAACCTGAAACTAAACCTATTGCTCTATTGGCCTCATTTTTTAAA
>TARA_R110000782_G_scaffold150690_1_pt1 | contig 20107 bp, 24 predicted proteins | sample TARA_R110000782 | Tara Oceans TARA_R110000782 (sample SAMEA4397859) | marine metagenome | biome: Polar Biome; feature: [SRF] surface water layer (ENVO:00010504); material: water (ENVO:00002006), including particulate matter (ENVO:01000060) such as... | depth 5 m | reverse complement strand
TAAAGTCCTCACTATAAGTTAACAAATTAGTCGCTTGTGGCTCTGCCAATAAAGCAGGATTAGCACTATCCGTCCAGTCTATTCTAGGAACGTTTGCAAGTGCTATTTTAATTAACCCATCGTTAGCAACATAAGTAGCCGTACCATTACGGGCTACAGTAAAGTCTTTGTAAATATCAAACGGTAATAGATTAAACAGCTTACCCTCGCCTACTCCACAAACTTTAGCGTCAAATAATATGCTTGCTGTACTACTGTCTTTTAATCCTATGTTAGCTAGTGCGGATGCATAGTTGTCAATCCTTCCGTTAACAGCTTGCCCTAAACATCTAGCCTCGAATCGTGAGGTTGTACCCTTAGAAGCGTTTAAAATCACTTCCGAAGTGTTTGCTGTTATTGCACTAGCTTGTCCTGCTGTTATTCCTACCTTAGCGGTGTTAGCCTGTACACTAGCGTTATCCGTTACCCTCGCTTCTGTGTAATATAGATTATTAGCTTCTGTAACTTGGTCAGTCGTATAATCTCCTGCGGTTGGTACTACTGCACCAATCCTACCTTTAAAACTTGTAACACCACCAGAGTCCGCAAATAAAGAAACTTTCTCTGTTGTATCGTCTATAGTGATTATGTATACTTCGTCTTCGTCCATTGTTGTTTTTTAGTAAACTATGAGTAAATTAATGATACTGAAAAGTCTGGTGCTGTTGCTGTTGGTGTTGCATCTGTATTCGCTGCTCCTAATGTCATAGTGTGACCAATCCCATTAGTAAAAGGAAAACCCTCTACAGGCAAAGGATAAACAAGCGTACCACTTGACGGCATACTACATACTATAACAGGAGTTCCTGAACCCGCAACAGGTACGCCACTTGTATCGTATAATTTGAAGTGTCTAGGCGTAGCTGCATAACTAGTAAAAGTTATCGATCTCAAGGTTGCTGTAGATGCGGTTATATTTGCTGAATTAACATTAACAGCACCCGCTAATCCTAATATAAATAAAGGTATTAATGTAGACCCGGGACTTATAGATACTTTACCTATAAAGTTAGTACCTGACGCAAGAGAAACAGGGTCATCTGTTGCAATAGTTATTCTTTGAGTTCCTGCGTCTTTAACGCCAGCGCCCATAGAAACATCTTGCCCGCCCATTTTTTGAACGTTTGTTACTTCTGCTACTGTTTGACCTGCTGCTATAGTTATCTGACCCGTCGAACTAATTTGACCCGTATGTATATCTTCTCTATATGCAAACGCTACACCTTCTACAATTCCAGAAGTAAATGCTGTAACTCTTATCCTTAAAAACTTTGCTAATATAGGAATCTTTAACAAGCTATTAGTTGTAGAAACTTTAACATAAGGGTCTATAGCATCTCCTACGTTTTGAACTATAATATCTTCAAATGTTCCGTTGTCGTTTGATGCTTGAAATCTAACATCACCAACCCAAGTTCCTTTTAATTGAAAAGAAATATAACTATAATCCCCTGCATCGAAAGAAGCAATTAAATCATTATTAACTACAGTTACATCAGCTACTGCTAAAGTCTCTGGTTGATGATCTACAATCTCAGTACCATCACTTCTATACATAGTAACTCTCGCTGCTTTGCTTGTTGCGTCGACCGTTAATTGGTCTGTAGAATCTCCTGATTTTATTACTGCCATTTTATATCGTTATTGAATAATTAATTTTAAATTTATCCGCTAAGTAGCTACCATCTATTGACTTTATAAACATCTTAAAACTACCCGCCAATGATTGACCGCAGCTAATAGATAGCATATCCATTTCTATCTCGTCCAGTTCTTTGCTTGTTGGTGCTTCGTATGCTAATGAAGCTGTTATATTAGATGTTGCTATTACGTTTGTGTCTGTTATTGTAAACTCCTTTTCATAAACAGGCAACGTTCCAAAATCTACTTCAGTACGCCCACCTGAAAACTGACTTAACTTATTAGCCTGAGTAGGTGTTATTCCTACTTTTGCTGTATTCAAAGAAACAGCCGAAGCATCTGTATAACTTATTTTAGTGTTATTTGATGTTATGTCACTAGCCTGAGTCGGAGTAATACCTACTTTAGCGGTGTTAGTGGCAATGTCACTAGCTTGAGTTGGCGTTATACTTGTCTTTGCCGTGTTCAATGCTACCGCACTATTAGCTTCGACCCTAGCATTAGTATAATATAAATTTGTTTGCTCTGCTACTTGCGCTGTGGTATAATCTCCTGCTTCTGAAACTACGCCACCTCTACGGGTGTTAAATGTTGTAACCCCTCCCCCATCTACAAATAAATTAATAGATTCCGTTGTGTCATCTGCTGTTACTATGTACGGCATTAGTCTGGAATGTTTTGCAATATTTTTACTTTCCCCTGTACTGGTTCTATAATTACGCCACTAGATAAGGTTATCCTTACACCGTACCAGTAAGTGTCTACAGTCCAAGATACAGGTGTGAACGAGTTAAAAGAGAAGATACCGCTTGTAGCATTCTCAATAGTTATTCCTGCTGTTGTGTCTATTGATTTAACTACAATACCAGTACTGCATCTATAGCGAAAATCTGCTTCAATCGTTGCGCCCGTCAAATCAATTGGCGTTGGTGTTTCATCGGTTATAGTAAAACGTACTAATTTAAAAGTAGTTTCTTTAACCCTATCCCGTAAATTAAAATTTGCTATTGTTGCCATTTAATATAGTTTTATTTCTAATGCGTTAAGTGCTAAAACTGCGTCTCCTGTTGTTTTAAGTGTTACGGAATTTTCTCCTATGGTTACTCCTACAAAGTTTGTTGTTGTTGCGTTATTACTTCCGACGCTTACAAATATTTTCTCCGCTACGATTGTTTCGCCTAAAATATCCCATGTATATTCCCCTGCACCACTACGTATAAAATTAACGGTTAATCCACTATCATTGTACCCTTCCACAAATACTGGGTTTCCTGTGCCTAATTGTGTAACCAGTCCGCTTATCTGAGAAAATGGTAAAGACGATGTTGTACCTGTGTTTGATATGCTTACATTCCCTTGAATGAATATTTTGTCTAATTGTGTTGCTGGTGTGCCTGCAAAATTAAACTCTATTCTGTCGTACGTAGTTATATTTGAAATGGTTTGAAATGCTGATAGTGATATTTGACATAGTTGCCAAGTACCTACGCCATCCAAAATTCCGAAGTCGTTAATGTTACTATCATTTATAGTTTTTAAATAAAACTTCCCAGTCGATGAATCTATTAGTTTAATTTGAATAAACGCCCCACCGTTCCAATCTGCACGATAAGCAAAGTTTAAAGTATCTGCTGAATTAAAGGTAGCGTTTACATTATCCGTAAAGGCTAAAGTATTTGTACTTGTAATTGTGCTTGTATCTGCTGCTGCGTCTACTAAACAAGACAAAGTACCGTCGTAAGGGTCTACTGCGTAGGCTGTGTTTGTGTCTGGCTCTGTTGTAACGTCCCATTCGCCACCTCCTGTACCTACGTTTTCATTATAGATAAGGTTTGAAGTGATTGTGCCATCTGTTGTGGATGCTGCGACCACTAAAATAGTTCCTATTAATGACTGAGTAGTGAGGTCTAAATCTCCGATTACTGGTGTAGCGGATGCCGTACCTGCAACTACTTCTATGCTAACAACACCTAATGCGCTAATCTGTGCAACTACTGCATCATATCTATTTAGCGTGGCGTGTGAAGCCCCTAGTGTTTTATTTGCTGAGATTAGTTGCGTGTAGACAGTAGAGTTTATTGTCTGCCTTGATGTGCTACAGTCGTAAACTAATCCAGTTCCTGTGTAAACGATTGTACCTATTGCGCTGTTAGCGTCTGGAGAACTTCCGGTATTACCGCCAAACTGAGCCTCTAACACACCAAGTCTCATCTTAAACGATGTGTTATGACGTACAACGTGCATCTCATCAAGGCTGTTGTATTGCGTTATTGAATTTCTATCTGTTAACTTTTGATCTGCCATTTTTCTATCTTAATTATTAAATATGTAGTTTACACCATCTTCAAAAACGTAGTTGTTACAATTGTCAAAGATATAATTGTTTACATTCAGGTAAGGGTCAAATATTGATATGCCTGTTAGTCCTAAATCGTCAATATAATACGCTTGGTTGTCCTCTTTGCCCGAAAATGAAACAGTAAAACCGTTCATGTCTTCTTTATTTACGCCCGTTGTGTTCTCTATTGACGCAGTTAGACCGTTATAAAGTCCTAAAATTCTAATATTCCCCAACCTATCAATGTAAACGGCTCTGTATTCTTGCTTAACAAGCGTGTGAATCTCGCTCAAAGGCTTTGTAATAGGGAATTGAAGGCTAAAATTCTGATTAAATGCCACATCACCGCCCTCTATTTCGTGAGTTTCGTTGTAGCCTGTTACCGTACTATAGTATTCGTATGCCGTAGTTGGTGGGAATACTGTTAATTTCTGTAGTAATACGGTTATTTGGCTGTAAGAATAGTTAACAAACGGGAATAAGTACACCTTTTGAACCCCTCCAATGTTGTTTTTATTCAGTTTTGCTATGTTTGTTGTTAAACTACTCATAAGAATTATTTAATCTTCGCCAAAAAACCAGCCAGCACTATTATCTAAAGTTGTTGAAGCATCTACATCATCTTGAATCGTTTGGTATTCAGTTATAGTATTGTTTAAAATCCACTTGTTAAACCTCAATACATACATTTGAGAATGCGCACGCCACTTACCTGATAAAGTATAAGTGTCTTCATTAGACAATAACTGTGCGCTATCTGCTTGGTGCTTGTAAATCCCTCCGTTGTTTAACTGTACGCCCGCTATCTCGATATAGTTAGCCGTTGCAGCGTGTTTGGTTATAGGTACTATAAAGTCCGTATAAAGTGTCGCATACAAGCCCGTATAGGTTACAGGAAAAGTTAAGTCTGTAATCATCTTGTCGTATAACAAGGTCCCCAATAACGGCTCAATAATAGAAACCTGTGTATCAGCTATGCAGAAGGCATAAGAATCCACATCCACATTTCCGCCCAGAATCGTTTGCTCTGTCATTATACTAGGGTCAATAAATAGTTTCTCTGCCATTATAGTAGGTTATTATGAGGTTTTAAAAACACGTTAGGATTATTAACAGGTACTTTAAATCCTTTCCTTTTCGCTTCTGCGGTTGTTATTGTTTTAGCTAGTGGACTATTAGCATCTACACCACCCCCTTGTTTTAGATATATTTCACGTTGCCATTTATGACGGCACGTTCCGTTTGGATAAGCTGTTGATAATTTACCACCGCCTTTCCATTTCCAAATATCGTAAGTGTTAGCCCCGCCCATTCCAAACCCGGGATTTACTTGACTGCTTCCCATCTGTATAATATCCTCTTTACGATACAGCTTGTCTGCGTTGATCATTAACTTACAGAAGGCTCTTTGAGGGCTTTTATTACCTACATACCTGTAACGTATAACAATATCTTTAGAATCCTGTTCGCTCTTTGCGTTTGGTCGTGCTGTGCCTGTGCTTGCCAACTCTAAGAAAGAATAAATAGCATCATCTGTATCATACTCCACATCTGAACTACAAAGCAAATCCCATCCATCGCTATAATCTCCGCCCATCTCTATAAGCCTGTTAGCTACTTCAGATGTTGCACCGCTATCTTCTTTCTGCGCCTTCATCTCTACCGCAACAGGAGCGTCTGTAAAGGGTCTAAAATATAAATCTAAGTTAATCCCTACGGATGCTAATATCTCTTCTAAGGCATCAATAATATACGACTGCTTCGGCTCTATAACACGTTTCACAACTTGCGCTTCGCCCTCTGCCATTTCATCTGCTGTGTTGCTAAACCCTGAAGATGATACAATTCCCACAATAGACGGACTAATTGCTCTGTGTGAAGTTAAAATCTTTTGTGCTGCGGTGTCGTTTAATACTTCCCATTGTTTATGGATGTTTTCATTCGTTGGCATAGGCGTTACAGTAACTTCTACGTCTAACCCGTTGAATGAAATTATAAAGTTAGATGCGTTTGAAGAACCTGTTAGTCGATCTTCTACCTGTTTTTTAAACTTTACCTTTTGCTCACTAGACCAATTTATGCCGTTTGGCACATTTATAATATAACCATAACTCAAACCCGACCTAATAGAGTTTAGATTCAGGTTTGCGATTTCCGATTCCATCTCTGCAAAAGGGAGACCAGAAATGTAATCTGGAGAACTAAAATATTCTTGCCCTGCTTGATAAGGACTGATAACATAGATTTCACTTCCTTCGTTTGAAGTTCCGAATGCTGGATAGAATACTGGTGTATTTTCTGATTTGTATGTTTCTGTAAAGTCTTGACTAAACCAATACCCCTCGATTTCTCCTTCTAAATTAGCAATAGACGGTACAACTTTATTCTTTGCAACGTGTTTAATGCTTGAGATACTTTTTTTATCCCTTGTGCGTATCACTTGCATCGATGCCTCGCCAAACAGTTGGAAGTCTGCTATAATTCTCTTTAAGTCTTTCTTAGATAGTAACTGTACAAACCTCGCCCAGTCGTTAGCGTTTACACTTGCGTTACTTGCGGTAATACCCTTACCATAGATTAGGTCTGTGTAACTCTTTATAATAGATGAGTTAGTAGGTGAGTTATTAGCCATGTCGATAATGGTCTGATAGAAGCTATTGTTCTTACCATTAAACACCCAATCTTTTCCTTTGTTCTCTACAGGTAGCGGTCTAACATAGTTTGCCATCGTTATCATAACCGCATCAACGTCCTTGTTTTCTTTCTTATTCATATACGTAAACTCCTGAAGTTAATTTAAAATCTTGTGGGGTTTGTGCTGTAACCCATATTTTATTGCGGTAAACAACCTTAGTGCCTTCCAGTACTTTAATCTGGAACCGTTGCTTATCTAAAAAAGTGTATGTAAAAGACAGGTATAACTTACCGTCTAAAATTCTGTACGTAGGTGTTGGTGTAGTTCTTACGTTGTCAGCCTCATTGTACAGTTCCATCGTTAACGCAAGAGAAGGATAGAAACGTGGTATCGTTACTATTTCGTGTGTTGTAATTGATGGGTCTATTACCTTCATACTAATAGAACGTGAAAAGCGTTATTTCGTTACTAAACGAAACAAAAAACCCCCTACGATATGTAGAGGGCTTACTATAAAAAAATAAAACTAAACTAAAGCCAAAAACGCTGTTGCTGTTGCTGCATCCATTATAGGTGCAAGTTCTCCAGTTGTTGAAGTTCCAGTCAGAGTAAAACCGTTCTTGTCGGTCTTAGTTCCGCCTGTCATCGCTTCAATTGTGAAGTCAATCCCATCGTCAATACCTACTGCGTGGATGTTTCCGTTGCGGTCTTTAACGCCACACATAGGAAATCCCTTCGCTAATAGATTAAACTGAACCGCTTTCGCTGCGCTCATCTTACCAATTGATAATGATATTGTCTGAGTGTTAACAGTCGTTAGAGCGTCCCTGTTAGGAACTAAACTCTGTGTTAACGTGTTTAAATCTCCGATAATATCATACTCAAAAACCGTCGTTAGTGCTGCGTTAATTGCAGTACACTCACTCGCTACAAGCGTAAACGGGTCATCTAAACCTACGAAAACATAGAACTTACTTGCTCCCCCTAGATTATCTTTACATTCTGCCCCAATCGAGGCGGTTATATCACAAGCCATTTGCTGTTTATTTTTGTATTAAGTTGCTGGAGGCGAACCCCCAGCACTTAAAGTTATTATTAATATTACCCTCCGTAGACTGTGATATACTTCTGACCCACACACCAAGCTGCTGCTGTTTGTATGTTCTTGATATATCGTTGAGAAGAACCGTTAGCCATTTCGCCAAGATTCAAAGTAGATACGTCAGAAGTTAAATCCATTAACCACTTCAAGTAAGAAGGGATAGACAAGATTCTGAATCCTACTAGTGGTACAAAGTTAATTTTGTGACCGTTGTAAGAAATTGTTTCAGTTTCTCCGCTTCCTTCTACTACGAAATTGATTTGCTGTGCTGCTCCTACTGCGTTATTAGCTACTTTAATTAACTGTCTGTCTCCTAAAGGTGCAAAGATTTCGGCTGGCTCAGAATGATGGTTAAGAGCCTTTGAAGGTGCTACTGCGTACATCTTACCGTACTCAGCTGCAATCGATGCGCTAGTTACTGTTGCGATTGAAGGCACTTTAATATAGTCCCCTAATCCTGCTCCGGGAGTTGATTTAGCTTGGGATGCATTATGTAATAATACTGTAGAAAGAGAACTAACTAATTTAGTTGGCATTGCTGCTACTAAAGTTTGCGCTCCTGCTGAGATACTACCTTGTCCTGCTCCCGGTGTTAAAGCAGCAATTAACGCTTTGTCTGCGGTTGTTGCTCCATTCCATATCATATTCTCTACATCTTCGCCAATTGCTGGTGCTACTTGGATAAGGACTTTCTGGTCAAACTCGCTAGAAACAACGTTAAATGCTCCTTTAGCCATTGAACGCTCAAAGCGTGTGCCTTTTAATGCATTCTCATCAATAGTGTCTTGGTATTGGTAAGAAACTAAAGAAACTCCTGTCTTGTTAGCGTTTAAATCTACATCCCCAGAAGCTGTTACTGCTCCTGTAGTTGCTGCTGTTGCGGTTACCTCTACGCTAGATTCGTAAACGTCTGCTCCTGATTTGTGTCCTTCTTGAATATCAATTAACCCATCTCTGAGTGTATGAGATTCAGCGTACAACTCCTGTTGGATTGCTTCTAATTCTGTTTGGTTGCTAGTGCCACCTGTGTATGCTACTGCCATTTTTTTATTTATTTAAGTGTTTGATTTCTAATTCTACCCATACAATCTGCTCTGGGGTACATTTGTCTTTTAATTGTTCTGCTACTGTTTTCCCTTTTGGGATAGAGTTTAAAAATGCATCATAAGTAACCCCCGCATCGAATGGATTTATAAATTTCTTTCCAGCCATTTAGTTTAGTTTGTTATGTTTCATTTTCTCAACGTTAGTCATCTCTGAATAAGAGATACCAACCCTAGACTTAATTACCTTGTCTGCTGGTGCTGCTGATAGTTCAACTACTTCCGCCTTCAATGCTACGTTAACCTCTTCTAACTTGTTAAACCTTTCGTTAGTCTGTTCTGTGAACTTTACTAAGATTGATTTAATGTCATTAATTGCGTCTTGTCCTACTGCTGGTGCTGCTCCTTCGCCTTCTGAAAGTTCAGCTTTAACATCTGGTGCTGGTGCTTCTTCTGCTGGTGCTTCTGTTGGGTTTAATTCGCCCGCTACGCCTTCTTCAGAAACTACTAACATTCCGCCTTCAATTGGATAACTTCCAACAGGTAAAGGGATTTTAACTGCGTCCTCGCCTTCCATCCAAACGGCTGCTCCAACTTCTAAAGTTTCGCCATCAAACATAACAACAATATCCCCTGAAGGAACGCTGCCAAGTTTTACGTCTCCTTTTTTACCAAGAAGAGATAATTTTAAATTTTCGAAGCCTTTTGTAATAGCTTCTGTTACATCACTCATATTTATTTCTGTTTTTGAATTACTCGTTAAATTAATTTCCTTTAATTCCATGAAGGCATCTATGCTAAATCCTTTAACTTGCCCCGTCTTTACGTAGTCATTCCAAATAGTATCGCTGTCGATTTTCATCATAGCAACCCAATCTCCTTTGTCTGCTTTCAATCCTAATGCTGCCGACTTGTCTTTGTCTGAATCCTCAACTATCCAACTTTCAACTATGGTAACGCCATCAATAGGCTCATCATGTTCTAACTTACTGTTAGTTTGATAACCTTGTTTGTAAAAGTTGTGTGCTAAATCCTTAATAGTTTTGGCACGAAACACAATGTTAAACTCTTCTTTTGTTTGTTCGTTGTACCTGTAGATTAATTGGTCTGGTTTTAGAACAACCCCCATTAGAATACGCTGCTCTTTGTTTACCTCTTTTAACTCAATCTTTTTGTCTGAGTTCATGTAGATAAACATCTCCTGTGTGGCTGGGTCATCAACTAGGGAGATAGAATATACTCCTTCTTTTGTAGCATCAAAACAGGCTTCGTATGTTTTCATATTAATAGAACGTTAAAAGTTAAATATTGTTAGTTTTTTGCAATTACAGGGATGAATCTCCTTCTATCGTTCTTGATAGTTCCTGCGAACTTGTAACGTCAGAACTCACTACAAAAGTTTTAATCGGCTGGTCTTGCCCTTGTATTGATTCCGCTATTTGATTACTTGCAGTACCTTTTACTAAGTTAAACTCTGGCGCTCTTGTACCACCGCCAACGCTAGGAACGCTACCTCCACCGCCACCTGCACCGCCACCGGGAACTTTAACATCTATAATTTTCTTTACATTTGCAAACCCTACAACACCCGTAGCAATAGCCTGAGCAATAGCATAGCCGGGAACAGGAACTCCACTAAAAGCCGCTAGAGTTCCGCTAATAGAGGCATAGGTGCTTATCAATGATGACGCAACCGCTAACGCTTTGCCTTCTACTGTTTGTTGTCCTATTACTCCTGAGATAGACGCAAGAGAATCCGAATAAGAACTCATTGCCTCCGCTTTTGCCATAGCTTCTCGGCGTGCGATTTCTATTCTATTGTCGCTTGCCACTTCTTCTATTTCTGTTTTTTTAAATTCAAACCCTTTTAAATCATCTAACACCTTAACTTGTTCAGATTTAAGGTTTGGGTCTAAAACAGAAACAACTTTATCTCTTGGCGCTGCAATATTTTCATCATCTTCTTTATTCCTAATACCGTCTAAACGGTTTTGTATAACTTCTAATTCATCTTCATAATTTTTTAGTAACTTTTCTGATTCTGCAATGTCCTCTTGCGTTCCAAACAAATACTCGAAAGCCACGTTGTTTGCTCTAGCGGATGCCGCTTCTAAATCGTTATCTAACCCAAAGAAACTCAAAAGTTTACCATGAGTTTTCCATACAAAATCTAAAATTTTACCTATTTTACGTGCGAACTGCTCAAGGCTTGCGCCCCCTTCTGTTCTTAGTTTTTTCAAACCTACAAGCCTAGTTCTTTCTAATTCTATTTCTGCTTTTCTTTCATTTATTATAATAGCTAATTTTTCTTTTTTTAAATCTCTTATCTCTTTTTCTGTTTTCCCTTGGCGTTTTAGACTTTCGCCTGTAGAATCTAAACTTTTTAAACCTCTTTCTAACTCATCAACAACCTTTGATTGTAAGTCTATTTGGCGATTTAGTGCGGCATTAGTTCCGTTTATAAAGTCTTTAATATCCGACCAATAAGCTACTGTCAGACCTAACAACACCACGAACGCTCCTATCCCTGTCGCTATTAATGCGGTCTTAGTTGCTTTTAATGATATGTTAAATCCTTTATTTGCTGCCGTTGCTGCCGTAGTAGCCCCTGCCTGTGCCGTAGTAGCACCTGCCTGTGCCGTAGTCGCTACTGTTGTTGCTTTGGTTGCAGTTCCAAACAACTTACTTGCCTCAAAAGCATCCTTAAACCTAGTAGCTAGCCCACCAGTTAGCTGGTCGAGAATAGCAATAGCACCACCGTTGGAGGCGACATTGTCAACGCTCTTGGATGTTTTATTAGCTTCTGTCTGAACGTCCTTAAAACTTTGCTCCGTTTTTCCTAAATCAGAATTAAGGGTTTTTAAGTCCTTATCGTTTACGTTAACAAATACATCTACTTCTTTCTTTATTGCCATTATGCTTTCCTTTGTCTTTTTAACTTCTCTTTAATTTCAGACCATTTTAAAACAATCTCATGTTTACCTTTGGCTATCTCTACGTGCTTGCCCGCCCCGTAGTACTCGCCCTTCTGTAGTATTTCAATTATTGTACTTATCATTATTCTATGTATTGATTAACTAAAACTTCTACTGTTGCCCCTGTAGTCGCTTGCGTGAATGTTACTAGCATACTTCTTACTGGGTCTGTTGTGTTTTTTGTGAATGCTAAATAAAACGTGTTAGGCGTAGCAGAAAGCGTACTAACTGTAAGCCATCCCGTACGACTTCCAATGTCAGATTTTGAACTACTAGCACCTAACGAATTGTTAATTGTCAGCGTTACAGTCCCCGCAGTAAAGTCTTTTGATATTAGGTTTGTATTTGTTCTAAAGCTATTTACTTTATTGTCGAAGGTGTTTACTAACTCCAGTCCTACTTCTCCTGTAGTTATGTTGTACGTGTTCTTTGTCGGTCTGTAGTAGTTTCCTTTAATCTTTAAAACATCGTTTAACTTTAGCTTTAGTATAATGCCTAGCGGTAGCCACGCCTTGTATTTAAAAGTCCTTTTCTTTATGTTAAATATTGATAGTATAAAATTCTCATAGTGCCTTTTGTACAACGTGTTAATAATAGTATCTCCGCTATATTCGTTTTGCTCACTACCAAAGATAGTAGAATACACAGGATCAAGAAACGTATTTGTATGACTTGGCACGTTTGCGGTTGCTTTCTCTGTTTGGTTTCCTGTGTCGCTTATAAATCCTATAGTCTTAGTTCCTAGTGAATTGTTAACGTTATAGAATAAATGCGGTTTAGGACTAACAGGATTTAACTCGTGGTCTGTTATTCTTGCGTATTGTATATTAGTTTCAGCGTTTCCTGTTTGGTCGGTTAACCTTTCGTAAACAATCTGCTCAAAAGGTAGTTCTACCGTTAAGGCATCTCCGTCTAAAAGTTCGCCATCTGCTGTACCGTCATCTGTTAGTATAACTTCTTCATCCCCATACGACGCTCCTGTATTCTCTAAGAATTGCACGTTGCCAATAGTTGTAGGCTCTTGGAATTTTAAAGATATTTCGTTTAGTATCTTACCACGCTCAGCTTCGAAACTCTCAAAGTCTGTGTACTTAGTAATATCGTAGGTCGTACCATCTGCATAGTAATTGTTTAACGTATCAACAAATATAGTACCGTCATTTTCCGCAATTAAAACAAGTTTATACGCTTGCATTAAGCCACGAATGAAGTCTATTATTTTTATCTTTGGTATATTGTCTGATACCACAAAAGTAGTTGTAATGGTTTGAGATGCACCTAAGTTGTCCTCTGGGGTTTGTGAAACAATGTTAATCCGTTTAATCTGTCGTATTCTTGATGTGTAGGTAAAATCTTGATTTGCTCGCACTTCATAATAAACCTGTGCGCTACTTGTTCCTGAGCCTTCGGGATATATCAGAGTGCTTTGAGTGTCTGCGCCTGTGTGTGTCGTTTCTCTAATCAGCTCCCCATCTCTGTACATTAATATAGAATACTCTATGGAATTAGACGATACGTTAGGCGTTATCTGTAACTCTAATTTAAAGTAAACAAATCCGCCAGCGCCACCATAAGACATAGGGTAAGTTCCTACGTTAGTACTTACGTTCATGTAGGTATCTACTCCGTTTGTTTGAAAGGAAACCAATTGTCGATTACCAACTAGCGTACGTGAACTTGAATTATTTAACCATAGGAAAAGGTCTGTGAATTCCGTAGTGCCAAAGAAGTCACGACTGAAGGTTAAGTTGTAATCTGTTTCTATGGCTTCAATTATACTAATAACCTTAATCGCTGGTCGTAGGTCGCTCCATACTACACCAGTATCAGCACCACCGTCAAAAGATATATTTGATAAAATTTCCGTTTGCGTGTTGTCTGAAACAGAATCAAAATAGTATTGTTTCTTAGCCATTAGCGGATAGATAACCGCACCGCTTGAAAGGCTGGACGATAACCCCGTAGAAACATTTGCGCTATCATGGGCGTGGTCGTATGCGCTTAAATCTAATTTGCTAAGTTCGTCCTTCTTTACTTTGGTTTTTATATCTACTAAGTTACCTGTAAAGTTTATCGTGTACGAAGTGGGGACGTTTTTCTTAACCGATACTTTGCGCAATGTAAACTTACCAAGTTTGAAGGGCATACCGTCTAACTCAATGCGCCCTGCTTGCTTTGTACGTGAATCAAAAGAGTTGTCAATGTTTGCGTCATAGTAGTGCTTAAACGTTTTGTTGTTTGCGTCACTAGCAGGAACGGTAAAGGTTTTTGTAAAAGATGTATTGTTTTTCGTTATGTCGCTAATGTCCACAACGGAATCCACAACCTGTATGTTATCCTCTTCGAATAAATCTAACTTCTCAGTCCCTATGTAAATTGTAGTTATCAAATGTTATTGATTTCGTTATATGAATACTCTACTTCTATTTCGTAATTTATTAGCTTCTCATTCTCTCTGGTTTTATAATCGATGCTTTTAGATGAGATGTTTACAGGTGTTACCGTCGTGCCTTCTAATATCCAAATCCTTTCGCTTAGATACAACTGTCTAAACCCTTCTTTGTTTTCTTCTAATACAAACCCACTATTTAACTTTAGCTTTGTTCTACCCTGTACGTTACCCCTAACAAATTGGTGCATCCCTGTTAATGGTTGCCCTCTGTCACTTTCATAAGTTGTGTCTGTAACGCTTAGACTTTCTCGACGTTCCTTAAACATCGTTATAATCTGCTCTGCTCCATCCTTGTTCTGAAACAATAACTGAACGGGTGTATATTTCAATTCGTCTTTAACGAGTACCGTCTTTCTAGTAACCCCATAGACCATCTCAATAGAAGTATCTGCTGTGGTTTTGCTTGCATCAATCCAAATGTACTGTATTAGTTCTTCGCTGTCAGTTGTAGCCACCATGTTAATAGTACTGCTAATCTCATTGCTAGGATATGAAATTACCGTAACCGATTTACCTACGCTTTCATCAATATGGATAGGCACTACAAAATACCCGGTACGATCTATCTTGTAGTTATCCCCTTGCATTAGAACCTGTCCTGAAGTTACTGTAACATTCTCACCTTCGTTACCGTACGTGTAACCCCTAGACGCTAATACTGTGGACGCTTCCTGATGTGTAGTTCCGTCGGTGGGGTTGGTTGTTGTGTAGGTTACATCTGTCTTAACCCACATCTGATTAATGCCATCAATATCTCCTGTAGTCGTTGCGGTTTGTGCGGTAAAGGTTATGAAGTCATTTACTAGCCTAGATATGTTTATCTTATCGCTACCCGTAGAAGACTCTACATTCTCTTTTTTTATAGTGTACTCTGTTACCGATGGTACGCTTGCCTTTGCACCCGACCAGATGTAAATGTACAACGTGTAGAACGTGCTAGTTAAACCTGTCGCAGTTGATACCCAAGGGGTAGTTACGTAATATGGGCTAAGTGTTTTAATCATATCTAATTATTTAACGATGCTTTTAAAAATGTATCTACCTCTAACCCGTAAGCCTCAACTACTTCATCAGGGAACGTCTTAAACAGTTTGTTGAATGGTGTTGTAAAGAAGTTCGTTGTTTCTATTCCTGTGTGTATAATATGCTTCCTTAACGCAAACACTAACCCTTTTCTTTTCGTGAACTGTCCTCCTTTAGAACGTGGTGCTATTCCCTTGCGGATAGACCAACCCCCTAGGCTTTGTTTGAACCGTCCTCCTGAACTTGTTTTGGATGGTTGGTTATACTTAAACTTATTATTTGTAACTGTCTTTAGCTTCCATTTACTGCCGTCTGCTTTAGTACCTCCAATACCCTTAACACCTGCATCAACATACTCCCCATAGTCCTCCATTAAGAAACTAAATTGAAAGCTGTTGGGAAACTGTATTGCCTTAGCTGATATACTTTTTTCTAATGACCCACCGCCCTTACCTACCGCACGTAGGTTTCTTTTTGACTGGGTTACTAGGTTATGCCCGAAGGTATCTAACGCTCCTTTAACACTCATCGCAAAGTCTTAAAGTTGTGTTGGGCATCTCTACATCAAATGTTAAAGCCCAACCGTCTAAACGGTTTGTATTCTCGTCTGTTATCTTTATAAAGGATGGACTTTCACTTGCTGTGATATTGTTATCATCAAAGTCTTTCAACATCTTAGTCCATATTCTATTTAGCACCGCCAGCATTTCGTTGTGGTTATCAACGTCATTACTGTTTAGCCAAAACTTATTTGTGCTTACCTCTTTGTTTACGTCACGAATATCCAAGGCGTTTAGTTCTACGTTGAACACCAAGGTAGATCCATTTGTGAAACTCCCTCCGTTAATCTCAATGTTAAGTAATGGGAATATATTAGCCTTATCTAAGTCAATGTCTTCGCCCTTAGTAATGGTGTTAATAAACTCATCGGACTCGCCCAACGCTTTAATGTAATATAGTAATTGTGAATATTGATTCATAACTGTACTGTTCCTTCTGGTTGTCTAAGTTGCTCGTCTGCTTTTGCTCTGTCTAGGCTATGTGATAAAAAAGTATGTACGTAATGCACGTTTAAATCTAAGACTTCTTCATACTTTAAAATATCTCCCTTCGCTAGTTTATCGATACTGGCATACCACCCCCATCGTTCAAAATACCACTTGCCTACTGCGCCTTCTTCGCTTGCTCCTTGCTTGTAGAGGCTTGGATATTTATCTGTAATTCGCTCGCTATAAGAGAAAAAAAAACCATAACCCCGTTTACAATATCCATAGGCAAGTCTAACATTTTAATGTGATACTCTTCTGTACCCTCGTAGTTTGTTAGCGTGTAGTTTCCAGACTTATCTTCTGAAGCGATAGGACGGTAAAGGATAGCCATAATGCGGTGGTAGTTCTCAATCTTATCCCCTTCCCACTTGCATAGGTTTGTCCATTCACGCATAGACATCTTGTCAAAGTTTGGTATCATTCCGAACTTTTCACCATGCATTGTAAAGGTTTGTTTAAACTCCCCGTCTAAATCTACCGCTTTAACTATCTGCGCTAGTATGTCAGCGTAGTCTTTACGCTTTATATTCCCTATCTCTTTGTACTTTAACTCTGTGAATATTGCTATTAAACGCTTACCAAACTCGGTATCGTTCAAGTCTGTGCGCTGTCTAAGTATGTTGAACTTCTGGAACTGCTCAAGTGTAATCTCTCCAATGTGTTCGGGCAAAGTTATCTTCATACTAATAGAACGCAGAAAGTCGTTTATCGTTACTTACATAATCTCTATATCAAAACTCCCCAACTCAAACACCATTCGCATAATCAATGCGTCTAGCTTATCAGGTGAGTGACCTATGATTTCTTTTATCTTAGCCTTTGGCATTAGTTGAATCTTACCATCGTTATCTAAACCGTAAGACTGTAAGCACTCTAATTCTTTAAACAGTTCCGACTTATTTACCTCACAATCGATGTATATTTTATTCTCGTTAGCTATCTTTGCAAATTCATAACCACATTCGCTTTTAAGGTTCTTGTAGTTGTTCTTACCGATTGGTCTTGCTCCGTTGTTGAAAGGTCTTGCTCCCGCTAGATAACCTCTTAGGAATGACCCTAGCCCATCAGCATCGTATGTAATATTACTACGCCCTACTGCGTACATCTCTGCCTTATCCTTTAGGATTCTCTCTACTTCTGGCGCTTCACACTTATCAATAGTTTGAGCGTCTATAATTCTCCATCCATCCCATACGTATATCTGAAACTTATCAGAGCCATGTAACGCAATATCGGCAGTAATATATTTAGTACCCCCTTCAGCATGGGTATTGGTAAACATATTCTTCATAGCATCATAGGAAACTAATTGGTCTGTGCTTTCCTGTTCTTCTGCGAGGTACAGTTGTTTAAATATCCTAGGCGGTAAATCTTTCTGAGCCTGTAGTATTTCAGCTTCGTCTAGTATTCCAGCTTCTACTGCATCCCATGCGGTTATGTGATGGTAAGAATACTCCTTATCTGTCTTGGCTTTTTCTTTTAGTATGTGCATCCAATTAGAAACTCCACCGAAGTTGCCAATCAGTTTCATCATTCCTTTGGTTGCGGTTATTGTAGATCGTAGCGCATAGAAAGCGTCTACCTTTGCTCGTGGTGCTTCATCAAATACAATAGAGTAAACATCCTCCCCAAATAAGTTATCAGGTTTGTCTGCGCTCTTAAAATGTATCACAGCCCCATTAGGACACGTTATAGTTAGGTTGCTTTCGTTTATCTTATAGACACCTGTTCTACCCAGCTTAGACTTTAAACGTTTGAAAGCTATCTTTGTTTGTGAATACACAGGTGCTACCCACCAATGATTATGCCCTTCCTTATTCCAGTCCTCATGCGCTCGTTCATATATCCACCAGATGTGAGAAAAGGTTTTACCAGCCTTAGTTGATGCTTCAGTAATGGTAAAGCGTGCATCGTTATAAAGGAATTCCTTTTGATAGGATGTAAGGGTAGGCTTTTTAACTTTAATCTTCAAAACTTATATCGATTACTTTAACGGTTGTGTCTACTGTTGTTTTCTCGCTGTACTTCTTTGGGTTAGTCTTTGACAGTTCCCACTTCTTAGCGTCTATCTTTAACCGTTGCAATGATACCCATGCGTTATCTATCCTACCGCTTTCAGGATCACGCTGTGGGGTTTCCATGTAATCTTTTTCAATGCTCTCAAACTTTAACTCTGTTCTTTCGTCACAGGCTCGCGCGTATTGTTCGATTTTCAATGGGCTTGCATCCAACCACTTATAAAAAGTATTCTTGTCAGGCATTGTTTTCTCTGCCAGAATGTTCCTAACTGACTCCCCTTCTGATACCCTTTCAAGTATCGTCTGGAATATGATCTCTATCTCTTTTGGTTTGTATGCCATGGGCTATCTTTAGTTGTATCTTATTACCGTTATACTTCCTTCGGTTGTTTGGTATGTAAGGTTTGTTTTAGTCATTGCTTTGCCTATCGTAAACTTTGGTTAGCTTATCAATCATGGCTATTATCTTTATGTTGTTTGGTTCGTGGTACTCCTTATTGAATACCTCCGAATATAACTTACATACATAACCTATGCTCTTTTCTTCTGTTAGAGTGTCTAATGATATTCCTAGCTTAAACTGTTCCCACATCTCTAATTCATCTGTAGTCATCTTACGGGGTTTAAACCTTATAGGGAATATATTGCTCATAAACGTCCGAAAGGTTTTAGTGTTTCTTTTATATCAAAAGAATATACATGCTTGTTTCCTTTTAGCTGTTTGTTTCTTATTTCGTTAGCCTTTTTAATAGCTTCTGGTCTTGCTTCTGGTCTGGTTTTGAATCCCTCTTTTGATGCTCTTAGGTTTGTTACATATTCCTCCTCGCTACAAGACAATTCTCGTGTTGATATTTCATATTTCCACCAATTTCCACCCCAATAAAAAGGCGTTTCAATAATCACCCCAACCGAATCAAAGTAATCTACTAGTACTCCGTATTGCATTGACTTTGGTAAGTCATAAAAATCTTCTAACTTATGTTTTATATGGTCTATATTCCACCACTTCTCAAACTCTTGCTTTGTCTTTCCTGTTATCATGCTTGCTTACGTCTAGTGTTGTTATACTCGGTCTTGTAATCATCTCCCAGCACTTTCTTAATCCCTGCGTCTATTCTCTTATGGGCGTACATATAATTAATCAATGGGTACTCCTTTTCTATCTCTCGTAAACTTAGGTAGTAGGATTCTATTATTAACTCCTGTGTTATCCAATCTAAATCTTTGTATCTGTCTAGTATCTTCTGCTCATAGTCGTTAGGTTCAAAGACGGATTCAGTAGATTGTAAGTACATAGCTTCTGTCAGTCTATCTTCGCCACCCTTTCTGCATATATCTAAAAAGACGCTCTTGATTGTCATAAATACATACGAATCATTAACGCCTTCTTTGTCGTGCAACCTTAAATACATATCCTGTACAATATCATCAGCTAATGACTTAGAACCGCATAGCTTAAACGCTTGATTTCTCCAATGCTTATCTCGTTTACAAAGTTCCTTTAACACAATCTATCTTTTTGTTTAGCTAATATACAACTAATTACACGAAATTAAAAATCAATCCCTAGGGTCTGGCAATATTAATACAATTAAAAATAATATCCCAAGAGCAATCACAAATTTAATGTCTTCCATGCTGTATGTTTTTATGTTATCGTTGTTATCCCGTAATTGTGGTGTTATCCGACGTTAGCAACAATAAGCTACCTACGTTCAATTTTGTAATTATTTAATATGTGTTTTGCACATTCAAGCATTGGGTCATATATACCATTTTCAACTTCTTTATT
>TARA_R110000782_G_scaffold39714_6_pt1 | contig 20113 bp, 17 predicted proteins | sample TARA_R110000782 | Tara Oceans TARA_R110000782 (sample SAMEA4397859) | marine metagenome | biome: Polar Biome; feature: [SRF] surface water layer (ENVO:00010504); material: water (ENVO:00002006), including particulate matter (ENVO:01000060) such as... | depth 5 m | reverse complement strand
GCGAGCCGGTCTCGCTCCAGCCGCCGTTGAAGCTCCACACCTGGCCGCCGATGCCGGTGCCGCCGTCGTCGGCCCAGGTCGCCACCCAGTGGGTGATCGTCTGGCCGGCCCAGTCGATGTTGCGGCCCCAGCCGTTGCCGGCGTCGGACGGGCTCGAACCGTTGTTGAGCGCCAGGGCGTACTTGCCCCAGGCGGTCGCGTCCAGGTCCGCGTTGAGCTGGATGTCCACGTACAGGTTGGTCGCGTCGTTGGTGATCGTCACCGACACGATGTCCAGATGGTTGAAACCCTGGTCGGCGAAGAACGCGTCCAGGTCGCCACCGTCGTTGGTGCTGCCGGAGTTGTCGTTGAATACGTCGGCGGAGGCCCCGCCCGCGAGCGCCGCGATTGCGGCGGCCATCAGAATCTGACGCATGGTGTATCTCCCTCGGGTCTCTCGATATCAGCCGGGCTCGCGGGTGAACAACCACGCCGTGAGGCCGGACCCTCATCACAGGCAGTGTACACGAAATAGGTTTCATCTCCAACCATGTCCGCCCGGAACCGGGCCTTGGATGGGGACATTTCATGGGATGTTGGGGCTTCGGGCGGGTTTTATCGGACAGCGGCGTCGGCCTGCACGACCGGAGGGGCGGGCACGCCCAGGTAGGGCAGCACCCGCTCGGCCACGCGACGCACCACCGGCCCGGCCACCTGGCTGCCGAAGTGCCGGCGGTCGGCCACCAACGCCGGGCCCGGGTCGTCGATGACCACCAGGATCACCAGCTCGGGGTCCTCCAGCGGCGTGGCCACCAGGAAGCTCGAGGTGTACTGCTTGAAGTAGCCCGTCGCGCCCCTCGGGCGCTGCATGCCCGGCGGGGGCGTGCAGGCGATATAGGCCGTGCCCGACTTGCCGAACATGCTGTACCGCGCCGGCACGTCGCCCGGGAAGTTGCGCAGCCGCGCCCGTTCCATGGAGTTGACGACCTCGCGCAGCGGTTCGCGCACCGCGATCGCCGACGCCGGATCGAAGATGCGCTCGATGAACACCTCTCCGCCGGTCAGCCCCGGGCGGGCCTCGTCCAGCCCCGCCGCGGTCAGGCGCACGCCCGGCATGGTGCCCGCGTCGTCGCCGCCGCGTGCGAACACCGAGAACGCCCGCACCATCTGCACCATGGTCACGCCGACCTCGTAGCCCATGCCCACCGACGTCTGTGTGTACTTGGACCAGTCCCGCCGGCCCGTGACCATGCCCGAGGACTCACCGGGGATGCCGATGCCGCTCTTGGCGCCGAATCCCAGCGAGAGCACCGTGTCGCGCAGCTCGGTGTGGGTCAGCCGCTCCGTGACGTTGTACATGCCGATGTTCGAGGAGTACCGCAGCACGTCGTCCCAGGTCAGCTCCTGGCGGAAGATCACGTCCTCGATCCGCCGGTTGTACCAGGTGCGGATGGCACGGGTCTCGGTGCGGACCAGCTCGCCCTGCTTGAGCCGGCCGAGCTCGTGGGCCGCGGCCCAGACGAACGGCTTGAACGTCGAGCCGGGCTCGTAGATGTCCTCGACGCACCGGTTGCGGGCCAGCGCCGGCTCGACGCCGCGGGCCGGGTCCTCGCGCAGCACGTTGAACCGCACGCCCTCGGGCATGTTCGGGCGGGGCCGGCCGGATGCGGGGTCGTGCCAGGGCACGTCAACCGCGTTGGGCACCTCGCGCATCAGGTCGACCATCGCCAGGATCTCGCCCGTGTGCGGGTCGAGCACGATCGCCCGGCCGCCCGCGGCGTCCGCGTCGATCACGCCGCGCTCCAGCTCCTCGGCCGCGATCCGCTGGATCTCCGCGTCCATGCTCAGGCGGATGTCCACGCCGCCGTCGGCGTCCGTCCACGCGCCCCGCTCGACCCACAGCGGCCGTCCCAGCGCGTCGCGCACGTACCGCAGCATGCCCGGGTCGCCCTCGAGCCGGTCCTGGTAGAGCTTCTCGGCGCCCATGAGGCCGATGCGGTCCGTCGAGTAGTCCTTGTACCCCACCTTGCCCACGAGCGGCGCGAGCGACTCGCCCGCCATGATCTCGCGCACCGAACGGCGCTCCACGAACACCCCGCGCAGGCGCAGGGCGCGCACGGCGTCCGCCTCATCCCGGTCCAGCAGGCCCGACACCGGCACGAACCGGATCAGGCCGCGGTCGCCCGCGGCGTCCGGGCGGGGCTTGATCAGCCCGACGTCCGCCAGCCAGCTCCGCGCCGCCCCCGCGATGCCCCCGCCCCGCGCGGGCTCGGGGGGCAGCAGGTCCGCGGGCGTGCCGATGCCGGCCGATGCCATCGCGTCGGCCAGGCCCGGATCGGCCGCTTGGGTCAGCCCCCCGGCCCGGCGACGCTCGTTCTCGATCACCGCCCGCATCACGCGGGACCCAAGCTCGTCCGCCCTCGCCCCGAGCTGGTCCGACAGCGCCACGATCACGCGGTCGATCTGGTCGCCCGCGGCCACCGGGTCGATCACCACGCGATAGCCCACGCGGGTCGAGGCGAGCACCCGGCCGCGCCGGTCGAGCAGATCGCCGCGGACCGGGTCGATCCGCGAGCCGCTGGTCCGCGCGTCGATCGCCGTCCGGAGGTCCTCGCCCGGGAACATCTGCAGCTGCGCCACCCGAGTCCCAACGCCCAGCAAGGCGACCGCGCAGAACACCCGGACGCCCATCGCCACCCGGTTGGCGTGCCGGTCGATGCTCACGGAGCGCGTCCCCCGCCGGAACCGGGCCATTCGCGGGCCCCGTCGATCATCTCGGCCGCGCCGTGCCGGGCCTCGATGGCGGGGATCAGGTCCGGGTCGTCGGCGAACGCGGCCAGGGCCTCGGGCGTGACCCGGCGGGCGATCTGTGCCCGCAACTCCATGGTTCGCTCGGTGTGGGCCCGCATCCGCAGCCGCGCCTCGGCCGCCTCGTGGGCCGCCTGCAGCCGGGACTGGCGCAGCGCCAGCACCCCGACCGCCGACCCGCCCACGCCGATCACCAGCACCACCAGCTTGGCGAACACGCCCGCGCTCATCATCGTGCCGGGATCTTGAGGGTCTGGCCGACGCGGACGTCGTCGGGGTCCTTCAGCCCGTTCAGCTCGACGATCTCGTTCATGCGCCGGGTCGTGCCCAGCAGTTTCTGCGAGATCGTGCTGAGCATGTCGCCCTTGAGCACCACGTAGGTCCGCGTCGGCGAGGCGTCACGCCTGGAGGGCTCCGAGCGGGCGGTCGTCGTCGAAATCGTCCGCGCGGTCGCCTGCGGCGCGATCCGCAGCACCATGCCGATCTGAACCGTCTCCTCGCCGCCGAGCTGGTCGGCGTTGATCTTCTGCAGCTCGGGCCAGCGGTCCCCGTCGCCGAGGTACTTCGCGGCCAGCCGGTACAGGTTGTCGCCCGACACCACCGTGTGGGTCTTCCACGACACCTCGGAGGCGGGCACGGCGGTGCGGGTCACCACCGGCACCAGCAGCTGCTCCGGCTCGGCGACGGGCTTGACCGGCGGACGCGCCGCGTCCGATTCGGTCACAACTGTCACCGTGCTCGGGTCCACCCGGACGAACCCCGCGAGCACGGGCGCTTCGTTCTGCCGGAGGGCGTCGATCGTGCCCTGTACGGCCACGGTCGCGCCGTCCAGCGCGTTGCGGATCAGGTCGCCGCCGGCCGGCGGGGCCGGCTCGGCCCCCTGCGTGATCACCACCGGCTCGATCGGGAGCAGTCCGGGGTCCATCCCCGGCGGGACGACCTCGGGTTGGGTCGCGGGCCGCGCAACGATCGTCGGCAGCGGATCGCCCGCGCCGGGCAGCACCGCGACCGGCGTGGCGGCTTTGGCGGGGGCCACCGGCTGATCGAACTCCGCTTCCGTGGCGCCGGAGAGGTGATCCGACAGCAGCACCCCCACCAGAAGGACGAGGGTCACGGCGATAATCAACGCGAGCTTGCTTTCACGGGTCACGGCGTCATCCCTGAACAGAGTGCCAACGCCCGCCGAGTCCTTGGCGGGCTGGATCAATCGTTCCCGCCGGCGTCTCCGCCGTCGAGCCGGATCACCCGCAGCTTCGCGGATCGCGAGCGCGGGTTGCGGCGTTGCTCGTCATCCCCGGGGGTGACGGGCCGCCTCGTGACCGCCCGCGCCCGCCCCGTCTGCACGACGGACGCGAACGCGTGCTTGACCGGCCGGTCCTCGAGCGAGTGGAAACTGATGATCGCGATCCGGGCACCGGCGTTCAGCCAGCACCCCGCCTCATCCGTCCGCCCGCTCCAGCGATCGATCGAGCCGAGCAGCGCCTCCAGCGAACCGATCTCGTCGTTCGTCGCGATCCGCAGCGCCTGGAAGGTGCGGGTCGCGCCGTCGATGGAGCCGGACGCGCGGGGGACAACCGAGCGGACGATCGAAGCCAGCCGATCAGTCGTCATAATCGGCGCAACCCGACGCTCGGCTGCAAGTTTGGAAGCGATCCGCCGGGCGTGCCGCTCCTCCCCGTAGCGGAAGATCAGGTCCGCCAGCTCACGCTCGTCCAGCGAGTTGACCAACTCGGCCGCCGTCACCGGGCCGGAAGGGTCCAGGCGCATGTCCAGCGGCCCGGGACGCCGGAAACTCAGCCCCCGCTCCGCGTCGTCCACCTGCGGGCTGGCAAAGCCCAGGTCCGCCAGCACCAGATCCGCCCGCACGCCCTCCCGGGCCGCCCACGCCGGGGCCTGGGCGAAGTTCTCGCGCACCCCCACCACCCGTGCCGACGCCGGATCCCCCGGGTTCAGGGCTGCCCGGACCCGTTCGGTCGCCCGCTCGAGGTTGCCCGGATCCAGATCGAACAGCACCACCCGGCCCTCCGGGCCCAGGCGGGAGGCGATCGCGGCGGCGTGCCCCCCCAGGCCGGCCGTGCAGTCGATCAGCGTCTCGCCGGGCGACGGCGCGAGCGCTTCGACCACCTCGGCGAACAGCACGGGGATGTGGGCGGGGTCGTGCTCCAAGGCCGGAGCGTATGCGTCCACGCCGACGCCCCGGCCCGGACGGGCCGGCGGGGCCGCCCGCCCTTGGTTGTCGCGGTCATATGCTCGCCCGTGAACGACGATCGGACCGTGGTCACCACCGCCGACCGGGACAGCGACGTCCGCCTGGTCCTCTATGGCCTGCGGCTGCGCGGCCTGAAGGCCGAATCCAGGCCGGCGTCACCACGCTCTCGCATCCTTGAGATCGTCGTGCCCGCCGCGCAGGCCGAGACCGCCCGGCGCGTGGTCGGCGACGTGTGGGACGCGGTGTTCGAGTCCGAATCCGCCATGAATGCGGATGGCACCTGCCCGTTCTGTGGTTATTCGGTCCTTGGGCTGCCCCGCAACGCGTCGGGCGGCCTGCCCTGCCCCGAGTGCGGCGTGGACCTGCGCTCGGCCGAGGCCCGCCGGGCGGTCCGGGACGGGCGAATCCCCCGAAAGCCCGGTCCGGGATGAAACACCGAGCAACCGTGTCCGCGTGCGGGGCGTATGTGTGACCGGGCCCGCTCGGGCTCGTCGGTTTCTTTGCTCTCAATTCTGAGGCGTTTGCCGCAATCTCGTGGCGGTGGTGATGCGCCCTCATCTCACTGGAGTCTCCGCATGCTGATCAGCGCGATCATCTCCGCCCTTGTTTCGATCCCCGGCGCAGTGCCGGCTCCCCAGCCGGCCGACGCCGGCCTCCGGGACGCGCCCGCCGACCTGTCCTGGTATGTCGTTTCCGATACGGAGATCTACGCCGACGGCGTGCGATTCAACTCTTGGGAGGCCGTGGCCGCCTCGGGCTATTTCCACCAACACGACACCCGCTGCGGCACCCACGCCCACGACGCACCCGTGGATCCCGTGGCCGGCCCGCGGGGCAACGCGTCCGATTGCTCGTACAACAACACCACCACCGCGCCCGCCTACGCCCCGGGCGTGGCGAAGCTGCGCATCCCGGTCGTGGTGCACGTGATCCAGCGGACCAACGGCACCGGATTCATCCCCGAGTCCCGCGTCCGCTCGCAGATCGACGTGCTCAACGAGGACTTCCTCGCCCTTTCCGGCACCAACGGCGCGCCGGGCTTCGACACGCAGATCGAGTTCTTCCTCGCCACCGAGGACCCACAGGGCAACCCCACCTCCGGCATCACCTACTCGACCAACAACACCTGGTACAACGACGGCGGCAACTACTGGAACAGCCTCGCCTGGGACCCGGACCGCTACTTGAACATCTACACCAACTCCGCCAGCGGCGCGCTCGGCTACGTCCCGGGCCTGCCCCAGCAGGGCGGCGTCGGCAACAACAGCGACCGCGTGGTCGTCCTCCACTCCGCGTTCGGACGCAACTCGCCCATCCAGAACTACAACCTCGGGCGCACGGCCACCCACGAGGTCGGCCACTACCTGGGCCTCTTCCACACGTTCGACGGCGGCTGCACCGCCAACGGCGACCGCATCGCCGACACCAACCCCGAGAGCAGCCCCACCTTCGGCTGCCCCGGCTCGCGCAGCTCCTGCGGCCTGCCGGCGCCCTTCGACAACTACATGGACTACTCCGACGACCGCTGCATGGACAAGTTCACCGAGGACCAGGGCTACCGCATGCGGTGCACCCTGATCAACTACCGTCCGTCGCTTTACCAGGCCGACGATCCCGGCGAGCCCTGCCCGGCCGACATCTCCGCCCCCTTCGGCTCGCTGGACTTCTTCGACATCGCCTACTTCCTCACGCTGTTCAACAGCGGCGACCCGGCGGCCGACTCCAACTCGGACGGCAACCTGAACTTCTTCGATATCGCCGCCTACCTCGATGCCTTCCAGGACGGCTGCCCGTAACCAGGCCGATCGCCGCCGCGAACCCGGCCCACACCAACCCAGACCCCACGAGTCGCACCCCGCGGACAAGGCTTCGGCCGGACCGCGGGGTGTGTTTTTTCCTCGGCCCGCCACCATAGTGTTGGGGCTGTGTTCCTGGCACTGACCGAACCCCACGCCACCGCCGCGTTCCTCGCGGTCATCGGGCTGCTCTTGGCGGGCTGCGCGGTGTTCACGCGCGCCCTCGACCGCGTCGGCGTGCCCGTCGTGCTCATTTTTCTCGTGATGGGCATGCTCGGCGGCTCCGAGGGCATCGGGCGGATCGCCTTCGACGACTTCGAGTTCGCGTTCCAGCTCGGAACGATCGCCCTGATCCTGATCCTCTTCGACGGCGGGCTGAACACCTCCTGGAAATCGATCCGCCGCAGCGCCGCCCCCGCCGGCCTGCTCGCCACGGTGGGTGTCGTCGCCACCGCGATGCTGGTCGCGGGGATCGCCCGGCTCGCCGGGCTGACCTGGACCGAAGCCCTCCTCATCGGCGCCATCGTCTCCTCCACCGACGCCGCCGCGGTCTTTTCCGTCTTCCGCGGCGGCAGCCTCCGGCTGCGCGAAAGGGTCCGTGACACCATCGAGGTCGAGTCGTGTCTCAACGACCCCATGGCCGTCATCCTCACCCTCGGCGTGGTCGAGGCCGTCCGATCCGCGTCGGCGGGGTCCTTCTGGCTCGGTTTCGCGCTGGTGCCGCTCCAGCTCGTGATCGGGGCCGGGGTCGGGCTGGGCACCGGCTGGGCGACCAGGCTGCTGCTCATCCACGGCCGCCTGACCGCCGGCGGCCTGTTCCCCGTCGTGACCGTCGCCGGAGCCCTGCTCGCCTACGGGCTCGCGACGGTCGCCCAGGGCAGCGGGTTCCTGGCGGTCTTCGCGTGCGGCGTGCTGCTGGGCGGCCGGGGCCTGCCGTACCGCGCCGGGCTGAGGCGGGTGCACGACGCGGCCGCGTGGATGAGCCAGGTCTGCATGTTTCTCATGCTCGGGCTGCTCGTGTTCCCCTCGCGCCTGTTGCCCGTCGCCGGGGTCGGCCTGCTGCTCGGGCTCGCGCTGGCGGTCATCGTCCGGCCGCTGGTGGTCATGGCCCTGCTGGCCCCGTTCGGCTGGAAGGCGAAGGAGTCGGCCTACGTCGGCTGGGTCGGCCTGCGCGGCGCGGTGCCCATCATCCTGGCCACCTTCCCCGTGATGGCCGGGCTGCCCGAGGGCGACCGGGTCTTCCACATCGTGTTCTTCATCGTCGTGCTCAGCGCCCTGGTCCCCGGCGCGTCGATCGTGCCGCTCGCACGCCGGCTGGGGGTGTCGGTCCCGGGCCGGCCCGACCCGGCCGCCGCGATCGAGCTCAACTCGCTCCGCCACCTCGCCGGGGACATCCGCGTCTATCCCATCCAATCGTCGGTCGCCGTCTGCGGCGCCACCCTGGCCGAGATCGAGTTCCCGCCGGGCGCGTCGGCCATTCTGGTCGTCCGGGGCGAGCGCCTGATCGCCGCCCGCGGGCCGACGCGGCTCGAGGAGGGCGACCACGTCTACATCTTCTGCCAGCCCGAGGACGAGCCGATGATCGGCCTGCTCTTCGGTGGCGCAGCCACCGGCTGACGACTCGTCACACCGGGGCCGGCGCGCCGTCGATCAGGAATCGCCCATCCTTGTGGAAGGCTTTCCCGTCCGCCTCGACCACACCGCCCGCACGCAGGTCGCACACCATGTCCCAGTGCAGCGCCGACTCGTTGTGGCTGCCAGACTCCGGGTAGCCCGCCCCCACCGCCGCGTGGAACGTGCCGCCGATCTTCTCGTCGAACAGCGTGTTGCGCGAGAAGTCCTTGATCGCGTAGTTCGTGCCGATGGCGATCTCGCCCATGTTGCGGGCACCCTCGTCCTGGTCGAGCATCGCGAAGAGGAACTCCTCGTTCTTCTTCGCGCTCGCGTCGACCACGCGCCCGCCGCGGAACACCAGACGCACGCCCTCGACCTCACGCCCGTTGTACACCGCCGGGAAGGTGTAGTTGACGCGCCCGTCGGCGCCCTGGGGCCCGCAGAACACCTCGCCGTCGGGGAAGTTCTCGGTGCCGGCGCAGTTGATCCAGATCGATTTCTCGGGGTTCACGTCCACGGTCAGGTCGGTGCCGTCGTCCCCGTCGCCCGCCGGGGCGGTGAAGCGCAGCACCTTCTTCGTCTGCAGGAACTCCCGCACCCGTTCCTGGCGTTCGTGGATCTGGCGCCACGCCGCGACGGGATCGGGCAGGTGCAGCAGGCCGGCGTCGAAGACGAACTTCTCGTACTGCGACAGCGACATCTCCGCGTCCTGCGCCGCCGCCTGCGTGGGGAACAGCGTGCCGCACCACCGCAGGCTGCCGTTGGCGGTGCGCTTGAAGAACCGTTTGGTGATCTCCGACCGGGCCACCCGCGACGCGGCCACGCGCTTGGGGTCCACCGCCGAAAGATGCTTGGTGTTCTGCGACGCCCAGAACACGATCCGCGCGTCCAGCGTGTCCACCGTGTGCAGGTCCAGCGGCGAGCAGTAGTCGAGCTGGTGCCGCTCGGCCGTCTCCATGAAGATGTCCGACAGCGTCTCGCTCGACGCCTTCCAGAACGGGTGGCCCCCGGCCCGGAGCACCCGCTCGTACACCGCCTCGACCAGCGGCAGGCCCACCGGGTCGGACTCGATCATCACCAGGTCGCCCTTCTTGATCCGGGTCGAGTACGAGACGAGCACGTCGGCGAGGCGGTCGAGGCGTGGGTCACGCATGAAGTTTCCTCATGGCCCGGCTCGGCACCCGCAGGGGACGGGAAAGAACTCGGGAGGTCGGGGTGTTGGGAGGGGATCGGGGCTTGGAAGCAATCAGAAACGGCGGTTCCGGCCCCCGGCGACGATGCGACGCCACCGGGCCGGGATGGACCCGTACAGTACGGGGACGGACGGGAGCAGACACCCCGACCCAACAGGACCCTGAAACCCGACCTGGAATCCAGGATCGATCAATCACCCGAGGAGGTGCCGAATATGTCCCGTTCCATGCAGACCCTGACCCTGGGCGTTGCCCTCGGTGCCGCCGCGTTCGCCGGCGCGACCCTGATCAGCCCGGCCGACGCCGAACGCACCATCGACGCCAGCCAGTCGGGCATCGCCTTTGTCGATGTTTTCGGCCTGGTTGACCAGCTCGTCATGCAGCCCGACGAGACCGCGGCCCGCGTGGAGTTCGAGGCCCAGGGCCAGCAGGCGCTCCAGGCCGTCCAGAACCGCAACACCGAGATCCAGGGCTTGGTCCAGGCCAACCCCGAGGACCCCAACGCCCAGCAGCTCATCGCCGAGTTCCAGCAGAACCGCGAGCAGATGCAGACCATCTACCAGAACTACCAGTACGACCTGCAGGTGCTCATCGCCGGCCAGATCAGCGAAGCATACAAGAAGGTCTACGCCGCCGCCCAGACCGTCGCATCCGAGGCGGGCGTGGACTTCGTCTTCGCCACCCGCCCCGGCTCGGACCTGATCCAGACCGACTCGGTCACCGGCGTGGCGCAGGAGATCCTGGCCCGCCCGCTCCTGGCCCCGCCCGAGTCCGTCGACCTGACCACCAAGGTCCGCGCCAAGCTCGGGCTGCCCGAGCCCACCGAGCAGGACGGCTCCGTCCTCGAGGGCGAGATCCCCTCCGCCCCGGCCGCGGCGCCCTCCACGGACGCGGGCGAGCCCGACGCCGAGCAGCCCGCCGCCGAACAGCCGTGATCATTCGGCGGGCCGGTCGGACGCCTCCATGCCGAGCACGCCCGCCAGCTCCGTGACCAGCACCTCAGCGACGCGGCCCAGCGACGGGCACGCGTCGTTTTTCAATGCGCGCATCGACGTCACCGGCCGCCCCGCCAGCCCGCACGGGACGATCAGCCCGAAGTGCGACATGTCCGGGTCCACGTTCAGCGACAGACCGTGCATGGTCACCCACCGCCGGATCCGCACGCCCATCGCGCTGACCTTGGCGGTCGTCCCCGGAACACCCGCGCCGGGATCGGCCACCCACACCCCGGTGGCGCTCGGGTCGCGCACGCCCGCGATGCCGAACCGGCCCAGGGTGCGGATGACGGTCTCCTCGAGACATCGCATGTACTCGTGCAGCCGCAGGCCCAGCCGGTTCAGGTCCACGATGGGGTAGCAGACCAGCTGGCCGGGCCCGTGATAGGTCACGTCGCCCCCGCGGTCGGTTGGGCACACCGCCACGCCCCGGGCGGCCAGCGCCGCCTCGGGCAGCAGCACGTGCCCGGCCGCCCCGGGCCGGCGGGTGACCGTGATCACCGGGTCGTGCTCGGTCAGGATCACGCGACCCGCCTCGTCGGACCCGGATGCCCGCCCCGCCAGCACGGCGGCGTGGTGCGCCTGCTGCAGCTCGTACGCCTCCGGGTACGCGGACCGCCCCGCCCGGATCACGCCCAGACGCAGGACGCGCCCGTCGGCGGCCGCGTCCCGTCGCACCGCCCCCCCCTCCGGCGCGTCGTCGGGCACGGGTTGCTGCGTCGGTTCGGGCACGGTGAATCCTAGGGGCACGCGCTAGACTTGCCCCATGCCCAACGTGCATCCATCCGCGATCCTCGAAGGCGACATCGACCTCGCAGACGACGCCCAGATCGGCCCGTTCTGCGTGCTCACCGGCCGGGTCACCCTCGGCCCCGGCGTCCGCCTGCTCGCCCACGTGAACATCAGCGGCCCGGCGAGCATCGGCGCCGGCACGATCGTCTACCCCAACGCCTCGCTGGGCTTCGAGCCGCAGGACTACAAGTTCAAGCCCGGCGCCGTCACCGCTGGCGTGACCGTCGGCGAGAACTGCCTGATCCGCGAGCACGCCACCGTCCACGCCGCCAGCAAGAACGACCGGCCCACCGTCATCGGCAACCGCGTGTTCCTGATGGTCAACAGCCACGTCGGCCACGACGCCATCGTCCGCGACGACGCGATCCTGGTCAACAACGTCGCCCTCGCCGGCCACACCGAGGTCCACGAGCGGGCCATCCTCTCCGGCGGCACCGTGCTGCATCAGAACGGGCGCGTCGGACGCCTGGCCATGTGCTCGGGCGGCTCGGTGCTGACCAACGACGTGCCGCCCTTCTGCATGTCCGCCCAGCGCAACATGCTCGTCGGGCTCAACCTCATCGGCATGCGGCGCTCCGGCATGGCGCGCGACGAGATCGACGCCGTCCGCCGCGCCTACCGCGAGCTGCTGCGTCGCAACCCCCCCCGCGACGAGCTGCTCGGCGAGCTGGAACGGCGCGGCGAGAACAGCCCCGCCGTGCACCACATGTACGAGTTCGTCCGCGACACCAAGCGCTCCATCACCCCCGTGGGCGGCCGGCGGTACCGCCTGGCCTCCAACGCCCCGGAAGAGATCGACGTGTGATCAACCCCGACGCCGAGCCCCGCCGACCGGTCGGGCCGCGGGCGGTCGGGGTGTCGCTGTGCGTGCTCGCCAGCGGCTCGTCGGGCAACTGCGCCGTCCTCGTGGCACGCCCCGACCCGGACGCGCCCCGGCGCGTCGTGCTCATCGACGCCGGCCTCTCGCCGCGGCGCACGGGGCGCCTGCTGCTCGAACGCGGCATCCGCCCCGACGAGGTCGACGACATCGTCTTCACCCACCTCGACAGCGACCACTGCCACCCGGGGTGGCCCGGCGCCATCCGCCCCGGCGGGTGGCGGGCCCGCCTGCGCATCCACCGACGCCACCTCGGCCGCGCCGAGCGATCGGGCCTGCTCTGCGCCCACACGGTGCCCTTCGACGACACCCTCACCATCGACGACGCGCTGGGCGCCGAGGTCGGGCTCGAATCCCACGACGATCTCGGCGTGGCCGCATTCCGCTTCGTCGCCCGCGACGGCGGCGATCGTGAGGCCCACCTCGGCTACGCGACCGACGTCGGGCGTGTGACTGACGGGTTCATCAACCTGCTCGCCGGCGTGGACACACTGGCCATCGAATCGAACTACTGCCCCATCATGCAGAACGCGTCCGACCGGCCCGAGTTCCTCAAACGCCGCATCATGGGCGGGTCCGGCCACCTGAGCAACGAAGAGTCCGCCGACGCGGCGCGCGACATCGCCCCCACGCAGCACCTCGTGCTCCTGCACCTCTCGCGCCAGTGCAACACGCCAGAGCGCGCCGTCGCCGCCCACACCGATGCCGATCCACGGGGACCGGCCGCGCCGCCCGCGTGCGCCGTCAGCAGCCAGTTCCGCCCCACTGAGTGGATCGACACCGAGCCCGGGCCCGCGGGGCGTGCGCGTCCGCGTGTGTCGCCGCCGGTCGCCGTCCGCGCCCGCTCGCTCTTCGACCTGCCTGCGCGGGGCGGGGCCGCGTGGTGAGCCCGTGAACGCCGCGCCCGAGCCCAACCCGATCACCCGCCCGCCCGCCCGCGCGGCGCGGAACTCGGCCATCGGACGCGTGTTCGCACGTCTGGCCAGCCTCGGCCCCGGGCGCACCGTCACCGTCGAGGGCGTGCAGTACCGGGAGCGCCGGGCCCGGCCCGTCCGCCCGGCGTTCGGCGCCGACGCCGGCGTCCGCGAGTTCGAGGTCCGCTTCCCCGAGTCCGACGCCCGCAAGCGCCCCTTCCGCATCCGGGCGACCCCCACGCGCATCTACGACGACCTGACCCCCGACCCGCGCGCCGAACTCGTCCGCGCCCTCGACGAGGTCGTCAAACCCGGCGACCGGGTCCTCGATCTCGGCTGCGGCACCGGCGCGGGCGCCCGCCACCTCGCCTACCTCGCCGGACCGTCGGGCGGCGTCGTCGCCCTCGACCGCGACGGCGAGTCCGTCCGATTCGCCCGCCAGCGTTACCCCGCCGACCAGCTCGGCTTCGAGCTCGGCTGGGTCGAGACGCTCTCTGGCGAGCTCGACAACGCCTTCGACGCCATCGTCGCCGCCGACCCCTTCCGCGACGACACCAACGCCAACGAGCGTCTCAAGACCCTCGACGAGATCGTCCGAGTCCTCCGGCCCGGGGGGCGTCTGCTCTGCCTGGGCTCCTCCGACGAGTCCGCCGAGCAGGCCCGACGCACGCTGTGCGAGCACACGCTCGATCCGGAGGGCACCATCGCCCGCGCGGGCTCGTGGCGGTCCTCGCTGTGGGTCACGCCCACCCCCAAGCGGACCTAAAGTCGTCCATGACCCAAGGCCACGAGCCCACACCGACCCCTCCCGGCACCACCCCGAAACAGGCCCCGAAGAAGGCCACCAGAGGGAGCGCCAGAGGCGGCGCCACCACCTCCGGCGAGCCGGGGGTGCTCGACCGCGCCAGCGCCCACGCCCTGGCGGCCGCCTTCGCGCGGTCGCTCCTGGACGACAAGTGCGAGAACGTCGTCATCCTGGACATCGCCGACCTGACCACGGTCACCACCTGCCTGGTCATCGGGTCGGGCACCTCCGACCGCCAGATGCAGTCGGCCCTGAAGAACCTCAAGGAAGTCGCGGAGACCTTCGGCACCGCCCACGCCCGCGTTTCCGCCGACGACAACGCCACCTGGCTTCTGGCCGACTACATCGACGTCGTCGTCCACCTCTTCGAGCCCAACGCCCGCGCCTACTACGACCTCGAGTCGATGTGGGCGGACGCGCCCCGCGTCGAGCCGGCCCCCCCCTCCAACCGCAAGGGCGAGCCCGGGCCATGAACGCGCGGACGGTGCGAGTCGATCTCGGCGAGCGGTCCTACACCGTGCACATCGGGCCGGGCGCCATCCTGAGCATCCCGGGAGAGATCCGGGCCGCCCTGGGCCCCCGCCCGAACCGCGCGTTCATCGTCGCCGACACCGGCGTGCCCGGGGTCTTCCGCGACGAGCTCGTCGCTGAACTCGCCCAGGCCGGCCTGAACGCCACCGTCGCCCGCGTCACGCCCACCGAGCAGGACAAGTCCATCGTCACCCTCGAGCGCCTGCTCTCGGCCATGGGCGCGTCGGGCCACTCCCGCATCGACCCGGTCGTTGCCCTCGGCGGCGGCATCGTCGGGGACCTCGCCGGCTTCGCCGCCGCCTCCTACCAGCGGGGCGTGCCCGTCGTGCAGTGCCCCTCAACGCTGCTCTCCATGGTCGACGCCTCCGTGGGCGGCAAGACCGGCGTCAACCTGACCGTCCGCGTCCCCGCCGGCAACCGCCTGCTCAAGAACATGGTCGGCGCGTTCCACCAGCCGCTGACCGTCGCCGCGGACACGCGTCTGCTCGACTCGCTGCCCGACCGGCACCGGCGCTCCGGCCTGGCCGAGTGTGTCAAGCACGCCATGATCGCCGGCGGCATCACCGGCGCCGACATCATGTCCGAGACCGCCGCCGTGCTGCCCGGCGTGCTCGCCGGGGAGCGCGACGCCACCGACCGGCTCATCGAGCGGTCCGTCTCGCTCAAGGGCGAGGTCGTGCGGCGCGACGAGCGCGAGGCCATCGGCCACGCCGGCGGCGTGCGCATGCTGCTCAACTTCGGCCACACCTTCGGCCACGCCATCGAGACCCTGCCCGACCTGACCCCCGACCCCGCCCACCCCGAGCTGGCGCCGCTCCACCACGGGGAGGCCGTCGCCCTGGGCATGGTCGCCGCCTGCCGCTGCGCCGAGCACGCCGGACGCTGCGACGCCTCCGTCGGCGACGAACTCCGCTCCATGCTCGACACCATCGGGCTGCCCACCCGCGTCCGCGGCCTGCCCGACAACGACGAGATCCTCGCCCGCATGGGCGCCGACAAGAAGGCCGCCGGCGGCGCGCTGCGCCTGATCCTGCCGACCGGGCGGGGGCGCTGCGAGGTCGTGCCAGACCCCGACCCCGCCTGGATCCGCGCCGGGCTCGACGCGGTCCGCGCCTGATTTCACCGCCGGGCCCGCGCGGCAAGTCCCCTGCGCACCACAGGAAAACGCCCGCCCCCGGTTCAGGCAGCAAGCCGCGTCCCCACAGAAACTTGGAGTTTCTCCGTTATCGGAGCCGACATCAGTTCGGACGGCGTTCGTCGCCCGAGGGCTCCCCCCCTATGCGCACTATCGCGATCATCAACCAGAAGGGCGGTTGCGGAAAGACCACCAGCGCCATCAACGTGGCGGCCGGCTTCGCCCGGCGCGGCTTCCGCACCCTGCTCGTGGACCTGGACCCGCAGGCACACTGCGCCGCCGGGCTCGGCGTGCCCGAGGACCGCATGGACCTCGACGTCGCCGACGCCCTCCGCGCTGGCGAGAACGCCCCCCTCGACCGAGACCGCCTCCTCTGGCGCATCGGCCGCGGGTTCGACCTGCTGCCCAGCCGCATGAAACTCGCCGGCCTCGAGGCCGCCCGCGGCGGGCTGGCCGACATGGACAACCCCCAGAACCGGCTGGCGACCGTCATCGACCGCCTGACCCGCGACCCCGCGCCGAACAGCGCCGAGCACGACGTGGCCGCCAACGCCGGCCATCTGCGACGCTACGACGCGGTCGTCATCGACTGCCCCCCGTCCATCGGCCTGCTCAGCTACAACGCCCTCGCCGCCGCCAGCGAGGTGCTCATCCCCGTCGAGACCAGCTTCTTCAGCCTCCGCGGGGCGGGCAAGCAGATCCAGACGGCCCGATCCGTCGTCCGTCACGTGGGTGCCGAGGCCCGCATCCGCCTGCTCGCCACCATGTACGACCCCGCCCTGCCGCTGGCCCGCGACCTGCTCGACGACCTCCGCGACCGGTTCGGGGCGGCGGTCATCCCCACCGTCATCCGCCTGGATCCCGAGGTCAAGGAGGCCGCCTCCTTCGGACGCCCGGTCGAGGACCACGCCCCCGGCTCCATGGGGGCCGGCGACTACGGCTCGCTGTGCGAGTGGCTCATCGAGCACGCCGCCCTCGAACGCCCCGAGCCCGGCACCGATGAACGTGGCCCCGACACGCCCGCGTCGTCCACGTCCGAGCCGACTCTGGCCGACCCCTCCGCCCCGCCGGCCGCCCCGACCATGTCCCGGGCCCAGGAGATGGCCCTCAAGGCGGCCACCATGACCGCCGCCCGGCCCCAGACCGGCCCGCCCCGACGCTCCCTCATGCCCCACCGGGCCGTGGCCATCGAACTCATCGAAGACCCCCCGGATCCGGTCGCCCCGGCCGAGGCGGGCGAGATCCGCCACCTCTGGGGCTGCCGCCCCGTCGCTGGCGGGCTGCTCCTGGTCCATCCTTGCGCGGGGGTCCGGTCTGTAGCGGTTGCGGGCTCGTTCAATGGGTGGAATCCGGACCGCGGCCAGATGACACGGCGCGACGAACTGGGTATCTTCGAGCGACGGATCGACGCCCCGCCCGGACGCTACGAATACCGCCTCGTGATCGACGGCGTGTGGCAGTGCGACCCGTACAATCCGGCCCGCGTCGGCAACGGACTCGGCGGAGAAAACAACCTCGCGGTGGTAACCTGACCAGCGCGCCCGGCCCGGACGGCCGGTGGATCCGAGCGGAGGCTCGCACGATGGACCGCACCGACCCCCCTGCCCCGCACACGCCGCCGACGGCGCGCCCCAACATCCGGCTCACCGGCACCGAGCAATCCGAGCACGACGCACTGGCCGAGCTCTTTCTGGGCGACGCGCCGTACGCCCCGGCGCCCATGGGTTCCGCCCAGAGCGCCCGTGACGATCGCCCGGCCGCCGCCGACCAGCCGATCCCCCCCACCCCCGCCCGACCAGAACGGCCCGAACGGGGCCGCTTCGAGGGCAGCGCGGTCCGCGCCGAGCGCCCGGACGCCCACGACACCTCCGAGCCGGGTGCCGAACGCCCGGTGGTCGAACTAGTCATCCTCGGGCACCTGCCCGTCCGCGCCTCGCTGTGGGTTCGCCAGTACGCCTGCCTGTCCGCACGCAAGCGATCCGAAACCGTCGCGCTCGTCCGCTCGGCGGGGGGCTCGGTGTCCATCGACGTGATCACCGGCCGGACCGCGGCCCAGATCGAGCCCGTCGACTCCGTCGAGGACGGGGTGACCATCGCCACCACCGCCGCCAGCCGCGTGGTGCTGCGTGTCGATGAGACCGCCGAACCCGAGCTGCTCGAGCGTGCCGGCATCGACGAGGTGACCATCCTGACCGGCGCCGACGAGGCCGCCGTCGTCGCGTCCTACCGGCTGATCAAGACGCTGGTGGCCACGCTCGACGACCGGCTCGACCCCGAGGCCGGCCCCCGCGTCCGAGTCGCCGTCATGGGCAACCCCGGACCCGAGATCGACGCGGCCCGCCAGAAGATCACCCGGGCGTGCACCGCGTTCCTGGACCGGCCCGTCGAGATCCTCGACGCCTCGGGGCGCATCGACGCCACCGGCACCGTGACCGTCTGCCGGTCCGACGCCGACGACGCGGCAACCGGCGTGCTCGACGCGCTCCTGGGCGCCCCCGACCGCCCCCGCCGGCCGACGCCCACCGCGACGACACCCGCCCACCCGGCCGGCCTCCGCCTGACCGAGCACCACCAGGATGAGCCCGCGGACCCCCAACCCGGGACCGTCCCGGCCCCCGCGCCCGAGGTCGTCGTCCTCGCCGGGGCGACGAACGCGCCGTCGGAGCCGCCCGCCGAGGTCCGCATCACCCGCCTCCGCGAGCCGCTCGCGTGTCTGATCGAGGGCCTGACCCCCGTCGAGGCCCGCTGCCCCGCCGCCCCGGGCGTGGAGCTCGCCTGCGATGCCTCCGGTCGCCTGCACGCCGTCTGCACCGACGACCGCGGCGCGGGCGAGGCCGTGGCCGCCCTGCTCGCCGCCTCCGCGTGGGCCCGGGCCAACCTCGGCCTGCTGATCCGCGCCGAGCCGGGCATCGCGATCCCCTCGGCCGACCCGCGCGAATACGACGACGCCTATCTGCATCTGCTCGCCCGGCGTCCCAGCGCCGCCCGGGGCGTGCTCGATACCGACGTGACGGTCTACGCCCTCGCGGCCGTCATCGCCGGCGGCGAGGAGATCATGGTCGCCACCCCCCTCAACGACGCCTAAGCCGCGGCGCAATCCGCGCACGCGATCGACCAACGAAAAACGCCCCGCGATCGTGGGGCGTTTGTTCTTCGTGGGTCAGCGCCTCGAGGGTCGGCGCCGGGGTCAGGCCGTGTGGGCCTTGGCCACCCGCAGCTCCTTGAGCGTGCGGCGGTTCTCGACGTGGCCCGCGTCGATGACGTACTCGGCGTTGGTGTTGTCCATGTCGGGCAGGTCGTACATCAGGTCGGTCATCACGTCCTCCATCACCGCACGCAGGGCGCGGGCGCCGGTGGAACGCTTTGCCGCCTTGCGGGCGATCGCGAGCAGCGCGTCGTCCGTGAAGGTCAGCTTCGCGCCCTCGAGCGCGAACAGGTGCTGGTATTGACGCACGATCGCGTTCTTCGGCTCCGTGAGGATCTGCACCAGGGCGTCGTCGCTGAGGGGCATCAGCGGCGTGATGACCGGCAGACGCCCGACCAGCTCGGGGATCAGGCCGAAGTCGACCACGTCGGAGTTGGTCACCTGGCTGAGCAGCCACTCGCGCTCGGCGTTGTCGTTGCCCAACGGGCGGCTGGGGTCCGACTCGTGGCTGGTAAAGCCGATCTTGGTCTTGCCCAGGCGGCGCCGGATGATGTCCTCCATGCCGACGAAGGTGCCGCCGACGATGAACAGAACGTTCCGCGTGTCGAACTGGATGTACTGCTGCTCGGGGTGCTTGCGCCCGCCCTGCGGGGGCACGTTGGCGACGGTGCCCTCGAGCATCTTCAGCAGGCTCTGCTGGACGCCCTCGCCCGACACGTCGCGCGTGATCGACACGTTGTTGGAGGTCTTGCCGACCTTGTCCACCTCGTCGATGTAGATGATGCCCCGCTGGGCCGCCTCGATGTCGAAGTCCGCGGCCTGCAGCAGCTTGAGCAGCAGGTTCTCCACGTCCTCGCCGACATAGCCGGCCTCGGTCAGCGTCGTCGCGTCGCCGATGGCGAACGGCACCTTGAGCAGCCGTGCCATGGTCTGGGCCAGCAGCGTCTTGCCCGAGCCGGTCGGCCCGATCAGCAGGATGTTGCTCTTGTCCAGCTCGATGTCCTTGGCGTTGTCGCTCTCGGCGTGCAGCAGACGCTTGTAGTGGTTGTGCACCGCCACCGCCAGCGAACGCTTCGCGTTGCGCTGCCCGATGACGTACTGGTTCATGAAATCGACGATCTCACGCGGCGCGGGGATCTCGCGGAGCTGGGCCGAGACCGAGGACACGCGCCGGCGCTCCTGGCGGAAGATGTTCTGGCACAGGTCCACGCAGTTCGAGCAGACGTACACCTCGCCCGGGCCCTCGACCATGGGACCCACGTCGCGGCTGGTCTTGCCGCAGAACGAGCAGGTGGTCACCTTGCGCCCCCGGAACCCCCC
>TARA_R110000782_G_scaffold50273_3_pt1 | contig 20166 bp, 18 predicted proteins | sample TARA_R110000782 | Tara Oceans TARA_R110000782 (sample SAMEA4397859) | marine metagenome | biome: Polar Biome; feature: [SRF] surface water layer (ENVO:00010504); material: water (ENVO:00002006), including particulate matter (ENVO:01000060) such as... | depth 5 m | reverse complement strand
CATTCCTATCACATTTGATTACTTTCACCATAAATTTAATACTGGTGATTTGACGGAGGAAGAAGCACTTAGATTAGCTGCTACTACATGGCCTGAAGGTGTTGCTCAATGTTGTCATTACTCCGAAAGCAGACGTAAGGAGAAATTAGATGAATCCATCAGACCACAAGCACATTCAGACCTAATTTATGAAAGAATTCAAACCTACGGTTTAGAACCAGATATCGTAATTGAAGCTAAGTCTAAAGAACAAGCAATATTTAAAAGACTAATATAATATGAAATTTAAAGAATTATTATTAACAACTATTGAAGATAATCGACTAGAAATGTTGATACCCTCCCGAGAATATTCAGAAGAAGAACGTGTATATATGATGGGTTATACTAAAGCATTGGAGGATATGTTAGAAGATTATGATGACGATTTATACACATTAAAACATGATAAATACACATATTCATTAAATTAATTAAACATATGAACCAAATAAAAGAACAGTTTTTAGAAAAATCATCAAGTGGAGAAATGCTTGATATTGTAGAATGTGTAACACGAGCTGAAAGTCAAGGATTATTGGTGGAAGTGATTTACACGGCATTAAAAGAAATGAAAGAACATCCCAAATCATCCCCACTTCTTACTTTACAGGTAGCTATGGAAGATTGGGATATTTAAAAGAAATTACGTATATTACACACAACAAATAAATAAATAAAAAGTTATGAATAGAGATTTAAAGATTGAATTAGTAAATGAGTTAGCATTTTTAATTAACATCCAAGAAAAAATTTGGCAATATCATCCAGATAATAAAGATCAAGTTGATGTGATTAAAGAATACAGTAGAATTGAAGAAGAGATAAAAGTTATCACTAATCAATTAGATAAGTAAAATACATAGGGGGAGAAAAACGTAATATCCAAAGAAAACAATCGACGGATTGCTTTGGTAGGGACCTGATGCTGCAAGCGCGCTAAAGTGTGAAGCCCCCTTAATTTACTACTGTGGTGGAATTGGTAGACACGAGGGACTTAAAATCCCTTGAACAGTAATGTTCGTGCGAGTTCGATTCTCGCCAGTAGTACAAAATTTGGACTCGTAGCTCAATTGGATAGAGCATCGCCCTTCTAAGGCGAAGGTTATAGGTTCGATTCCTATCGGGTTCACCCCAGGACTTTTAGCTCAATTGATTAGATCAAGGCCCACCCACTTTCATAAAAATTTTCCTAAAATATTCTACAAACACCCATAATATTCGCGGTTTATTGCGCGATTACATGCGTTTTAAACGCATACCAACCCAAAACCATATACTTTATCGTGTTTAAAATTATGCGCAGATAACACACAGTTTAAAGAAACCCCATTTTTTAAAGTAGGTTGGAATTCTAGTATTTATACCATATATTCACATTATAATCTATAAGTATTAAAACATGAGTTACGCAGAAGATAAATTAAATGATGTCTTTGAAGAAGTGCAATCATTAAATGTAAGGGATGCATTTGATCTTCAATTAAAAAAAATGCAACATCAAGATAAACATAAATATAAACGCCCCCATGAAAAATGGGAGTATGCCCTTTATAGAGTTAAAGGAGGAGAACCAAAGGAAATATATTAAGTATGAATAATAAAAAAATAGATGTAGATAAATTATTTAATCTATTTCCTGACGAGTCAGAAGGTGAAAATGATACAACCCATATAAATTTTAAAGACTCCCCAGTATACTGGATTGGGATTTATAAAAAACTCATCCTTAACCATATTAATTTTAATAAGAAGGTTATAAAATTCTTTAAAGAAGCTAATTCTGAACTTGATGTTGAGGAAATGAAAGAAGCTGGGGAGTTTGTTACTTATAGCCGAGCTTGGAATTATATTAAAAAAATAAATTTAGATGATGATTTACATACAGATGCTATCTACAGTTACTCAGATGAATATTTAGAAACCACATTAGAATTAGGAATTCAATACTTTCAAAACTTAGAAGAATATGAGAAATGCGCCCTACTCTTAAAAATCCTTAAGATATCTCAGAACTCTTAAATTTAAACTTGGATACCAGAAAAACTTCGGGTACCTTGGAAATACAGGGATTTTAAGAAAGGGAAAATAGGGAGAAAAATAAGGGTTAATAAGGTTTAAAGGATAGGTAGGAATAGTGGGGAGTGGGTTGTATATTGGTGTTTAAATAAATATAAATTATGAGAAATAAAGAACTAATTGACAAGCGATTTATGCAAATCGATGGGAAACTAAAAACCCTAAAATTTCTAATGTCAAGACAATCTTCAAAAGAACAATTCATGGATGAAATCAAGGGATTGACAGAAGTTGTTGATGACCTAAAATCTATTATTGAAAGACAATCCACCCCACTTAGAAATGGGTAAAATACCCCACATATTAAAAGGTTTACCATTTACACTAGCATTTATATTAATATTTCCACTATGTGTAACTTACATTTTAATTACAAGTTTAATAAATAAATAAATAAAAGTTATGAAATTAACAGCAGAAAAAATCCAAATGAATTGGGTTGAGTTTATGGGTAATATTGATACTTATATCTCTTCACCTCGTAAAGAACAACTAGTAGAATTTTATGAAAAATATGGGGATCGTATTATGATGATGCCTGCGGCCCATAAAAAAGAATACCATTCTGCTTTTCCAGGTGGTTATGTTGACCACGTTAATAGGGTAGTTAAAGCTGCTTTATCAATGTCGGGTGTTTGGGAAGGGTTTGGTTGTGATATGTCTACCTTTACTACTGAGGAGTTAGTATTTTCAGCTATAAACCATGATTTAGGTAAAATGGGAGATGACCAACATGAGGCTTATATCCCCCAGGATGATAAATGGAGAAGAGATAAATTAGGTGAAGATTATATGTTTAATAAAAAACTAGCATTTTCAGCTGTCCCAGATAGAGGATTATTTCTACTTCAGGATAATGGTATAAAATATACATTTAATGAAATGATAGCAATCCAAACCCATGATGGGTTATATGACTCAGCTAATGAAAAATATTTAAAAGGTTTTATGCCCGAGCAAAAACCCAGAACATCATTACCATTTATCTTACACCAAGCCGATATGATGGCAGCAAGAATTGAATTTGAAATTGAATGGTTACCTAAATTTAAAAATAGTGTGGATGGTAATAAAGAAAATTTTACATTATCCGACAATAAGAAAAAAACAACCACTAACGTAAAAAATAAAGCATTGGGTTCTATTAAAAGTCAAGGTTTAAAAAATATGTTAGATAATTTATAATATATGATTTCCACAACAACCGTAATTATTACAGTTTTATTAATATTGGTCGCTATTTTAGGATTTGCGACCTTTAATCTTTTACGTAAAGTAGAAAATGCAGAAGATATTGTAGTTAATTATCTTATATACCTCGATAAAATATCCTCAGTAATTGAAATATCAGATACTAGATTAAAAAAAGTTGATGCTAAGGGTACATTTAAAAGTGATGATGAAGTAGGTTTCTTTTTTCAAGAAATTAAACAAATTCAAGATATTTTAAATGATTTTAATATTAAAAAACTACAGTAATCCCCTATGGATCATATAATTAAAAAGCATAAAAGTCAACCACAGAAGAGAGTATACTTTTCAAAAGAAACAGAAAATGCGATTGTTAGATACAATCGCTCCCTTGACGGGGATGAGAGAAGTGAAATCTATCAAGAATATATTCATTGGCCCTTTTATAAGCTTACTGAAAATATCATCCATACTTTCAAATTTTATTATACTGATGGAGTTGAAAATTTAGAAGATTTACAACATGAAATTATAACATTTTTACTATCAAAGATACACTTATTCAACCCAGATAATGGAGCTAAAGCATATTCATATTTTGGTACTATTGTAAAAAGATGGTTAATAGTATATAATCAAAAAAATTATGGAAATAAAATAAAAAATATTTCTATAGCAGATTTAAATCATTACTCTCAATTAGATACCACAGACCCAGCTTTTATAACATCTCGTAAAGTAGAAGATGCTATTAGAACAACCGTAGAAGAAGAAGAATTTAGTAATAGTGATGATTCTCCTAAAGGCTATAAACATGAAGATCGTTTATCTTTGTTTATAGACCAATACACCCAATATTGCACGGATAATATTTACGAATTTTTTCCTAAGGGCAATGATGCTACTATAGCAGACGCAATATTAGAATTATTTAGAAAAAGAGATCATATAGATGTATTTAATAAAAAAGCACTTTATATATACATTCGTGAAATGGTAGATGTTAAAACACCTAAAATAACCAAAATTGCTAATAAATTATATGGTATATTTAAAGAAAAATATCTATTTTATTTAGATCACGGTTATTTCCCCTCCAAATAATCCTTTTTATATATATTTATAACCAAAAAATATGGGACAGTTAGATTCAAACGTTTTTGGTGGTAAAACATTTTCTGATATATTAGAAGAAATTTACAATAACCAAAAAAGAAGAGACGCACAAGTTGTAGCCCTTATTTCAGAATTAAAACCTTTAGTTCAAGAGATAGGAGATGCTACTCTTATTGTACCTCTTATTAAGGAATATATGGAAATAGGAGTTAAAAATGATGAACAACTTATCAAAATGGCTACTATAGTCCAAAGAGCATTAGCACGTACAGATGAAGATGGAGGGTTAGGAATTTCAGATGAAGAAAAAACACAACTTCTTGCTGAAATGGATAAACTCCAAATAAATAAGGAGTAACATGATTAAAAATCCAACTGGGATATATTCGGGGGCTAATAACCCTACATCAACCAAACAACATGCTGCTGGGATAATAGCTGCAAGGGTAAAATTTGCCATGGTAGATGATAAAGAACAACCTCAAGCCTTTAAAGACTTTGGAGAATGGAGTTCTATTGGGGGCATTTTCTTTGATAAAATTAATGAACCTAGCCCAAATCCCAGCTTTACAAGTGATAATTTTGCTAAACCTCTATTCCCTAATAATTCTACTATTCCATTAAAAAATGAAATAGTTTATATTTTACCTCTACCTAATAGCAATATACAAGCATCTACAAATGCTATAACAAATTACTATTTTCAACCTATTAATATTTGGAATAGTACCCACCACAATGCCATACCAGATCCTATACTAGGAAATTCTCTCCCAGAAGCACAATCTCAAGATTATGAACAAACCACTATGGGTGCTGTAAGAAGGGTTACAGATGGTGGAACTGAAATTGATTTAGGTAAAGATTTTAAAGAAAAATTAAGTATAAGAAACTTACAACCTTTCTCCGGAGATTTAATTTATCAAGGTAGATGGGGTCAATCCCTTAGATTCTCATCAACTTTAAAAGAATCAGGAGTACCAAATACTTGGTCGAGTGCTGGTGAGGACGGAGATGCTATTACAATATTAAAGAATGGACAGCATGAAGAAACTACAGACCCGTGGATACCTCAAGTAGAAGATATAAACACAGATAAATCAAGTATTTACTTAACAACAACTCAAAAAATACCTATTGATGTATCTAGTAAAAATTATAAATCTTACCAATCACAACCTGAATCTCCCAACACATTTACAGGGGAACAAATAATTTTAAATTCAGGACGTTTATTATTTAATTCTAAAACAGATTCAATTTTACTATCATCCCAAGATTCAATTAATTTAAATTCAGTAAATAGTATTAATATAGATTCACCTACATCTGTTTTAAATTCAAAGGAAATATATCTAGGTGATAAAAACGCATTTGAATCTTTAATATTAGGTGATAAATTTTTATCGGATTTGCAAAAAGTATTATTATCTCTTATCCAATTATCAGCAGCACTAGCAACCCCAATAGGAACACCCGGCCCATCAGCCCCAAATGCTGCAATTCCAGGCCCAGCTACTGATACACAAATTAAAGCCCAAAATATGCTTAATAAGATAGAACAATATAAATCAAAAGTAAGCAAAACTAAATAATGGCAAGTGCAATAGGAAAAGTAATAGTAAAAAGTATAACTAGAGTAGTTAAAAGTACTTCTAAGTTTGATATTGTTGTAGATGATTTGATTGATAAATTTAAATCATCATGTCCTCCTAAACCCGAGCTTTTACGTTTAGTAGCACAAAAAAATCAAATTCAAACTGCCTTATCTGGTTTAGGAGCAAGTATAAATACATTACAAACAACAGCCAATACAACTAAGAATATTATTACTTCTATTCAAACCGCTGTTAGCATAATTAAAGCAATTCCAATACCAACATCAGTACCCCCAGGTGTAGGTATTCCTATTAATGTCATTACAATACTAGCTGATAGTTTAGATATTCTTGGTAAACTATTAGATGGAGCTAAAGGTTCAGTATCTATAGTCCCAACTGCAACTAAAGTTATAGGTGAAAATATTAATAATGTATTAAATAAGTTAGGAGAATTAGATGTGTTAGTTAATGGTTGTATTGATGAGTTAGCTGCTGGGTTGAACCAACAGGAAAAAAATGAACTTATCAATGAAATAGGAAACGCAGCAGCAACTGCTGGTGATTTTTCTAACCTAGGTGATAATGTTATAGATGAGGAAGCATTATTAGATAGATTATCTCCAAACTCTGCAGATCCTTTAATTTATAAAAGATTTATACTACAAACACAGTCTAATGATGATAACCCATTTTCCTTCCCACAAAGGAGAATAAGAGCTTATCGTGAGCGACAACAAGAAACTAGACAAGCAACTCTAGCAGAAAAAAATTGGTTTAGTCCAAGAGTACCTGGTTTTAATGGTATGGTAACCGACACATACCCCGAACAAACCTTTACTAACCTTCCAGATGGTGGTTATTCGTATAGTACTTCTGTAAAGGTATTAATAAATGAAGTTAAATTTAGAATAGATCAAGAAGCACGTCTAGATCCTTTTAAAACAGCAAACCAAATAGTAATACCAGAAGTACCAGTTTCAATTGCTCCTACTACACAAATTGCTCCCCCAACCGGTGGAAATACTGGTGGAAATACTGGTGGAGGTGGAGGCAGTGGTGGTGGTGGCGGTGGTGGTGGTTCTTACAATAATGATGAAACTTATCTAAACAATCAACAAAACCCATTTGGAAATGACATTCCCGGAAATATGGGAAGTGGTAATAATAATTTGAACCAATTATAGAAAAAATACAAAAAATAATAACCTTTAATATTTATAATAAAAATGAAGTCAACAGAACTAAAAAAATTAATTAAGGAGGCCGTAAAGGAAGCTATCCAAGAAGAAATGAAAGATGTTCTTCTAGAAGCTGTTCGTTCTCCTAAAATTAATACCGTAGCATCTCCTTCACCAGTTTTAGAAACAATTAATCCTTCTAACCCTGCAATGGATCCTACTCAACAAAGAGAAGCATATCAAAACATTTTAGGAGGAATGCAAAAAGGATTTACAACTAACCAAGTACCCCAAAAGTTTGCTCCTACTGGAGGATTACCTGGGGGTGATTTACCATCAGGAGAAGTTGATATGAGTCAAATAATGGGTATAATGGGTAAAAAATAAAAAATGGCTAGAATATTAGAAAATAGAACACCAATAGATTCAGTTGCGAGAAAGGCAGTTGGGTTTGGTTTTCCCTTAAATGGGCCTGCTGTTTTCGTGCCTACATACACTACAAGGGAACAAACAAAAGCTAATTTAATTAACTATTTATTAACTAATAGGGGGGAGAGAGTATTTAATCCTACCTTTGGTGCAGATTTAAGAAACTTAGTATTTGAAAATATCGTAGATGTAACTTCGGATGAACTCCAGGAACGCATACAAAATGATATTAGTACATATTTTCCCCAAGTTATTGTTCAAGAAATTAAGTTTGATAATATACCCGATTCTAATACTATTAATTTTACATTAACATATAACATACTTAACTTCGGGATAACTGATGATATACAAATATTACTACAATAATGGCTGATTTAAAAAGAGACATAAGATATATTGATAAGGATTTTAATAGTTTTAGAAATGCTTTAGTAAATTATTCTAAAACATACTTCCCAGATACTTACAATGATTTTACAGATACCTCTACAGGTATGCTGTTTATGGAAATGGCATCTTATGTTGGGGATGTTTTATCCTTTTACTTAGATAATCAAATTCAAGAAACCTTTATTCAAAAGGCAAGACAACAAGAAAATTTATTCCAAATGGCTTATCTCTTAGGTTATAAACCTAAAGTAACAACCGCCGCTACAGTGGATATTGATTTTTACCAACAATTACCTGCTAAACTTGAAGGGGGAGAATATGTTCCTGATTTTGAGTATGCAATGATAATACCTGAAAATACCCAAATAACATCTAATTTAGATAGTAACCAGAATTTTATAATTGAAGATGTCGTTGATTTCTCAGCATCTGGGTCTTTAAACCCAACCGAAGTATCGATATATCAGATATCTGGAACTAACCCAACATATTACCTTTTAAAGAAAACTCGAAAGGCAATATCAGCAACTATTCAAGAATCACAATTTACATTCACAACAGCTAAAAGATTTGACACTAGAAAGCTTACTGCTACTAACATTATAAGCGTATTAGACGTAGTGGATAGTGATGATAATACCTGGTATGAAGTTCCTAATATGGCGCAGGAAAACGTATATTCTACGATTAGAAACACAAATACTAGTGACCCAACATACAATCAAGAAGAGGACGCTCCATATTTACTTCAATTAAAACAAGTTCAAAGAAGATTTGTAACTAGATTTATAAATTCAGGTTCTTTAGAATTCCAATTTGGAGCAGGTGCAACCACTAGTAATGATGAAATGATAGTTCCTAACCCTGATAACGTAGGTTTAGGTTTACCTTTTGAGAGAGATCAATTAACAACAGCGTTCTCCCCTCTTAACTTTATATTTACAAATACTTATGGTATAGCACCTTACAATACAACATTAACAGTTAGATATTTAACAGGTGGTGGTGTTGGAGCAAACGTAGAAGCAGGAACTTTAACCGTTTTGAATGATACTAATTTTAGATTTATTAATCCTAACCTAGCAAATACTACCCTAGCAAATCAAATATTTGCATCAGTTTCCTCCAATAACCCCTTAGCGGCGGATGGTGGACAAGATGGTGATACGGTAGAAGAATTAAGACTTAATGCTGTAGGTAACTTTCAAAACCAGCTTCGAACAGTAACTAAAGAAGATTATTTAATTAGATCTCTATCAATGCCTTCTAATCTAGGGGTAATAGCAAAAGCATATGCTATGCCTGCTAAAATTGGAGAATATCAACCTGGAGAAATTCCAACTATGCTGGATTTGTTTGTTTTAACATATGATGCAGACACAAAATTAAGAACAGCCTCTAGTTTAATTAAAAGAAATCTTCAAACATATTTAGCTGAATATAGAATGATTAATGATTCTATTAAAATAAAAGATGCATTTATAATTAATATTGAAGTAGTATTTGACATTATAGTTTTACCAAATTATAACAATAATGAAACTATAACTAAATGTATTACTTCCCTTACAAATTTATTTTCTATAGGTAATTGGCAAATTAATGAACCTATTTTAATGAGAGATTTATATATTCTCCTAGATAAAGTAGAAGGAGTACAAACTGTTAAAAATATAGTAGTTAACAATCTTACAGGAGAAAATTTAGGGTATAGTGAATTTGCATATGATATACCAGGAGCTACAATAGATGGTGTAGTATATCCCTCTTTAGATCCTATGATATTTGAAGTTAAATACCCAAACACAGACATTAAAGGTAGAGTAGTACCACTATAAAAATAAAAATATGGCAATTTACAAAATATTCCCAACAAAAGACTCTACTTTATATTCAGAATTCCCAAACATGAATACAGGGTTAGATGAAATACTTGAAGCTTCTACATACGTAAAAAAAGATGCGGGTCAAGTAAGTAGATATTTAATTCAATTCTCAACAAGTGAGATGAATAATATTATCGAAACAAAAACATCAAATGGTGAGTGGACTGCTTATTTAAGAAATTTTAATGCTGTAGTAACAGGATTAAATTTAGACACTAAGTTATTATTTTTCCCAATAGCAGGCACTTGGGGTATGGGTACTGGGAGATTTGGTGATGAACAAGGAGTTACAAATGGTACAAGTTGGAATTGGTTAGACTACTCAGGATCACAATTATGGCCTGTTTCATCATTCCCAGCATATGTTACTGCTTCATGGTCTGGAAGTGCTTTCGAAGGGGGTGGAAATTGGTATACAGGATCTAATCTTGGATTAGATGTAACCCAAGAACAAACCTTTACATATGCCAATACAAAAGACATAAATGTAGATGTAAAATCTACGGTTGAAACTTGGTATAGTTATTCATTAGATACATTTAATGGATTTGAAAATAATGGGTTTATAATAAAACAAACAGATGGGAATGAATTTGTAGATAATGTTAATAATCAAAAAACGTTTAGGTATTTTTCAATAGATACTCATACTATTTATCCCCCTCAATTAGAATTTAGATGGAATGATTTTGTGTTTGATACTGGATCTTCTACAAATGTAGAATTACCACAAGTAGAAAGCTTTATTTCTTTATACAATAATGCTGGTACATATTATTCTCAAAGTATACCTAGATTAAGATTCGCGGCAATGCCTAAATACCCAGATAGAGTTTTTCAAACAGCATCACTTTATTCTACAAATTATTATCTACCCCAATCACAATCCTTTTATGCTGTAAAAGATACAGAAACAAACGAGTTTGTAATTGACTTTGATAGTGATTATACTAGAATTAGTGCTGATACAACATCTAGTTATTTTGATTTGTATTGTAATGGTTTAGAACCTGAAAGATATTATACAGTTTTAGTAAAGACTACAATAGGAGGTACAACTAAAGTATTTGATGAAAATATTATGTTTAAAGTAGCTAAAGGATAATTATGGAAAATGTAAATTTAAAAAGGCTAGTTTTTAATAGGAAAGAATTTAACAATACTGTAGATACAGAATTTTCCCAATTAGTAACCCAACCAGATCCATCTTTTTTCGATGTTAACTTGGCTACCCAAAGTGATTTTTGGATATTATATGACAAGTTCTTTTACTTAATACCTAAAGAGGGTGAAATTAATTCTCATAGATATTTAGTTGAAACTAGTGGAGAATACATAGATTACAACCCAAACCAAGAAGAAATAGAAGCGTTATTAGCTGAAATTGCGGAATTAAGAGAAGAAAATTTAGAAGTAAGACAACAAATTGCGAGTGTTATATCAGATTTTAGAACACAAGATGAAGCTATTCCAAGACAAGAAGCAGGTAATGCATAAAAATAAAGTAAGATAAATGTATACAACAAACAATACATCAAGTTTAACAGCCGATATTAGCACTAATGTACCGGTACCCACCGAATTATCTTTTGCTCAAACTCAATCTATAACACAAAAGGAAACCCAAATTCAAGAATATACCTCCCCTTCAGGGTTAAATTTTGAAATCCCTATAAGTTCTTCAACAACAGTAGTAGATGCAATTACTTTATCAGATAATGGGTATGAACTTAGCAATCAAACAAATATACCAAATCAACTATTAACTACAAGTTTTACACCTGGAGAAAATTATGTTGAGTTTTATGTTTATGATGCCCAAAAATCACTCTTATCTTCAAACTATAAATGGGAAGATTGGACAATATTAAAAAATTCTAATAGAGAACAATTATCCCAATCATATGTAGATAATACTACAGGTTTGAAAGTAATTGAAAAACCATCAACAACGGTCCCAACAGACCAAATTTACCTATCACCTTCTTCAAATGTTTACAATCAAGGATTTGAAAATGGTATTTTATATGCGTCTTATAACTTTGTAAACTATGAATTGGGTTCATCCCCAAATAATTCTTTTTATTTAGATGAAATTTCATCTGATAGAACAGAAATAGCTATAAGATCTAATACTATACCTAAAAATGATATTAGTAGAGGATATAAAAAACTACAACAGACGATTTCTTCAGCTAAATTCTTTGATGAATTTTATGTAAGTTTCTTTGATAATGAATATCTTATAGGGGTTAATGTTTTATTAACAAGTTCTATAATAACACCATCAACAACAAATACTCTTGATGTTCTTAGTACAGACGCTAATGAAAATTTAAAGATTTTAATTAAGCTTTATGAGCCCTTACCCCCACAATTTCAATTAAAAGATAATCTTTATGTAGCTTCTAAAGTGGGAGAAAGTAAAGCTTATAAAATTGAATATGATCAAGATTTAAGTGGTCTTATAAATCAAGCTAACTTCATTCAAGGTCCAAATATTAATATTCCCTTAAAAGATTTAGTAAATAATTCAACAGAATTAAAATCTTATGAAGATTTAGTAAATACACCATCATCAGAATCTTTAAATAATCTTTTAAATGTTCTTAATAAGACAGGAGTAACAATTACTCCTAACTATTCATATAATACTTTTAATGAATTTATAAATTTCTCCTCTGCTAAAGAAAGAGTAAATAATTTTTATGAAAAAGTATCACAAATACAATCTTATGAGGCCGATATTGAAACAATTACTAAAACAACAGGTTCCAACCCTAATGTAACTTCAATATCAACCAGTTTAGCTAGCCTTCAAACTAACATTAGTAATTTAGTTAAGAATTTTGATGGTTATGAAACCTATCTATATAATAATTCATCATCATTTGCATATCCTAAAACAGGATCAGCATATCCTTACTTATTAAAACCAACAGGAAGTACTGAAGTGCTAGAGTGGATGGGTAGTGATGTCGAAAATTCTCAATATTATGGGGGTTATGTACTTTCTGCTTCTTTATATGATGAAAATAACCAAAATTGGCTATATTATACTATACCGGATTTTATAAAAGAAAATTCATCTAACGATGAATATATAGAGTTTTCTAATATGGTAGGTCAATCTTTTGATGAGATTTGGATTTATACAAAAGCTTTAAGTGAAAGATATAATACAACAAATGACCCTAATAGTGGTTTACCTCTTGGATTAGCAGCAGATGCTATTAAAGGACTAGGATTTGAAACCTTTGGGAATAATTACAATAATCAGGATAACTTTATAGGTCTAACAGGTGAAGATAATGGTAGTTATGTTCCCCCAACAGGGAGTGAATTAATAACCCAATATATAGCTGTAAATGGGGGTCAAGTATATAATTACTGGAGTGATGGTTATGCGTGGGCTAATTATGTCCAATCTATAACAGAACCAGGATTTCCATATGCTATTGATAAAGTTAGTAAAGAAATATTTAAACGTCTTTACCACAATATGGCTTACCTTACTAAAAAGAAAGGTACAATTAGTGGATTAAGACAACTTATTAATATATGGGGTATACCAAATACTATACTTCGTATAAATGAGTATGGTGGTAAAAATAGAGATAATAGTAATGATTATGATTTATGGTATGATAGATTTAGTTATGCTTATACCCCTGTAGCTAATAGCTATGTGGCAAGTTCATCAGTAAACATCCCCTGGATGCCTTTAGAACGTAATAAAATAGCATCTGATCTTAATACAACTCTATCCCCAAATATAGTTTACACTACGTTTACAGGTACAATAACCAATGGTGGTACTCTTACAGCAGCATCCACTGGATTCTACCAAATTGATAGATATTTTACCAAAACAGGTAATGGTCAATATGGGGGAATGCTATTAGAAGCTGTAAATGGAGAAATCAATTTAAGCGCTAACCCAGGACAACTTGGGGTTTATGTCGGTAATCCAAGTACAGGTTGGCCTTCATTTAGTACAAATGGTGAAGGAATTAACTATCAAATAGGAGATCAAATAACTATAACAGGAGCTCAAATAAATCAATTAAATGATGTTAACTTAGGTCAAGGGTGGACAGGTACAATAACATTAACCTTAACAAATTTAAATGTACAAGGTGAAAGTGGGGGGTATATTGTACCCGATGGTTTAGCTTTTAGATTTAAAACCACAGGCTTTCCATCTTCAAGTTTTGGGGGATCTTATTATAGCCAATCATTAGCTGTTAAAAAATCTAATGGTATTAACAATGATGAGTTTGATTTTGGTATTGGTTTATATTATGAAGACCAACCATCAGGTTCATATTCAGGATCTAGTAATAGTGATTACTATGAATATGGAAAAATGAGATTTTATATTTCTGCATCAACAGCCCAGGGGGGTGTTATGCAGTCTGAAGATATTTTCTTACCATTTTTTAATAAAGGGTGGTGGAGTGTTATACTACAAAGAAATACCCATGTATCAGCATCTGTAAACGATGCAAGTACAATGTATACTCTTCAAGTAGCTAATAAACAATACGATGGAGATGATGGAAATGTTATAGGTTGGACTGGTTCGGTTTCAATGTCAACTGGTCAAGGTGCAGATTTTGGTTACGGTTATGGAGAATATGGAACTGTAATATATGGTGCAACAGGAGTTACATCATCAGCTAATGAAGCATGGAATAATTTTGGAGTAACAGAAGTAGATGGTATCTATCTTGGAGGTTATGTATCAGGTTCTAATGTTGTAACTAAAGAATTAAATGAAATTGGAAAAATATTTTCAGGTTCTTTCCAAGAATTTAGATATTATTCTAATGATATACCTACGGAAGTATTTCATGATTTTACAATGAATCCTGAATCCGTTGAGGGTAATAATATTACAGGATCTGAAAGTTCATTTGATATTGTAAATTTTAGAGCACCATTAGGAAATGAGTTAGAATATTTATACACATCCTCACAATATGGAGATTATATTGACCCAATTTCCTCATCACACCCTGCAATTACAGGGTCTGCATTATCATTAATAACAGGATCATTTGTAAACCCAGCTAATAATACAGTAACATCGAGTTACAATTTTATCCATTATTCAAGTTCAGCTAAAAGAACATATAGTAAACCAAATACAGAGGTTTATTTACTAGATCAACCTTCAATTGGTGTTAGAAATAGAGTTTCTAATAAAATTCAAGTTGAAGATGGTGATGCTTATGGTAAGGTGTTATCAAGACAGGTTAGTATAGACCAAAACTACTTAATAAGTGAAAGCTATACTGAAGATGTTACAAATTTTGAGGTAGCATTTTCACCACAAGATGAAGTAAATGACGATATAATAGCAACTTTTGGATATGGAGTTGTATCTGATACTTTAGGAGATCCAAGATTTTTAATAGATTCAAAAAGAAATTATTACCCTAGATTAAGAGATGTAGCAATAGACTACTTTAAAAAATATACAGAAGGAAATGTTTATGATTATTTAAGATTAATTAAATATTTTGATAACTCGTTATTTAAAGCAGTTAAAGCATACGTCCCAGCACGTACTAGCGTGAGTACAGGCGTTGTAATTAAACAAAACCTACTAGAGCGTAATCGTCGCCCATCAGTAACAATAACGCCAAATACAACGGTATCTCGTACTATAGAAACAGGTTCATTTAATGGTAACCCTACAAATCAAACGGGTTTAAATAGTGCTATTGAGTTTAGAAATTTAGAATTTACAGGAAGTATTGATGTTGAATCTATAGAAGGTGGAGCCGGTGGTGTTCCTAATAACTTAAACACCCTCCAAACACAATCTGCCCAGTTTATATTTAACACAGGGGTGGGGCCTGGAATTATTAGTGGTGAATATAGAGATTTTATTAATATTAGTCAAGGGGGATCTGTTGGTAATGCTGAGGGAAGTATTAAATACATAGAACACACCCCATCAGCATCTTTAAAATTTCTAAATCCTGTTAAAACTAGATTTTCAATTAATAAATCATCAAATTCCAATCCTCTTTTATTAGGTCAATCCTTTACACTAGCAATATCTTCATCTATAAGAGGTATTATAGGGACTGAAGAGATAGGTTACAATGATATAACCCCAATAGGAACAAAATATTATACAAATTTTTATACATTTACCCCTCAAGAAGAAATAGGATTTTTATATAAAGGAAATTTTGGTTTAAATAATTTTAGGTACTATCAAATCCAAACTGAAGACTTTTTATTCGTTAATCCCCATACTTCAAGCGTACAAAATCAAGTTTCCTCCCAGTCTTATATTGAAAGAAATGAAACTGTATTAGGAAGTGTATTTGGAGTTAAAGGTTCGCAAGATGAGTTTTATAATGGAGAATATAGTGGTAGTGAATTTTTAGCAACTACTCAATCCTTCAACCCATATCGCTTAGAAGATTATAGGGATACAAGATATTTTATATCAGCATCCTCTGGATTAAGATTTGAAACACAATTATCTTCTCCCTTTTATTATGAAGTAGCCGAGCAATTAAATGATAGGTTAGGAACGATGATAAATCCTAATGAATTAGATATAATGGTTGCCGGGGGTGGTGGAGGACCAGACCAAGCATTTTCTAATTTCTCAAAGTATTTAGATGAAGGTTGGGTAAAATATGGAAGAAATGCTATTTCACTATATAAAACAAACCCAACAATAATACCAAACCAATCCCCTATAAGATATGAACAAAGGTATTTTATAGCAGGTATATTCATACATAGAAGATCAGCTAATGGAACAGATCATGCATCTACAGTTCTCCCAAATGTTGATCTAAATCAAAGTTATCCTTCAGGAAAAGCCATTTACGGCAATTCCCCCTATGTTGGAACTCCAACTAACCCTCAAGGAAGATTTAGAATTACAGGAACGGATCCTATTGATCCCACATACTATCAAACCTTTATAACAGCATCTTTAATTGCTAATAATAGTGTTGCAACTTTGGATCCAAACCCTTTATCCCCTATATTTAATTTTAGTATACTGTATTCAGATACAAGTGGGTTCCCTTCACCAACTACCGATTTTTTCCTTAATTATAATATGGGGGCAGATTCAGCATTATCAGGTAATGATAGATCAATAATCCCATCTAATAGAATACAATCCGCTTTATTTAATAATGATCCATCATCTATAGGGTATTATGTTGTTAGTAATGGTGCTATACCAACATCAGCAGCAACAGATTTTTCACCCCATGGTTTAGCAATTATTAACCCTAAAAATGCTAACTTTTTAGGAGAACAAGCTAATACAAATGGAGCTACATCATACTTATCAATTGACGTAGGAAATATAGCAAACTTTGCAAACCCAGAAATAGCAATAATTCAAAATATTGATCTTACTGTACCTTATGGACTAAATGGTAGATACTTAACAACATTCGCCCAATCTGAACCTTCATTTGTAAGTACTTACCAAGTATCTAAATCATTAGCAATTGATAAAGCAAGGGGAAACACACCAGGATACCTTTATGGGCAAGATTCAGGTAGTTTATTTCAATATAGGCAAACATTTTTAGGTTTTGAGTCCCCTGACACATACGCATATACCCCTCTGACATTGGCCTTAAATAAATTTACGGAAGAACCATTAAGTGGGGATATATTAAACAATCAAGCAACATTTTTAACAGACCCAACTTTTAACTTTGAACTATCCGGTAGTTTATTTGCACCCACTTCTGTAAATATTGTTAATAGAGAATTTTATCAGGGATTAACAGATAGAGAAGGTCCATTTATAACATCAGGAAACATCAATTCAAATAATTACTATTGGATTTATGGTAGTGGTAGTAGAGTAACAAGTAATGGGGTTTATAACTATAACCCATCATCAAACTTAATGGTGCCCTATGCTGCTTCTATAAGTCAATCTTTACAATTATTTAACTTTAACCCAAATATAGCAGCATCCCCTATTATTTTTGATAATTCACCTTTTAACCCTATAATAAACAATGTTACAGGTAGTGAGAAGAACACATATGTTAAAGAAGTAGAATATCAAAATGGTATAAATTTACCATCTAATCTACCAGCAATAATTAATGATACAGCATTACCCGCACCGGTTAATGATAGTTTTTATACTACCAATGCTAACATAATTCCAAGGTATTTAGGAAGTACTTTACAAAGTGCTAATTATAATAACTTCACACCATCAGGCAGTGAAATAACGTTTTTAAATGCAATGGAAGGTAGTGATGCAACATCCTCTATGTGGGGTGGTGATAATAGTTTTGGTAATACATCAGTAATTGATAAATATCCTGTATACTTTGCACATTTTAAATCTTCATATAACAATCTAAATCTAGAAGACACATATACATTTGAAATAGATTCCTTAATTCTTTCACCCAATACTAATATAACTGGAGACAAAGCACCAATTACCCCAATTACTATTAAGGTGGATGGTAGTGGTAAAAACTTAATTAACGTTTCTAGTACATTTGAATTAGGTAGAAAAGTAGGGGTTGCTTATGATTCTTCAATATTTAATAAAATCAACTATGCTAATTTACCAATTGGGGATAAGTTAATATTCCAAGGATCATTAGAAATGGATACTATAGGGTCAACAACCTTAGGACCTACAGGTAGAGGAGAATATAGCTTCCCTCTAAATACTCCAACTATGTCATTCCAAACAGCTAGTTTTTCAAATGACTACGAAATCTCCCGTACTACTAATTTAACTTCCGCAATTCCTAGTGGGGGTGATGTTTATCGATCATCTCAAGGGATGTTTGGGGCTAGTAATCTAAGAAGTTCTTATCTTGTATCATCTTTTAACTGTTTTTGGTTAGGGGGTAGTAAAATTAATTTCGACAACTTCCTATATGGTTTTAGTTCAGGTGGGGGAACTAATAATTTTATGGCTAATAATTTTGGTCCTGGTTTAGCGATGATAAATTCGTTCAACTGTGCCGTAAGTGAATCTATAACAGGTAGCCCTGTACCATTCCAGTCAAGTAATTTTTCACCAACCCCCACTGCAATGACCTATGGCATACCAACCATTCTCTCACAATCTTTTGCTACTAGACCTGAATTAATAGATGAAAGTAGGAATTATTTTATCCAAAACTATACAGCAAGTAATGTAGCAGGGTTTAAAGAAGATGAAGGTGGTGTTCCTTTTATAATTAAAGTAGGGGACGAGATAGTAGTTACATTTGACACTCAAAAGAATAAAGGAGCATCCATTTCAGGTACAAATTTTGTAACTCAAGAATTTTTAGTTACAGGAATTGATGGTATTATTTCACCTACCCAAACCCCAAATTACGAAGACTTTACAGCTTCATATTGTGATGCTTCTCAATGTATTCTACCAGGTTCAATCCCAGTTTCAAATGCCAATGGGTTTTTGAAAAACAAAATTAATGTAACACCTAACCCACAGGATTTCAATATTCCTGGATTTGGTGCTCCTGGTAATATATCTGGAAGAATAGATAGTTTTGTAATTAGAAGAAGGACAGAGGCTGATGATAGAGTTATTATCTACCAATCACCACCAACAACCTTTGGAATTAATGAAACTACAGGATCAGGTGGAGGATATTTAATTCCAGATGATTTCTCCCCAATTCAAAAGAGAAATGCTTTAACATTAATAAACCAATTAAAATCTAAAAATGCATTTAGAGATGATTCTCAATTGCCAGATTTTAAAGAATAAACTTCATAAGAGTAAAAAGTGAATAATAGCTTGGAATAAAAATAAAAAAAATGTATATTTATAATCAAAATAATTAAATAATGGGATACTTAAATAATCAGGTAGTAACAGTAGATGCTATCCTAACCACTAAAGGAAGAGAACTTTTAGCAAAAGGAGATGGCTCTTTCAATATTACTCAATTTGCATTAGCAGATGATGAAATTGACTACACTCTTTATAATGTAACAAACCCATCAGGTTCTGCTTACTACGGGGAAGCAATTGAAAACATGCCCCTATTAGAGGCGTTTCCAGATGAAACTCAAATGATGAAATATAAGCTAGTAACTCTTCCAAGAGATACAGCAAAAATGCCTACATTAGCAATTGGTAATACAAATCCTAAAATTGCTCAAACTGAACCTTATGTTGTAAATCCAACTACATTAAACTATTTAGGTGGTAATTCAACAGTAGAATCATCAGGATATGTATTTACCGTAAGT
>TARA_R110000782_G_scaffold79115_2_pt1 | contig 20244 bp, 20 predicted proteins | sample TARA_R110000782 | Tara Oceans TARA_R110000782 (sample SAMEA4397859) | marine metagenome | biome: Polar Biome; feature: [SRF] surface water layer (ENVO:00010504); material: water (ENVO:00002006), including particulate matter (ENVO:01000060) such as... | depth 5 m | reverse complement strand
ACCGCGGCGGGCCGATGTTCTGGGCCGACCTCGAAGGTCCTGCCACGGTTCTGGAAAAGCTGAATGCGCTGCGCGCCGCGCATGGCGATGATTTTGCGCCGTCACCGCTCATCGAGAGGCTTGCGGCGGAGGGCAAGACGTTCAAGGACGTGTGATACGTCTCTTTTGCACTGGATCGGCTTACCGGAAAAATATATACCTTGGTGCAAATTTGGGTAAGGGTTCGATATGGCAGGCGCCAAAGCGGCAATCGCGGGCATAGGTGAAACGGCGTTCGTGCGGGCGACGCCGCGCACGACGCTGGACATGACCGTAGAAGCCGCGCGCAAGGCGGTCGCCGATGCCGGCCTCGGCATCGCTGACATCGACGGCTTCGTGTCGTGCGGAAGCGTCGATCACGTTGATGAACTGGCTTTCGCGCTCGGCGTCGCCGATCGGGGTTTCAGCGCCGCCACGTCCGTCGTCGCGGGCACCGCGACGGTGGGCAGCGGACTCCAGCTCGCACAGCTTGCCGTACAGTCCGGCCTCGCGAAGCATGTGCTTGTCTATTACGCCATCAAATGCTCGAAACCCGGCGGCCCGCGCACCACGCACCTTGCCGAGCCGCTGAAGGTCGACCTCGAAATGCCGGTGGGCTACTTCGGCCAGCCCGCCTATTTCGCCGTCCTTGCCAACCGCTACGCGCATGAATTCGGGCTTTCCGAGGAAGAGCTGGCCTCGGTGGCGCTAACCTATCGCAAATGGGCCGTACTGAACCCGGACGCGCAGAAGCGCGAACCGATGGACATGGAAGGCTACCGCAAGAGCCCGATGGTAGCGCGACCGATGCGCGTTGCCGATTGCTGCCTGATGACCGACGGCGCCGGCGCCTATCTGGTGACAACGCTGGAACGTGCACGTGACCTCGCGAAGCCACCCGCAGTGGTCGCAGGCATCGGCATCGCGTCGAACCCCGAACCGATGTCAACCGTGCTGACGCAGCGGCATGATCTCCTCGACCTGCCGGGGCGCCGCTCGGCCGAAGCGGCGTATGCTGCGGCGGGCATCACGGCAGCGGACGTGAATGTCGCGCAGGTTTATGACTGCTTCAGCATCTCCGCGATCCTGCAAACCGAAATGCTCGGTTTCTGCGAAAAGGGCGAGGGCGCACGCTTCTATCATGCTGGCCACGCCGCGCCGGGCGGGAAGATGCCGGTCAACACCAGCGGCGGGCATATGTCGGGCGGCTATGTGCCGGGCATCAACCTCCTCATCGAAGGCGTGCGGCAGCTTCGCCGCGTGCGCGGCGAAGCGCAGGTCGCGGACGCATCCGTCTGCGCAGTCGCCGGGCTCGGCGGCAACACGCACGCCACGACCATCCTTACGCGGGACCAATGATCATGGGTGTTCCGAACTTTCCGCCGCGTCTCGACACCGACCTTTGCAAACCCTTCTACGAGGGGCTTGCGGCGGGCGAGCTCAGGATTACCGCCTGTCCGGAATGTGGAACGTTCTACTGGTATCCGCCTGAGGTGCTGCCCTGCCATCCGGAAAGTCACGCTGTCTGGAAGCCGCTTTCGGGCGAGGGGACGATCTATTCGTTCACTACGGTCGAACGCAGCCTGCTGCCCGGCGCCGATCCGGCGAGCGTGCCGCACACCATCCTGCTCGTCGAGCCGGCGGAAGCCCCGCAGACGCGGATCATTTCGCTCCTGGTCGGCGATGCCGAGCCTGTCTGCGGGATGCGTGTGAAGCTGTCTCCCATAGCGGCGGGTGAACATGTGCTGCCGGGTTTCGTGCCGGCCTGAAGCGATATCGGGAGAGAAAAGAATGTCCGGACCACTTGATGGATTGAGGATCGTCGACGCCTCCAGCGTGATGGCGGGTTCGATCGCCGGCGTCCTGCTGGCCGACCATGGTGCAGAGGTGATCCGCATCGAGCCAAAAGGCGGTCTCGCCTTCTCGCATCTGCCGCTGCGCAAGGGCTGGGAACGCGGCAAGACGAGCGTGGAACTCGATATCGCGGATGAAAAGGATACGCTGCTCGGCCTGCTGGCCACGGCGGACGTCTTTATCCACTCGCTCGCGGACGGCGAGGCGAAGGCGCTCGGGCTCGATGCCGAAACATTGAATGCGCAGTTCCCCGCGCTCATCGTCTGCGCGCTTACAGCTTACGGCGCGGACACGCCATTCGCTGACCGCCCCTACGGCGAGTCGCTCGCCGCCGCGCGGCTGGGCGCGATGGTGGAGAAGGGCAATCCGCATCGGCCTGACACGCCGTTCTATCTGGGGCATCCGGGTCTGCACTACGGGCAGGCGTTCCTCGCGGCGATCGACATTCTCTCGGCCCTGCGCGCGCGCCACGAAACCGGCCAGGGACAGGGCGTCGAGGCGTCGCTGCTCGACAGCTTCCTCGCCCAGTCCCCGATGAACTGGTGGTATCACCCGGAGGGGAAGTCCTATATCGCGCGCGGCGGCAAGGCCTCCACGAAGGGCACGCCGTTTGGCTACACGCGCCTCATCACCGGCCTCTTCCAGTGCGGCGACGGCGAATTCCTGCAGGTGCACAGCGGCGGCCCCGGCGCGTTCAAGGTGCTGACCGACCTGCTCGGCTTCGGCGACCGCGTGAAGGCCGTGAACGGCCCCGAAATGGCAATTCCGCTCGAGGAAGAGGAATACAGGGCGGTACGCGTCGATATCTATGATGCGTTCAAGAAGAAGCCGCGCGCCGAATGGCTGGAACTGTTCTACGCGAACGACATCGCGACACTCCCGGTGCTGCGCCCGGCCGAAGCGTTGCTCGATCCGCAGGTGGAACATATGGGCCAGCGCATCGAGATCGCCGATCCCGATCTTGGCACCGTGCATCAGGCCGGCCCGGCGATCCGTTATCGCAGCGCGGGTGCCGCGAGCATCGTGGCCGCGCCGAAGGTCGGCGCCGACAACGGCAAGCTTCCGGCGCTCCTCGCTGCGCCAAGGCGTGCGTTTACACCCACTGGCAAGCGGCTTTCACACGCGCTTGAAGGTATCCGGATTGTGGACTTCAGCTCGTTCTTCGCTTGTGGTTACGCAGGCAAGCTGATGGCCGACATGGGCGCGGACGTCATCAAGGTGGAAACCCCCACGGGAGACCAGATGCGCCCGCTTCCTGATCCGTTCGAGGCGTGCCAGCGCGGCAAGCGCGGCATCGCGCTCAACATCAAATCGGCCGAAGGACTGGAGGTCGTCCGCAAGCTCGTCGCCACCGCCGACGTTGTTATGCACAACTGGCGACCGGGCAAGGCCGAGAAGGCGGGCATCGGCTACGACGATCTCGTCAAGATCAAGTCGGACCTCATCTACGCCTACCTTCCGGGCTATGGCTCCTCCGGCCCGAAATCGAAGCTGAAGAGCTTCGCGCCTCTCATTTCGGGCTTCTGCGGCCTGCTTTACGAAGGTGGCGGCGAAGGCAACGATCCGGTGCCGAGCGTGTTCGGCAACGAGGACTACAACAACGGCTTCCTCGGCGCGGTCGGCGTTCTGATGGCACTAGAGCACCGCTACCGGACCGGGCAGGGCGATTACCTCGAATGTCCGCAGGTCCATTCCAGCCTGTTCACGACCTCCGAACATTTCCTCGACAGCAACCGCGATATCGTCTGGGGGCTGCGTCTCGACCAGCAGCAGATGGGTTTCAGCGCGCTTGATCGGCTGTTCCGGACGAAGGACGGTTGGCTGGCGATCGCTTGCGAGGACAATCAGCGCTTCGCGGCGCTGGCCGGGGCCATTGGCAAGCCGAGCCTTGTTGAGGATGCGCGCTTCGCAAGCCCGCATGCCCGCACCGGGAACCGCCGGGCGCTGGAAGCAGAGTTGGAGCCGGTCTTCGCCGCGCTGACGAGCGCCGAGGCCTTCGCAAAGCTGGATGCCGCGGGCGCGCCCTGCGAGATCGCGGTCGAGGATCCCTGGATTCCGGGTTTCTTCCATGAAGGCTGGGCGGAAAAAGGCGGACGCCTGTTCGATCAGGCGGATTCGATCCACGGGCCGATCCGTGAGATCGGCCTTGTAACGCACCTCAAGGGCACGCCGGGGCTGAAGCGCTCGACCGCACCCCGGCTCGGTGAGCACAGCCGTTCGTTGCTGGCGGAACTCGGCTATACTTCGGATGTGATCGAAAAGCTGGTTGGTGACAGAACCGTGATCGCCGCCGCCTGAGCCGCCGCGCGGTTGACGCCAGCGGCAAGAGCGGTCATGAATTTTCGTCTGACACGCAGTTTATGCGCTTCATGGGGATCTTTAAGGGACCGTGCGTTTGCTGAACGAAGTCACCGAGAGGCCGCAGACCTATTCGAGCCCGGCCATTCGCGCGCGGCGGAGCCGTATCCTTGAAGAAACCCGCAAGATGATCTCGGAGCAGGGCGTTTCGGCGCTCAGCATGAACGAGATCGGTAAACGCGCCGGTGTGGCGAAGCGCACGCTCTACAATGCCTTCCAGACGCGCGAGCGGATGATCGCTGCCGCTATTCAGGAGTATTTCGACGAGTATCTCGCTCGTATCCCGTACAACAGCGACCCCGGCACCCTCATGCACAATCTGGAGCGGATCGTCGCGGTGGTGCAGCGCAACCGCAAGATCCGCAACTACATCCGCGCCATCATGGGACTCTATTTCAGCCCGGACACCGACCCGGACATCTGGACCGCGATGCATTCCATGGGAACGCGGCCAAACCTCGGCTGGATCCGCAACCTGCAGATCCGCAAGCATCTGCAGCCGTGGGTGGATGTAGAGAAGCTGGCCGACGATATCGTCCGCTACGAATATGCCACGATCAACGACTGGGCGCGCGGGCGCATCGGCGACGACGAGATCGTGCCGCGCCTGGCACGCAGCTATCTGACCTTCATGAGCGGCGCAACGCGGGGCGCCGCGCGCAAGGAGATCGAGGAACTCCTTACGCGCATTGACGAGGAGGGACTGTCCTCGATCCCGGTCTTCGCTGCGCCGCGCAAGGTGTCGGCAGCCTAATTATATCCCGCGATGCAAAATTTCTTGCACTTTCCATGATACCCGCGTTTGGTGCAGGAAAGGCTTGGGGAAGGATCGATCATGGCCGAATCGGACGCTGCGGCTGAGCAGGAACTGATTTTCGAGCGCAGGGATGATGATGTTGCCCTGCTGACGCTCAATCGTCCGAAAGCGCGCAATACCGTCTCGTTCGCGATGTGGGAGCAGTTCTCGCAGGCGCTCGACACGCTGGAGACCGATTTGCCGCGCGCGGTCGTGCTGTGTGGAGCTGGCGGCTATTTCAGCAGCGGCGGTGACGTGAAGACGCCGCCGTCTCGCGGCGACGGAGCGCAGCGCCTCGCGGCGCGGCTTGAAATGGGGCAGCGCATCATCGCACGCCTGCGCGCGCTGCCGGCGCCGACGATAGCCGCAGTGGAAGGCGGCGCATTCGGCGTGTCCTGGAGCCTCGCCATGGCGTGCGACATGATCTTCGCGTCGAAAACGGCTCGTTTCGGAGCGCCGTTCCTAACCTTCGGACTTGTGCCGGATGGTGGCGCGGCGTGGTTCCTCTCTCGGCAACTCGGGCGGCACCGCGCCGCCGAGATCATCTTCTCGGGGCGCTATCTTGACGCCGACGAAGCGCTTGCTGCGGGGCTTGTCAGCCGGCTCGAGCCGGAAGGGGCGGTGGTCGAAGCGGCACTTACATTCGCATCCGACATCGGTAGCGGCAACCGCCATGCGGTTGAGCTCACGAAACGTCTGCTCCAGATTTCGGACACGTCCGACCTCGCCGTCAGTCATGCGCTGGAACTCTCTTACTGTCATACCTGCCAGGCGGGCGACGAGGTGGTGCGGGCTCGCGAGGCCTTCGTCGCGCGTGCAGCCGCCGCGAAGGCGAGCAAGCCGGCTGGCTGAAAGGGCGACAATGCAGTTCGACATGCGTAATCTGCCGATGCCGGTGAACTACAAGATCGTGAATTCCACGATCACGCCGCGTCCCATCGCCTGGACGACGACGCTGTCCGCCAAAGGCGTGCTCAACGTCGCGCCGTACAGCTTCTTCAACTGTGTGGGCGTCGAACCGCCGCTGGTGGCGCTGGGGCTGCTGAAGGACGAGAACCACGCTCTCAAGGACACCGCGACGAACATCATCGCAACGGGTGAGTTCGTGGTGAACCTCGTGTCGGAAGACGATGCGGTCAAGATGAACGAAACCAGCGTATCCGCGCCGCCGGAACTGAACGAAGCCATATACGCGGACGTCGAAACCGTGCCGTCGGTGCTCGTGAAGCCGCCGCGTATCGCGACCAGCCCTGTCAGCTTCGAATGCCGCAAGGTCGCCGCGCTCGATATCGGCGTGCGGCAGACCATCGTGATCGGTGAAATCCTGATGGCGCATATCGGTGACGAATTCATCACGGATGTGGACAGGCTCTATCTCGATACGCCTGCCATGAAGCTGATCGGTAGAACGCACGGTGCGGGCTGGTATGTCCGGAATTCGGATCAGTTCCAGATGAATCGTACCGCTTACGATCCGGAAAAGGCGAAGGGCCTCGGCGCGATATGACCCCCGTCTGTTGGGGCGATCAAAGATAGGCGTTGCAAGCGTTGCGGCGCTCCGGCATAAATTGACCTATGGTGCAATAATGAGTTTGGCGTCGAACGGCCTTCGCAGGTGCTCGCGAGACAGGCTCTAAAGCGAAGGTTCGGGGAGTTCGCCATGTCACAGGTCGCGCCACAGGATACCGACTATCCGAGTCCCGCAACCGGCTGGCTGACGGTTTCCATCCTCTTCCTGCTCTACATCCTGTCCCTGACCGACCGCTACATCATCGCGCTCCTCGTCGAGCCGATCAAGGCGGACCTCGGGCTTTCGGATTTCCAGATCAGCCTGCTGCAAGGCCCGGCCTTCGCGCTGCTGTTCTGCCTGTGCGCCATCCCCGTGGGCGTTGCACTCGATCGCTATAGCCGACGCTGGGTATTGTTCGTCTCGATCACGGTCTGGAGTCTCGCCGCCGCCGGTTGCGGCCTCGCCCGCAACTTCGGCGCGCTGTTCGTGGCGCGCGCGGCGGTGGGCGCCGGTGAATCCGGTTTCGGCACGGGCAGCTATTCGATCATCGGAGACAGCTTCCCGCCGCACAAGGTATCGCTCGCCATGTCCGTGTTCGTGATGGGCGGCGTGATGGGGGCGGGCATCGTGTTCCTGCTCGGTGGGCCGATCGTTGAGGCCGTGATGAAGGCAGGGCCTGTCGAATGGCCTATCCTCGGCATGATGGAGCCTTGGCAGCAGGTTTTCATCATCACCGGTGCGCCCGGTATCGCGATGGCTTTCCTCGTATTCCTGTTCCGCGAGCCGAAGCGTCGCGCTGCGCCCGCCGCGCAGTCCAACGCCGGATACGGCGAGGCGATCCAGTTCCTGAAGCAACGCAAGCGGCTGTTCACTGCGATCTTCCTGGGCTTCGGTCTCACTTACTCTGTGACGATCGGGCTGCAACTCTGGACACCGACCTATTTGGTACGCGCGCACGGCTGGGAACCGGCGCGCATCGGCATCGTACTCGGCATCGCGCAGATTCTCTCCGCCGCGACGCTGCCCGTCCACGGATGGATCGTCGACAAGCTGTTCAAAGGTGGACGCAAGGACGCGCACCTCTTCTGGTGCATGGCGACCGCCTTCTTCGCCATTCCCTGCGGCGTCGCGGCGTTCCTGATGACGAACGCGTGGGCGACGGTCGTTCTATATGGGCTATACATGACGTTCATTCTTTCAACGGCGAGCATGGGACCAGCAGTGGTACAGGTCGTAACGCCGCAGCGGCTACGCGGGCGCGTGTCGGCGCTCTATGTGCTCAGCACTGGGCTTGTTGCGATGGCGGGTGGCCCGGCGATGGTCGGGCTCATTACCGATATGGTTCTCCGCGACGAGCAGAAGGTCGGTATCTCGTTGATCGCAACCGTGCTTTGTGTGCTGGTCCCGGCGACACTGCTGTTCGCCTTCGGGCGGCGCGGAATGCGCGAGGTGATGGAGCCCGCGAATGTCTGACGAGACGATCCTGAACCACGTTTCGGAAGGCGGGGACTGATCGCAGCGGCATTTAAGGAAAAGCGGGCGGCACGATTTCACGGAAGGTAACGATGATGACTGGAACGCCAACGATACCGGCCTCGCTTTCCGGCGGCCCCAAGAAAATGCTGATTGGCGGCGAATGGGTCGATGCGCTTTCCGGCCAGACGTTCCCCACGCTGAATCCGTCGACGGGCGTGGTGCTTGCGCAGATTGCAATGGCCGACGAGGCGGATGTCGACCGCGCCGTCGCGGCGGCGCGCGCAGCCTTCGAAGGCCCGTGGAGCCGTTTCAAGCCCGCCGAGCGTCAGCGCATCCTGCTGCGCCTTGCCGATCTCGTCGAACGCGACGGTGATGAACTCGCGATGCTCGATACGCTCGAGATGGGGCGGCCGATCACCGATTCCGTGCGCGTGGCGGGTATCGTCGCGCGCGGCCTCCGGCATTTCGCGGGCATGGCGACAGCGATCCACGGCGAAACGCTGGCGAATTCCCATCCGCTCGACGTGCTCTCCTACACGCTGAAGGAGCCGGTGGGTGTCGTCGGCGCGATCATCCCGTGGAACGGACCGCTGTTCAGCGCGGCGTGGAAGATAGCGCCTGCGCTTGCGACCGGCTGCACCGTGGTTCTGAAAGCCGCGGAGGATGGATCGCTGACACCGCTGCACTTCGGTGCGCTCTGCCTCGAAGCGGGGGTTCCGCCCGGCGTCGTCAATGTGCTGACCGGCTTCGGCGTGGTCGGTGCGGCGCTGTCCCGTCATCCCGATGTGGACAAGATCACTTTTACGGGGTCGGGTGAGACGGGGCGAAAGATTATCGAGGCCTCCGCCGCTACCGCCAAGCGCGTGACAATGGAACTCGGCGGCAAGTCGCCGAACATCGTGTTCGCGGATGCCGATCTCGACCTCGCGGTGCAGGGTGCCGCGATGGCGGTGTTCTCCAATTGCGGGCAGGTATGCGCCGCGGGCACGCGTCTGTTCGTCGAGCGGTCCATCCACGACGAATTCGTCGCGCGTGTCGCTGACTTCGGAAGGACGCTGAAGATCGGAGTCAGCACGGATCCAGAAACGCGGCTGGGTCCGATCGTCTCATCGCGTCAATTCGACCGGGTGACGTCGTATATGGCGCTCGGGCCGGAAGAGGGGGCGCGGGTGGTCTCGGGCGGCACCCGTGTCACCGAAGGCGAACTCGCGAAAGGTTGGTTCGTCACGCCGACCGTGTTCTCCGATGTGAAGGACGACATGCGGATCGCGCAGGAAGAAATCTTCGGGCCGGTCGTCTGCGCGTTCCCGTTCGACGATTTCGACGAGGTGATCACACGCGCCAACGCCACGCGCTTCGGCCTTGCGGGCGGTGTGTGGACGCGCGATATCACCAAGGCGCACGCGGCGATCCGGCGTATTCGCGCTGGGTCAATCTGGGTGAATCATTACATGGCGATGGACCCGGCGGTGCCTTTCGGTGGCTACAAGCTGAGCGGTTATGGCCGCGAGGGCGGTGCCGAGCACATCGAGGCGTACCTCAACACCAAGGGCGTCTGGATCCGCACGAGTTGAGGACTATGCCGCGGCGGTCGTCGCGGCGTCCCGTGCTTTCGCGTCCGCGATCATACCGCGCATTGGCGCGAGCGCACGTGAAAGCACGGCGGCGGTAAGCGGCAGCCCGATCGCCACACAAATCAGGATGGCGCTGCCGACCTGCTTCGCATCTTTGAATCCGTAGTCCGTGATCAGCGCGACGACGAGCGGACCGAGAATGGTGCCGCCCATGCCGATGATGAGCAGCATGATCGACGACGCCTTGCCGCGCAGGTCGCTCGGCACGATCGCCTGAACCGCGACGATAGATAGTCCACCGTAGGTCGAGATCACGAAGAACAGCAACCCGATCAGCATCACCGCGAGATAAGGATTGCCGACCATGAACGCGGCAATGCCGATCGGCCAGCCGATGATCGCCGAGATCGCTGTATAGCGTAAATGGATGTCCGTGACGCCGCGCTGGAAGAAACGGTCGGCAAGGAAACCGTGAAGCGGCATTCCCGCACATGTTCCCATGAGCAGCGCCGTACCGAGCCAAAGCCCGATGCGGCTCTCTTCCCAATCATGTACGCGGCCAAGATAGGCGGGCGCCCATGTGATCACGGACAGGGCCGTCATGCCGTAGAGAAGAATTCCAAGGTGATGGCTGATATAGAAGCGGAGATGCTGCCGCACGAATTTCAGATAGACATCGTAACCTGCGGCCTTGGAGGCCGCGTGGAAGGTCGGCTGTATGCGCCGTTTTGGTTCGGGGATCAGAAAGATCAGGAACGCCATGAGCATACCTGGTGCACCGACAACGATGAAGATCAGGTGCCAGCCGCGCAACTCTCCGAGGAACGGCAGCATGTAAAGCTTGTCGGGCACGAACAATGTGGTGAGCGCGCCGCCGATCAACAGTGCAAGACCTTGGCCGACCTTGATGCCGAGTGCCGATACGGACATCGGCATTGCCATCTTCTCGCGCGGAAACAGGTCGCCAATGATGGAGTGCGATCCTGGCACCAGCACCGCCTCGCCGGCGCCGACGACCGCACGAGCCCCAAAGAGCGTCGAATAGCTCTGCGCAAAACCGGTCATGAGTGTGGCGAAACTCCACACGACCACGCCCCAGAAAATGACGACGCGCCGCTGGAACCTGTCGATCATCCAGCCCGAAGGCAAGCCCATCACCGCGTAGAAGATCGCGAAGGCAAGGCCGTAGAGCAAGCTCAGTTGTACATCGGATAAGCCCAGGTCCGCCTTGATCGGTCCCACCAGCAAGGTGAGCAGGTTACGATCGAGAACGGACAGTACGGTAAACAGGAACAGCACTGCCACAGCAGTCCATCCCACACGGCTCGCGGGGAATTCGTTCCAGGCTGTGACAGGCTGTTGCTGCTCCATATTTCGACCCTGTGCCTCTCATCAATCGTTCAGATAGCGATTCACGGTTCAGGTAGACGCAACCTGATCGCGCTGGAACCCCGCCTTCGCGATGTGTGGCCGGGCGCCACGAAGTTCGAACGGTGGTTCGACGAGTTGCTCCGTGCGGCCTATGTGAAGGTGCGCTACGCGCGGCATGACCGCGTCACGGCCGAGGAACCGAACTGGGTCGGCAGCCGCGTCGTGCTGCGCGGCCTCATTGAAGACCTCTGCCTGAAGCGGATCGAGGCGCTCAAAGCGGCCGCTTGAAATCTCTCAACGCCGTTCAGGCGCGGGACAGGCAGTGCTGATGTCAGGAAAAGGTGTGGCTCCCCGGGACAGGAGCCGGCTATTCTTGCTATTTCAAGCGATAGATATCGTTGGTGTTTCAAGCAACTGGTAAAGGCAATGATGCTTACGTCGCGCCGATCAACTGGCCGGCTGTCCGTGCCTTAGTTCCTCGAAAATGGCCGTCATATTGCTCTTTGAAGATTTTTCCCTGAGGGTTATGCTGTTGACCGTTATAGCGGTCACAATGCTATTTTGTGACCGCTATAACGGCATTTTTTCACGTGAAAGAGCGTACTCGCACTGATCTCGCATAACGCGCGAAGCACTGAACATGATGGGTAGGCTCATTCGCCTCGCACGCAAACAGCGCAAGATGTCCGAGGCTGACCTGTCAGCCCGGGTCGGCATCACCCGCGCTACGCTGCAATTAATCAAAACAGGGCCATCCAAAGGTGGAAATCGGACTGCTGTTCGAGGCAGCAACGTTGGTGGGACTGCCGCTCTTCGTCGATGAACCTTCACGGCTCGCTCCCGAGATTTTGCGGGTCAATAACAAAGTGGCGCTTCTTCCCCCGGTCGGCGCGGCGCCCGAGGAAGGATGTGAAGGATGAATTCTGATCGGTCTCCACATGTTGCGGTGAATGGCGCTGCTCGCGTCCCGATCCCGGCAGCCACCGAAGCCTTCGTGCAGATATGGCTGCCGGATACGCTTGAACCCGTGATTGCGGGTCGGATCGGTTTGGTGGGGGCCTCTATGTCTTCAACTATTGTCGTTCCTATCTGGAACGCGTCGTCCGCCTGCATCATCGCATGATCATGCTGGCAACGCGCGCATCAAGCCGCCGCAAGACGCGCGCATCTAAAGTCAAAACCGCAACTGTAATGCTAGGTTGTCGCCTTGGAGAAATAGTCGGAACGCATGACCTCGACATCGGACAGGAAGGTCACACCCGGACGCTTCTGGAACAGCCGCGCCAGGCCGCGTGCGACGTCGGCGATGATCTTTTCTTCCGCGACGCCAACAAACATAACGAGCCCACTTTGGTCGTTGAAGATGGTTTTCCCCTGATGAAAGCCGCTATGACCCATTCCGGCGACATCGCGTATCATGGTCCATCCGCCGACCCTCGCGGCCTTGAGCAGCTCTTCTACAAGGACTTGGTCCTCGGCTAAGAGCACGATCTCGATCTTTTTTAGTCGGTGCAGACTAAGATCGTCAAAAGCAGCGTTGATCATGTTCAAGCCTCCAGATTGTAAGTTGCGGCGAAAACAGGGGCGTCCGCGTTCAGTTCATCGTTCCCACGCCAGCGCAGCGCCTTGCCGGTTTGTGGATCGATAACAACCAGCATGACCCAGCTATTGCCGAACAAACGCCCTACAATATCGTTCGATTCCACCACACGTTGGACCCGGTCGAAAGGTGCAAGGACGATCGTCAGCAACCGTTGGGGGACGTGGAAGGGCACGCCATCGTCGGTGAACAGCGACTGCCGCGGGAGACCCACCCTCAGGTCGCCGCCGTTGCCCTGTAAAACGCCGATACCGCCGACGACATTCTGGGTGACCTTGTCGCCCGAGCCGTAGCGATCGTTGTCGATGGTAGAGAACAGATACTGACAGTTAATCCATTGAGCGACGACCATAGGCGCGGTCAGGATCGTGGTCAGAGCGGTGCCATCAGTGTCGCTCTGCCAGTCGTAGCTGTGCAAGAACGCCCGTCCCTCAAGGTCGATCTCTCGAGTCAGCGCGCGCGGCCCGACGATGAAAGCCGCATTGCCAGCCAGACCCCATTCCGGCCGGACTTCGCCCCAGTGCATGGCGCCTATCAGCAGATCATTGGCGGTCCGTCCGAGCAGTGCTGCGCGCCGCTCCCGATTGTCTGTCCCCGCCTTGGCGAGACTTTCCACTAACGAGTTTACATCATCCTGATGACTTTCCGGTATACAGCGCCTATCAAATATAAAGACCTGGTCAGTCGTTGTATTGTGTTCGGCGGCAACGAACCAGGTCGTTTCAGGGATCGCTGTGCCTTTTTCCGCCAACCCGGCCCGAACTTCCGGATCATTCAAGATGAGGGCGAGGATCCGCGCGTTGTAGCCACCAGCGTGACCGCCGCATGCTCCGCAGTCCAGCGACGCCGCATATGGATTGTTGACCGCACTGCCACCGTGGCCGACCAGCGCAACGAGGCGGGCCGTCCTCTCTGATAGGCCCGTCAACTTGAACATAGCCAACGCAAAGCCGACTTTCTCCTCGCGGGTGAATGTCGGCTGCGAGGCATAATCCTTATGTTGTCCGAGATTTGGAGCCAAGGCTTCGCTACGGGATGGAGATACGGCGGTACTGACCCGCTTGACGAGTCCAGGAGCGAGTGTGCGTGCCGCCATCAGGAGGCCCGCCACGAGACCGGTTGCTTCAGCAGTCGCAAAGGCAGTTGCGGTACCCTGTTTCCCAACATCAAGCAGGGTAGACGCCCGCTTGACCTGTTCCTGACCCGCAGACAGTGCCGCAGCTTCCTTTTCCAGCCCAGGCGTAGGCGCTTCGGTCACATCATGCTGCGGCGAGAGCAGCACTGGTAAGAGCCGTTTGCGCCGCGTATCGCCAAACCGATGCAATGCGATGGGCAGACCGAAGAAGCCTGCATAACCAAATGTCTCGAAGCGACCCTGAGATTCGAGCGCCCGCCTGAAGGGCTCCGAACGTACATCGATGCAGAAGATTAACTGGGCTTCGGGCCTCTCGCATGGGGCAAGTTTGGTCGCGGCCGACTGGAGCTTGGGTACCAGGGTATTGCGGTATGTCCATTCCGCCGCAATCTGGAATATGCCGCCAAGCGCATCTTCGTTCATGCTGGCGATTTCAGAAAGCCGAGCTTTTCCGGCCTTATCGAGACCGGCCAAAATCTCGTCGGTCAGACCGAAATGTGCGACTAATTGCGCTGTGGTATCAGGTCCCTCCTTGGAGCCTCTAAGCTTAGTAACTGCGCCACTGCGATCGAGTAACAGCCACAATGCCAGCAGATCAGCCATGCTGGCAGGGCCTGTCTCGGAAATGTCGGGATCCGCGTTCTCGTTGCGCCAACGAATATGGCCTGACCAGCCGGGTAGGCGAGCTACAAGTTCTGCGAGCTTACCCTCCTCCTTGCCGGGTGGGATTCCCAGAGCAGCCAGGCCTTCAGCGATAGCTTCTAGGGGGTCACGCGGCACACTCAGCAGAAGTTTTTCTCCGAGCTCGCCTGACAGTGCCCGATATTCGGCATCATAGACGATGGCCGCCAGGGTCGCGCGATAGAGACCAAGCTCGCGGCGGGGCATCGGGAAGGTCGCCTGGCCCTGGTCAAAGAAAGCGGCGCACCATTTGGCGATGAAGGCGGCATCGGGAGTAAGAGCCGCGGGTGCCCTTTCTTCCTGCGCAACCGGCAGGTCCTGTAGCCGCGCCATCAGCAGGTCCAGCCGCGAGATATCGGGGCCGATCAACTCGAAGGCGGCGTTCAGGCCGCCCAGCTTTTGGATGGCCGCATCGCGCAGCACCCGTTCCTCAAGCTTGCCGATGCCCAGAAGTTTGCGCCATTGGGCGAGCGCCAGGTTTCGGCGAGCGCCGAACCGTTGCGCTGCCTGGCTGACCGCCTCGTCGAAGGGAAGATCCTCGAACCCGGCAAGCGGATTGACCGCAATCGCGCTTTCGAGAGGCCAGAGCGGGGGAACTGCGCGCGCGGCAAGGGCCACCAAGCCTGCCACTTCGGTCCGGCTCAAGATAGGTTCAACCGCATTGAGAAGGGCCATCCTGTTCATTTCTCTTCTCCGTTGCCGGTAGCGGGAAGCGCACCAGCATTGATGAGGTGAACATACAGTCGCATGGGAAGGCCGCGGCCGGTTGAAAAGCGCTGTTGCTGCCAGGTCCATGCACCGAGGAAGACAACCAGCAAGACCAGATGGACCCATTCCGGTACCAGCGGCGATGCATCCTTGTCGATCACCAAACCAGCGAGCAACACGCCGACGCTGTGGAATGCGATCAATGCGACGAGTAACAGCAGCAGCTTTGCGCGCACTTGAGCCTTGCCCTCAAGCGACGCAATCAGCGTCGTGAAGGCAGTCGCCATGGCGAGCAGTAGCGGCACGAGGCTGGCGTCCCCCTCGCCGAACGAGAGAATGCAAATTGCAACGCCGACAGTCCCAGTCGCAATGCCCAAGGTCATCCGGCCGGACAGCGGGGTTTCTCCTCGGCCGGTCTTCATGCCGATCATTGAGCCCGAGCCAAGGAATAGCCAGGCCTTGAACAGACCATGGGCGATGATGTGCCACAGGGCGGCGGCGTATGCACCCAAGCCGCAGCTCATGATCATGAAGCCCATCTGCGACACCGTGGAGCCAGCTAGAGATCGCTTCACATCAGGCCGCACCATCATGATGCCAATGCCGTAAATCGCGCCACAAAGGCCCACGACGACGGCAACCGTCCGGGCAAATGGCGCGGCCTCGAGCAACGGGGCGAAGCGGATCAGCAGGAAGCCACCGGCGTTCACCAGTCCCGCGTGCATGAGAGCGGAAACCGGTGTCGGGGCTGTCATTGACGAAAGCAGCCAGCCGACAAACGGGGGTTGAGCGCAACGGGTAGCAGCTGTCACGACCAACAGCAGCGCTACTACGGATTTCACAGAGGCTGGCAGCGTTACCGCGCTGGCAAGGACTCCGTCGAGCTGTAACGAGCCCGCATGCCAGCCAAGCAGCGCCAAGGCTGCCAGCAGCGCAGTGTCACCAAGAAAGAAGGTAGCGCGCGTGCGCCGGGCGGCGGCATGGGCTTCGGCCCAGCTCTTCGAGTGCCCAATGACTCCAGCGAGCAGCCAACCGCTAAAACACCAGGCCGCCCCCAGGACGAGTATATTGTTTGTGAACAGAAGAGTCAGCACAGAGGCAACCAGCGCGCTCAGCGTAAGGAAGAATCGTGCCGAACGGCTGTCCGACCGCATGTAGCGTAAGGAAAACGTGGCAATGATCGCCGCGACAAAGATCGTCAGCAGTCCGATCGTGAACGACAGGCCGAATTCCGAACGTAAAGAAGGCATCGCTATAACCCAGGCAGCGGCTGCTACGAGGCTGAACCAGAGTATGCTGACGACTGACAAGCTTTGCCTGCTGGATAATTGCACGCGCAAAAGCTGCATGGAGGCTCCCTTTCGGGCCACGCTATGACGCGTCATATATGTTTTCTGAAACGAGTTTCTGAAATGCCCATCATTGATAATTTAAATGATAAAAGCTAACCTCCATACATGCCTGCTACCAAAACATTTGATCTTGATCTGCTTCGCTGTTTCGTGACGATCGCGGAAACCGGAAGCTTCACCCGCGCCGGCGATCGATTGGGCCGGACGCAATCCACGATCAGCTTGCAGGTCAAACGTCTCGAAGGCCAGATCGGTCGTGCCGTATTTGCGCGCACACCCCGATCACTTAGCTTGACGCCGGAAGGGGAGCGCCTGCTCGGGCCTGCGCGGCAACTCCTTCGGCTCAATGATGCGGCAATTGCCGAACTATTCGAACCTGACATGACGGGACGAGTGCGGGTCGGCGTACCGGAGGATTTCGCCACTGTTCACTTGCCCGCGGTGCTCTCCGCCTTCGCTGAGGCTCACCCGCTGGTAGAACTGGAGGTGACATGCGATCTCACACTGAATCTGCTGGGCCGTTTCTATGAAGGGGCTTTCGATCTCGTCCTGGTGAAACGTGAGCCCTCCGCGCGACTGGAAGGCGTGCGTGTCTGGCGCGAACCACTGGTCTGGGCGGCGCGCGATCAGCTCGCAGCAGCTGGTCTGGGGACGGTTCCTTTGGTGGTATCGCCTGAGCCCTGCGTCTATCGAAAACGGGCAATCGACGCTCTGGAGGCAGTTGGCCGGAAATGGCGGGTAGCCTACACATCAACAAGCCTTTCTGGCAGCCAGTCCGCCGTTAACGCAGGTCTTGGGATCACCGTGCTGCCCCGAGAGATGGTCCCGTCGTACCTAATATCAATCACTGACGATCCAGATATGCCGTCGCTATATGATACGGAAATAGCGTTGATCGAAGCGCCAGGCCTGTCCGAGACCGCCCATCGTCTTGCTCAGCATATCGTTGCTGCGCTGGAACGGGCGAAGTGAAAAGGCAGGTGGTGTGCAACTTGGTCCGCCGGCTTAAGCGTAAGCGCTTGAGGTGACCCTCAACGGCGAAATCCTATCGTCCTGATGACGAACGGGATCGTAACGTTTACACGGGCCAGCCCAAAGACAAACTCCCGCAAGGTCGGAGTGGTAGGTGCGCCAGCCTCCTGCTCCTCCGTTCATCTACCAGGCTTGACGTCAACACGATCGTTGCCGGCTTCGGCGGATGAACGGGCCAGAGCCGCGGGTCCGCTTCCGCTCGCGCCTAATATGGCGGCAATCTGCTTTATTTGAAAATTGAGTGTACTGGCCGATATGTCGAGCTTTCTGGCGATCTGCTTGTTGCGCTCGCCGACCCGAACGAGGCCCAACACTTCGCGCTCCCGTCCCGTCAGCCGGCAGGATCGCGCAGAGGCACGGTCGGCAGCGTTGCTCGCCTCCGCGTTGACCCAGCGTCGCGCGTCGCGCTGCCCAGCTGGCCCAACTCTTGAAGCGGAACAAGCAACGGTTCGATAAGATGGAGCCAGTCGAATATGGGGCCGACGCGATCCGAACCCGGCGCCCCCTCGATCGTACCACTTAACAAGGTAACCGCGCGGCGACGCGCACCTCGCCGCCAGAGCGATGTGGACCCCAGCAGGTTACCGGTGAGCACAGCTATAGCGCGCTCGCCGTCCCCTGCGTCTTCAATCAAGTTCAATCGTCCGCCGAGCCTCGGCTAGATTCCCCATTCGCAAATGGAATTCCGCGGCCGCGGCGCGGCAAATCCCGTTCAAGCCGTGCCGACTCACGAGGATCGTTGGATGGCGCATCGCAGCAGCCGACGATGCCTTCGGCAGCTTCGTAAGCACGAGCCGCTTTCCAATTCCGCCGCGCGTTAGCAGCAGCTTGAACGGATGGAGCAAGCGCTGCGACGCCGTCGACTGCCGCTCCGTGGTGACAAGGCGTACCCGGTTCGCGGAGCCATAGTTTTGATCGGAAGGGCAGGCCCTGCAAAATCCGTGAAGCATTTTCTGCCATTGACAGCGGTACCGGTGCTCCCCACTATTGATATGCGGGCCGGGCCCCTCTGGCGAGACAAGTCTCGTGATGTCGGACCGCATCGGATGATCCGATGCTCGAGGCCCCGCACAACGCGCTCCCGAAGCACGGATCCTCCGGTGACCAATGGTCCACAAGAGGAGACATTCGAATGCACCTGCGCCTGTACCGCCTGATCGAAATGCATCAGCGAATCGACGAGCTACTTCGCTTCGCACAGCAACGCGTCGACAGCCACGAGGTTGCCCGGCTTTACAGCCTGAAACTGAAGGCAAGGCAAGTGATCCACCGTGTCACCATGCGTGCCGCGATCTCGTGCGCATAGCTGGCCTTGCCGGACAGAGGACTTACCAATATGATGAAGAAGACCATTCTCCCCGCCATTACGGCGCTAGCGCTCGCCGCGTGCAGCAATGCCAGCGAACAGGCTGCAGAGCGAAGCGCTGAAGCTACGACCGCAGTCAATACAACCGCCGTCGCGGAAGCCGTTGTTTCCGCGGTGGACCTTGAAGCGGCCAAAAACATGGCAGAAGGGGCCGCAAGGAACGCGCTACGCGAAGCGCTGCACGCCAGCGAGATTGCAGCTGCCACAGCGATTGTCGATGAGGAGGCGCTCATCGATGGCCTTGGTAAAGCCATCGACAGCCAAGCCATCGACCAAACGGTGGAGGGCGCTGTCGATGGCATGCGGGGCAAGCTCATTTCCGAACCCGCGGAATAAGGCGAAGTAAAACGCTGCGGCACTGCGCCGCCTATGCCTGGCAAACGAAAGCGAGAGGACAACGATGACCATCAAGACGGTGCTACTGCACGCCGCTTCCGAAACTCTGGACCCGGACCGCAGCGCCGGTGCCTACGCGCTCGGTCTAGCCGGCGCCTTTGAAGCGCATCTCGAGGCCCTGGTCCTCGAGCTCGACGTGATAACGCCCAAGGGTGCCTACGGCCACAATATCGCCGCCGAAGAGCGCTCCCGGATCCGGAGCCGCAACGAGGAGGTGGGCGTGGCCGCCGAAGCCTTGCGAATGGCGGCGCAGAAACAGGGCGTCAAAGCATGCGTCATTACCGATCGATCGCACGTCCATAGCACTCCGGAGATTGCGACCGATCACGCGCGCCTCGCCGACATCGCGGTCGCCGGGGTCTGCGATGAGGGACTGCTTAGCGAGCGCATGGTGGCGGAGGCGTTGATCTTCCAGTCGGGCAGACCGGTGATCATCATTCCTGTCAAAAACGAGACCGGCTTCCGCGCCGAGCGCATCGTTATAGCCTGGGATTTCAGCAAGGTCGCCGCCCGCGCGCTATCAGATGCGCTGCCGCTTCTTCGGCGCGCTTCCGAGGTGACCCTCGTCTCCTTCGGCGACGACAAGGATTTCGCCTCGAGCCTGTCGCCAGAAGACGTGATCGCCGCGCTTCGCCGCCGGGACGTAGAGGCGACTTTTCGGCAGATGGAACGGGGTAATCGCGACATTGGCGAAGCGATTAATGCTGTTTCCGCCGAAAGTCGGGCTGATCTTCTGGTGATGGGCGGGTTCGGTCATTCCAGGTTCCGCGACTTCGTGCTCGGCGGCGCGACCCGGACCATTCTGACAGAGCCCCGATTGCCCACCCTGATCTCTCACTGATGCGGTCCGGCCGTTAAGACAAAACGGTTCCATCGTCGCCGCTACGCCGGTTTTTCTGTTCCCAAATAGTCGAGACGAGAGATCCAATGGAGTTTCTGTTTACGGATTGGTTAGGGACGCCCGCCTGGTTCTGGCTGTCCTTCCTCTTCCTCGTCATCACGCTGACGGCGTTCGAT
>TARA_R110000782_G_scaffold13999_21_pt1 | contig 20283 bp, 21 predicted proteins | sample TARA_R110000782 | Tara Oceans TARA_R110000782 (sample SAMEA4397859) | marine metagenome | biome: Polar Biome; feature: [SRF] surface water layer (ENVO:00010504); material: water (ENVO:00002006), including particulate matter (ENVO:01000060) such as... | depth 5 m | reverse complement strand
CCGTCGAGCCAGTCCGGCGATTCTTCGACGAGGGCTTCAAGCCGCTGCGAGAGCTTGGCGAGCGGCACGGCGATGGCTTCGAGCGCGCGCGCGGCAACCTCCGCCGCGTCGACGAGCGCGGGCTGGAGCGCGACGACCTCGGTTTCAAGGCCGTAGCCCGTTTCCGACGCATCGGCGCGCGCATAAACCTGCGCGCGCACGGCCGCGAGCAGGCGTTCGACTGGGCCTTCCGGCGCGCCTTCGACGACACGCCCGAGCCAGCCGTCGGCGGGGAGCGCGGCGGCGGTGTGCACGGCGTCTTCAAGCAGCATCGCCCCCTCGCCGTCGAACGCGACGAGATCGCCGAGGCGCGCGGCGAGGCCCCGGCGGCGGCCCTTGCTGCGCTTTTCCGGGCCGATGATCCAGCGGCGCAGCTCAATCGCCTCGCCGCCGGTGAGCGCAAGCGCGAAGGCGCTGTCGGCGGCGTCGAACAGGTGGTGGCCTTCGTCGAACACGATGCGCTTCAGGCCGCGCCCTTCGCTTTTGCCGCGCACGGCATTGACCATCACGAGCGCATGGTTGGCGATGACGAGGTCCGCGTCCGCCGTGCCGCGCACCGCGTGCTCGATGAAGCAGCGGCGATAATGCGGACAGCCCGCGTAAACGCATTCGCCGCGCCGGTCGGTAAGGCTCGCGCGCGCCGCCTTGCCAAACAGGCCCGATAGCCAGCCGGGCAGATCGCCGCCGACCATGTCACCGTCGCGGCTGTACATCGCCCAGCGCTGCACGAGCTGCGCGAAGATGCCCGCCCGGCCCGCGAAACCGCCCTGCACGGCATCCTCGAGGTTGAGCAGGCAGAGATAATTCTCGCGCCCCTTGCGCACGACCACCCGCGCCGCCTTCACGCGCGGGTCCGGGTAGAGACGCGCGGTTTCCTGATCGAGCTGGCGCTGCAGCGCCTTCGTGTAGGTGGAAAGCCACACGGTCCCGCCGGACTGCTCAGCCCAGAGCGACGCGGGCGAGAGGTAGCCGAGCGTCTTGCCGATGCCGGTGCCCGCCTCGGCGAGCACGACGTTCGGCGCATCGCGCACCTCGCGCGGGCGGAACGCGCCAGCAGCGGCGATCGTGTAGGCGCGCTGTCCGGGGCGCTCCTCGGCGCCGCTTCCTGTGAGCTGCGCGAGGCGGCCCGCGGCCTCATCGGGGGTCACAATCACCTCGCGCACCGGCACCGGCGGCGCGCCCTCCTCCCACTTCGGCAGGCTGGTGAAGACGGAGCGGTCGTGGCCTTGCGGCTCGCCGAGCGCCGAAAGAACGGCAGGCGCCCAAGGCCATTTCAGGCGCGAAAGCGCGCGCGCGGTGTTCCATGCGCCGCCAGCACGGTCCCACTTGCCGCCTTCGATCAGCGCGAGCAGCGTTTCGGTGACGGTGCGCAGCAGCTTCGCCTCCGCCGCGCCTTCATGCGCCGAATCGAGGCCGAGCACGGCGGCGAGACCATGCACGGTCGGGACCGCGAAACGCGCCGGGTACACGAAGGCGAAGAGTTCAAGAACGTCGAGCCCCGAAGCCTCCGGGTAGCCCAGCTTCGAGGCGACGAGCGGTGCGTTTATCAGCAGCGTGGGTGTGTCGGCGAGCTGCCGGATTGCGGCCTGCCGTTCCACCCGGCGTACGCCAACGCCATCGGCAAGCCAGATACCGTCGAGCCCGATGTGGAGCGCGGGCCAAGGGAGGGGAACTGTCGTCACACCCCGTTTTCGGCCAGCGTGCATGGGCGGCGCAAGCGAAACCTTGCCCTTGCGGCCCTCTGCCGCTAGCGCGTGTCCCGCCATGACAGATGACCTCCGCGCCGCCGCCCTCGTTTCCAAAGCCTGGCCCTATGAGGAAGCCCGGAAGGTGCTGGCGCGTCTGAAAGGCGGCGTGCCCGCGAAAGGCAACGTCCTTTTCGAAACCGGCTACGGCCCCTCGGGCCTGCCGCACATCGGCACGTTCAACGAGGTGCTGCGCACCACCATGGTCCGCCGCGCCTTTGCCGAAATGTCGGACGTGCCGACGCGGCTTCTGGCGTTCTCGGACGATATGGACGGGCTCCGCAAGGTGCCCGACAACGTGCCCAATCAGGCGATGCTCACCGAGCACCTCGGCGAGCCGCTGTCGCGCATTCCCGATCCGTTCGGGAAGTTCGAAAGCTTCGCGCACCACAACAACGCAATGCTGCGCGCCTTCCTCGACCGCTTCGGCTTCGAGTACGAATTCGCCAGCTCGACTGATTACTACACATCGGGCCGCTTCGACGATCAGCTGAAGAACGTCCTCGCCAACTATCAGGCGATCATGGACATCATGTTGCCGACGCTGCGCGAGGAACGCCGCCGCACCTATTCGCCCGTGCTCCCCATCAGCCCGGTTTCGGGCAAGGTGCTGCAGGTGCCGATCGAGGTCGTGGACGCCGCGGCGGGCCTGATCCGCTTCGAGGAAGACGGCACGACGCACGAGCACTGCATTCTTTCGGGCGGTGCCAAGCTGCAGTGGAAAGTCGACTGGGCGATGCGCTGGGTCGCGCTTGATGTCGATTACGAGATGTACGGCAAGGATCTGACGGATTCGGGCGTGCAGTCCGGCCGCATCGCGAAGGTGCTCGGCGGACGCAAGCCCGAGGGGCTGATCTACGAGATGTTCCTCGACGAAAAGGGCGAGAAGATCTCCAAATCCAAGGGCAACGGCCTCGCGCTTGAGGACTGGCTGACCTACGGCCCCGGCGAAAGCGTCGCCTTCTATGCCTACCGCGAGCCGAAGAGCGCCAAGCAGCTTCACATTGGCGTCATCCCGCGCGCGGTGGACGAATATTTCCAGTTCCGCGCGAACTATGCCGATCAGCCGCTCGACAAAAAGCTCGGCAACCCCGTGCATCACGTCCATGGCGGCAAGGTGCCGGATGCGGCGATGCCGGTGACGTTCGGGCTCCTCCTGAACCTCGTTGGTGTCATGGGCGCGGATGCGGACCGCGCGCAGGTGTGGGCCTATCTCGGCAACTACGTGCCGGGTGCGAGCGCAGAGGCGTATCCGGAGGTCGACAAGCTGATCGGCCATGCGCTGGCGTACAATCGCGATTTCGTCGCGCCGACGCTGAAGCGCCGCAAGCCCGATGCGCGCGAGACGGCGGCGCTGCGCGAGCTCGACGCGCGCCTCGCGGCACTGCCGTCAGAGGCGGAAGCCGAGGCGATCCAGAACGAGGTCTACGCGGTCGGCAAGGAAGGCGGCTTCGAAAACCTGCGCGATTGGTTCGCAGCGCTTTACGAGACGCTGCTCGGATCGAGCCAGGGGCCGCGCATGGGCAGCTTCATCGCGCTCTACGGCATCGCCAACACGCGCCGCCTGATCGCCGAGGCGCTGGCCTAAACACACGATGATCGCATAGGGCGTTCGCGAGCGCCCTTGTGCTTTGGCCTATCACGCACTAACTGAAGTTACATGAAACGCGACAGCCGCCTGTCGGGCGTGCTCCATGTGCTGCTGCACATGGCCGAGCACGAAGGCCCGATGACATCCGAAACGCTCGCGAAGGCGATGCAGACGAACCCGGTGGTGATCCGGCGCGTGATGGCCGGGCTTCGCGATGCGGGTTATGTGCGCTCCGAAAAGGGGCACGGCGGCGGCTGGACGCTCGCGTGCGATCTGGGCGCCGTCACCCTACGCGACATTTACAATGCGCTTGGCCACCCCGCCCTGCTGGCGATGGGCAACCGCACCGAAGCCCCTGGCTGCCTTGTCGAGCAGGCCGTGAATGCAGCGCTGAGCGATGCCTTTCGTGAAGCCGAGGCGCTGCTGCTGGCACGCTTCGAAACCGTCACGCTTGCCGCGCTCAGCACCGATTTCCACGCCCGCCTGAAACAGCGCGGCCTCTCATTTGCAAAGGATCATGACCATGGCCACTAAAGCCGACGACGGGGCAATGGATTTCATCAAGGCCTTTTCGGACCCCGCCGCCGTGGCACGCTATGCCGAAGGACCGCCGCGCTTCGTGCCCGGCTTCGATGGTCTGCACCGGATGACCTCCGTGCTGCTCGCCGAGCACGCCCCTTCGGACGCGCGCGTTCTCGTCCTTGGCGCGGGCGGCGGCCTCGAACTGAAAGCGCTCGCCACAGCGCATCCCGGCTGGACGTTCGTGGGCGTCGACCCTGCCGGTGCGATGCTGCAGCAGGCGGAGCGGACGCTCGGCCCGCTGATGGAGCGTGTCGAGCTTATCGAAGGCTATATCGACGATGCGCCAGCCGGACCGTTCGATGCGGCCACATGCCTCCTCACACTGCATTTCCTGAGTGCCGCCGAACGTGAACGTACCGTTCGCGCGATCCACCAGCGCCTGAAACCGGGCGCGCCGTTCGTCGCGGCGCACGGCAGTTACCCGCAGGACGCATCGCGAGACCTCTGGCTGTCGCGCTACGCCGGCTTCGCGGTCGCCTCGGGCGCGGACCCTGAACAGGCCGAGATGGCGCGGAATGCGGTCGCCACGGCGGTCAACATGATGAGCCCGGAGGATGATCTCACGATCCTGCGCGCCGCTGGCTTTGCCGACGCTGAACCTTTCTTCGCGGCGTTCACCTGGCGCGGCTGGATCGGCCACGCCTGAGCGCACCGTTCATTCTGGTGCCGGTTGCGCCATTGCTTCACGCTGCCCCGCCCAGGTCAGGAGGGCGTCCAGCGCGGGGCAGAGCGCCTGCCCCCAATCGGTGAGGCAATATTCCACCTTGGGCGGCACCTGATGATGTACAATCCGGCGCACGACGCCGTCCTTCTCCATCTGACGAAGCTGCTGGATAAGCATTTTCTGGGAAATCGCCGGGATCACCCGTTCCAGATCGGAAAAGCGCAGCACATTGCCGCCGAACAGATGGAACAGGATCACGAGCTTCCAGCGCCCCTCCAGAATCCGGAGCACCTGCTCGACGCCGTCCGCAGCCGAACCCGGCGTCAAATGGCTATTCTTACCTTCGGGTAAGGTCCTTACATTTTCGTGCGTTCTTGTCATTTCAGAAGGCTAGTCCCACGCTCTGCGGCAATCAATCTGCCGGAGACCCTCCATGCCTCTCGACCTGCCGAAGCCCGTTGCCGCCTATTTCACAGCCGATAGGGACAGGGGAGACAGCGACGCCATCGTCCGCTGTTTCACCGAGGATGCCGTGGTGAAGGACGAGGGCAGAACCCACGTGGGACGTTCCGCAATCGCCGCCTGGAAAGCCGAAGCCTCGACCAAATACAATTACACGAGCGAGCCGATCGCGCTGGAAAACGCCGGTGACAAGACCATTGTGACCAGTCACCTCGTCGGCGATTTTCCCGGCAGTCCGATCGATCTCCGCTACATCTTCGCGTTCGACGGTGATCGGATTGCGTCGCTCGAAATCAAAGTATGACCTTTGGCCTACCGCGAAAGTCCCGCCATCTGCTGCTTCTGGTGCCAGTCCCTGAGTTCCGTCTGGAACGCTTCGATGCGGCGGAAGTGATCCTGGAAATCCTGCTCGATGTCCGCGAGCGCGCCGAGTGACCAGGTTTCGAGATCCTTTGAAGCCATGGCGTTCGCGGCGGTGAGGTAGCGCGCGGTCTTCGCGCAGAACGCGCCCTTCACGGGCGGATAGGCGTAATGATTGTAGAGCCGCGTCATGCGGCTGTCGCGGACGCGCAGGCCCTGGCTGCCGTGTTCGCGTCGATATTTGGCGTCGATCGCCTTGTTTGCCTTCGCGAGCACGCTCTTGTGGAGTTTCAGAAAGCGGTTGTAGCCGTCGCGCGGTGCGGTGTTCGCGCTCGTCACGCAGCTCAGCGCCGCGACATTGAGCGCGGACCGGACGTTGAACAGCGTCTCCAGCGGCCCAAGGCCGATGTTCGGCGTGAGGAAACGGCCGTCGCCATCCTTCGCGGGCAACTCATAGGCGGGATCGACGCCTGCGGGCGGCTGCGGCGGACGCGAAACCTGCGGCGGCGGCGGCGGTGCCTTGACGGGTGGCGGCGGTGCCGGCGGCGCGGCGCAGGCCGCAATGCCGAGCGTCAGCATAAACACCATCCATCCGCGACGCATATGTCCCCCACCCCTTTGCTCTGCCGGAGTCTTCTCACGGCGCATTTCCCGCTGTCCAGCGCCCGCGCGACGAAACGAGTCTGCGACACGTCATATGCCCGTCACGCGCACGTAACCTTGATCTGGTTAAGCCTCGCGCATCGAAACAGGGGACTGAAGACGATGGAACGCGGACCTTGCGCCTACAAGATCCTGATGTTCTGGGCCTGCCGCGCCCAAAAGCCGCCACGCCCCAGCTGGCGTCGTCGGCTTTCGGACGCGGTTTCGTTCCGCTTCGCTAGAGCGTAGCACCAGCAACGCGCTCGCCGCCAAGGAGCGCGCAGCCCATTCCCGCGCGCATCAGCGTAGACATAAGGCGCGTGTCGCCGAGCCGGGTCAATTTGTCGCCGATCTCGCCGACGGTCATGTCGCGCCATTCATCCTGCGTGCGCATCGTGTCGCCGGCCACCTCCGCGATCAGCAGCCAGTCCCGCTCCTGAAGCCTGCCGGCGAGTTCACGCGCCATGCACGCCGATTCCTGCTTGCCGAAGCCGCGCGAGAGCAGCGCGCTCTCGATCTGCGCATTCGACGGGTTGCACGCCGCGAGCAGACCCAAGGCCGGGAGCATGGCGAGGGCGCGCCGCATCGTCAGGCGCCCATCAGCGCGCAGCCGAGCCCGGCGCGCGTCACCACCTCGACAATCTCCGGATCGCCGATCGCCTGAAACCGCTTCTGAATTTCCCGCAGGCTCATCCGCTCGACCTCGCGGCGGTCGACGCCCTTGGCGAAGCGCGCGAGTCGCTTGAGCTGCGTCGTGGAGAGCCGATCGACCATCTGGTCCGCCATGCAGCCCGCGACAGGCCGCGAGATGCCCGCGCTCGTCAGGCTCCGCTCGATGCGGTTTTCATAGCTCGCGGCACAGCCCGCAAGGAGCGCCGCGGCGGTGAGGACAAACAGCACTGGTTTCATGAATCGGTCTCCGATGTTCGCGGCTTTCTTCACCCGATCCGCCTTAACCCAAGCTGACCCCGGTGCTATAGCTCTGCGCCATGAGCATCTGGACCGGCATCCTCGTCGCACTCGCCGCGACGCTCGCCATGGAAGGCGTCGCCTATGTCGCGCACCGCTGGGTGATGCACGGCTTCCTCTGGTCGCTGCACAAGTCGCACCACGAACCGCGAACGGGCCTTTTCGAGAAGAACGACTGGTTCGCCTTCATGTTCGCCCTGCCGTCTATCACCTGCATCTACCTTGGCGTCGAGGCCGGATGGCATCCGGCTTGGATGTGGGTCGGGATCGGCATCGCGGGCTATGGCGCGATCTATTTCGGCTTTCATGACGTCATCGTCCACCGTCGCATTGCGCACGGATATGTGCCGAAAAGCGCCTACATGAAGCGCATCGTGCAGGCGCACCGGCTGCACCATGTGGTGAACAGCAAGCATGGCACCGTGTCGTTCGGCTTCCTGTGGGCCCCGCCCGCCCGCGTGCTAAAGGCGGAGCTTGAACGCGCTGGCGGCGACATCCGGGTGCCGACGGGCGCGTGAGGCTACCGCCGCGGCCAACGGCGCTTCGGCTCGCCGAGCGTTTGCTGCCGAAACTGTGGTCGGCGGGCGTGCTGCCACCGCCCGATCTCGACGAAGACCGGCTGTTTCGGCAGGCAAGGCGTGCGGCGAAGCTGGACGATTTTGGGCCGGACGACGGCTGGCGCGACAATCTTTCGGTGCTGCTCTGCGCGCTCCGAGACGCGCCGATGAACGCCGTCGGGCGCACCATCGCGCACGGCAGCATCCTGAAAGTGCTCGTCGACCGCCTCCGCGCCGAGGCGCTGCTTACCGCGCATCCCGAAATCCGCGCGCGGCCGCTCGCGCCGCCGCTCGTCATCTGCGGCCACATGCGCTCCGGCACCACGCGGCTGCAGCGCCTGCTCGCCTGCGACGACCGCTTCGCGCACCTCCGGCTTTATGAAACGCTGAGCCCGGTACCAAGGCCGCACGCCGGGCACGATCCGCGTGTCCGCTGGGCAGGTTTGGGCTTGCGTTTCCTCAACTGGGTGAACCCCGGCAATGCCGCCGCGCATCCCACCGGGCCGATGGAGCCTGACGAGGAGACGGGGCTGCTGGAGCATAGTTTCTGGGGCGCGCAGATTGAGGCGCAGCGCCGCATCCCGGCGTTCGCCCGGCACTGCGAGAGCGCGGACGCCCTCCCCGTCTACCGCCGCTTCGCCGACCTGCTGCGCCTGGCCGGGTGGTTTCGCGGCAGCGACCCGAAGCTCCCATGGCTTCTGAAGTCTCCACAATATCTACAAGACTTGACTGCACTTTCGGAAGTTTTTCCGGATGCGCGCTTCATCTTCATGACGCGCGAGGCAAACGCGCTTGTGGCGTCGGGCTGTTCGCTCGTGTGGAACCAGATGGTGGTGCAGTCGGACGTGGTCGACCCGGCATGGATCGGCCGCGAATGGCTGTACAAGACCGCGCTCCGGCAGACCCGCGCTGATGCGTTCCGCGCGACGCTTGCCGATACGCGCGCCTTCGCGCTCGACTTCGCTGACATGGAACGGGACTGGCGCGGCAGCGTGCGCCGCCTTTACGACTGGCTCGGCCTGCCGTTTGGAGACGCACTGATGGCGCGGATGGAGGCGTATATGGCGCGCGAACGCCGCCATATCGGGCATCGCTACCGGCTCGCCGACTTTGGCCTTACGCCGGAGGCGGTGACGGCGGCGCTGGCGGCGTCCAGTCCGGCGTATCGCCCTTCTTCCACAGCGGCGGACGCGGCGGCAACGGCGTCGTGAGGTGGGCCGAAAGGAAGGCGCCGAACACGAAGCGCAGCTTTTCGGCGATCGACGTACCCTGCCGGTGATCCCACGCCGCAGGCCCCGCCGCACGGACCTTGTCTCCGATCGCGGCATAGATATCGGCGGCGGAGAGCACGGCCCGGCCTGAACGCCGGGGCAGACGACGCGCGCCCTCGCGCGCCGACACATAATAGGCATCCGCAAGATCGAGCAGCCGTCGGACAATGCCGAAGAGCGCGCCGCGATGTTCGGGACGCACATGATCGCCCGGCGGGATACCCGCATCGGCAAGCCAGTCTTCGGGCAGGTAACAGCGCCCAAGCGCGGCATCGTCGAACACGTCGCGCGCGATGTTCGTAAGCTGGAAGGCAATGCCAAGGTCGGCTGCACGGATCAGCAGATCGCGGTTTTCGGGGGCGATGCCCATCACGACGGCCATCATTTCGCCGACGACGCCGGCGACATGGTGGCAATAATCGAGCGTATCTTCGATGTGGTGGAAGCGGCGCTCGTGCACGTCCATCGCGTAGCCGGCCAGGTGCGCGAGCGGATAGGCGTCCGGCATTCGCGTTTCGTAAGCGACCACAGAGATTGCGCCGAATGCACTGATATCGCTTTTCTTTTCTGCAAGCGCAGCGAGCGTCTTCTGATTCAGTTCGGCAAGTCGCGCCGTAACGTCCGCATCTGTGGCCACACGGCCCTGCCCGCCTTCCTGCCCGTCGATCACGTCGTCACAGTGGCGGCACCACGCGTAAAGCAGCCAGGCGCGTCGCCGGGTTTCCGGGTCGAACAGCCTCGAGGCAAGCGCAAAGCTGCGCGATCCGCGCGCGATGCTGTGTTTCGCCCAGCGGGTCAGTTCATCCATTGGAAAGGTCGGCGAGCATCAGCCGGGCGGTCGCCTTCGCCGAGCCGACCACGCCCGGAATCCCGGCGCCGGGATGCGTGCCCGCGCCTACGAAATAGAGGTTCGGGATCACATCATCCCGGTTGTGCACGCGGAACCATGCGCTCTGCCAGAGCACCGGTTCGAGACTGAACGCCGAACCGAGGTGCGCCTTCAGTTCGGTTCTGAAATCCTGCGGCGTAAACCAGCTTTTGACCTCGATATTTTCGAGAAGTCCGGGAAGCACATACGCGTCGAGCGAGCGAAGAATGCGATCGGCATATTCCGGGGCGAGACTGTCCCAATCGCCGTCATACTTGCCGAGGTGCGGCACCGGCGACAGCACGTAAAAGCTGCTGCACCCCGGCGGCGACAGACCCGGATCGGAAGCGGTCGGATGGTGCAGGTAGAGCGAGAAATCGTCGGCGAGACCACCGCCGCCGTAAATCTCATCAAGCAGCGCGCGGTAACGCGGACCGAACAGGATGTTGTGGTGGGGCACGTCCGGCCATGTGCCTTTCGCGCCAAAATAGACAACGAACAGCGACGGCGAAAACCGCTTTCGTTTCAGCGATTTCGCTGCCGATTTTCCGCGCGCGGTTGCACCCAGAAGATCGGCGTAGGTGTGCACGATGTCGCCGTTGGAGGCGACCGCATCGAACACGTGGCGCTCGCCGCCCGCGACAAGGCCGGTCACCCGGTCCCCTGCAGTTTCGATCGCCGTGACGGGCAGCCCCAGCTTCACCGTGCCGCCCAGATCCTCGAACAGTCGAACGAGACCGCGTACCAGGGCGTGCGTGCCACCGCGGGGAAACCATACGCCCCACTTCTTCTCCAGCGCATGAATAAGTGCGTATATCGAGCTGGTATTAAATGGATTTCCGCCCACAAGAAGCGTGTGGAAGCTGAACGCCTCGCGCAGTTTCGGGTGGCGGATGTGGCTCGCGACGACCGAATAGACCGAGCGCCATGCGCCGTAGCGCATGAGTTGCGGCGCAGCGGCGAGCATCGACCGGAAATCCAGAAACGCTTCATGGCCGAGCTTCTCGTAGCCCTCGTGGAAAACGCCTTCAGAATAAGCGAAGAATCTACGGTAGCCCTCGACATCCTCGGGCGAGAGCGCGGCGATTTCGGCGGAGAGCCGCGCGTCGTCTCCCGTGTAGTTGAAGGTCGTGCCGTCCGGCCAATGCAGGCGGTAGAACGGCTCGACCGGCATCAGGTCGACGTAGTCAGCAAGGCGGCGCCCCGAGAGTGCGAACAGCTCCTCAAGGCAGGTTGGATCGGTGACAACGGTAGGACCGGCATCGAACGTGTAGCCCCCCTCCTCGTAAACATAGGCCCGCCCGCCCGGCTTTTCGCGCGCTTCGAACAGCGTGACGTCATGCCCTGCGGATTGCAGGCGCACCGCAAGCGCAAGCCCGCCGAAGCCGCTGCCGATGACTGCAATTTTCGCCATGGCCGCGCCTAGTCCACTCCAAGCATTACCGCAAGCGCCCGCCCTACAGGGACCGGCGGGCGACCCGCAAGGATGCGCAGCTTGTCGGCGCGCGTCGAACTGCCCGCATAGAGGCGCGCGACGAGCGCTTCCGGCAGCCGGTAGAAATGCTGAAGCACGCGGTAGCGCGCGGGCGGATCGGCCGCGCGGAACAACATGCGCGCGAGCATCCGGTAATAACGGCGGCCGTGCCACGTGCGCGTCGCGTGCGAACGCATGGCATTGTAGACGAGATCGGGATCGAACCGCGGCAGACCAGCGAGAAGATCGGCGGTGCGCACCGCATCGGGGAAGCTGTAGCCGGTGAGCGGATGGAAAAGCCCCGCCCGCATCCCGAGGCGCGCGACGTCCGGCGTCCCTGCATCCCAAAGCGCCTCGATGTTCCCGCCAAGCGCCAGCGGCAGCACGCCCTGTTCGCTCCTGACGACACCGTGCGGCCCGAGCCCGGCACCAAGTGCCCAGTCCCCAATGCGCGCCTTCACCGTCTCCACGTCGAGATCGGGGCTGTCGCTGTAGTACGTATCCTCGATGAGCAGGCGGCGCTCGTCCCACGGCAGCACGTAGACGAAGCGGTAGCCTTCCGCCTGATCAACGGTGGCGTCCATGATGAGCGGCGCTTCAATGCCGTGCGGGCGAAGTGTCTCGATCTCAAGGCCGACGAACTTCTGCCACGCAAGCTCCAGCGCTGTCGTCGGCGCATGGCCGCGCCCGTCGATGACGACGCGCGCGCCGAGCCGCTCGCCTGTTTCAAGCGTCACGCTGGTCGCATCCAGGCTACGGACCTTGCGGCCGAAGAGCAGGCAATCGGCAGGCATGGCGGCACGAACAGCGGCGTCGAGGTTCGCCGAGCGCGCGCTCGCATAGCCGTGGTGCAGTGTGCGGCTGAATGCCGGGAAGCGAACGTCGTAGCGCGGCCAGCGTGCGACATAGAGCGGCGCTGTCCATTCGCGCTGCGCGGGCGTCATGTCACTGTCGAAGGAAGACCAGATGTGATCGCCGCCGATCCGGCTTTCCGCCTCCACGATCGCAACGCGAAGCTCCGGTCGCCGCGTGGCAAGCCTTAGCCCCGCAAGCCCCGATGCCAGGCCCCCGCCCGCCAGGATCACGTCAAAATCCATGCCCCATCAGGTGTAGCGGGTCGGCGCACAATTGCCACCGGATTTGCATGACCGAGGGCCACGCGGCTGATAGAAGGCGCGCGTGGTCGAAGCCCTCATCACCGTCGCCGCGATGATCCTGATCGTCGCCGCCCGCTATCTGGCGGTTTCAGGCGCGTTTGCGTGGCTTTCGGGGCGCGTGCGGCCCGGCATCTACGCGGGCGCGCGAATGGCGCGGCAGATCCGCAGCGAGATCGGCTGGTCGCTGACCGCCGCGGCGATCTATGCGGTGCCGGCGGGGCTTGCGGTCTATGCGTGGCAGGCGCACGGCTGGACACGGATTTACACCGATCCGGGCGCATTCGGCTGGTGGTGGCTTCCGGGCAGCGTGCTTGCATATCTCCTCGTTCACGACACGTATTTCTACTGGACGCACCGCTGGATGCACGCGCCGCGCCTGTTCACGCGTATTCACAAGGTGCACCACGACAGCCGTCCGCCGACCGCATGGGCCGCGATGAGCTTTCATCCGTGGGAATCCCTGATCGGCGCGGCGCTGATCCCGGCGTTTACGTTCATCATTCCCATTCATGTCGCGGCGCTCGGCCTCGTGCTGACGGTGATGACCTTTTTCGGCGTCACCAATCACATGGGATGGGAGCTGTTTCCGCGCAGGCTGGTTAAGGGGCTGTTCGGGAAACTGGTGATAACCGCGTCGCACCATCACCGGCATCATCAGGATTATCGCTGCAACTACGGGCTCTACTTCCGGCATTGGGACAGGTTTTGCCGGACGGACAGCGGCCTTGGAGATTTCGATGTTGAAACGCGTGCTCATCACGGCGACGTGCCTGCTGCTTCTCGGCGCGGCGGCGCCACAGGCCTCGCTGCACCTGACGTTTGAAGGGCTGCGTTCGCAGAAGGGCAGCATCCGTCTGTGCCTTTGGCACGATGCCACAGGCTACCCGGATTGCACGCGCGGCACCGGTGCGACGAAGGAAAGCGTGTCTGCCGCGAATCCCGTACTTGACATCACGGGGCTTCCGCCGGGCGACTACGCCATCTCGGCGATCCACGATGAGAACGACAACAAGAAGCTCGACAAGAGCTTTATCGGTATGCCGACGGAGGGCGTCGCGTTCTCGAACAACGCGAAGGTCAGCTTCGGCCCGCCGAAGTTCGAGAAGGTGCGCTTCCATGTGGAAGGCGAGACGACGCAGACGCTGCGTATGCGTTATTTCCTTTGAAACCGTTACGCCTTAACGGACCCGCATGAAGTTCGAACGCAGCGAAGAGAACGTCGGCAACCGCGTCTTCAAGGGCGCGCTGTTCCTTGCCGGCGCGCGCTTCGTGCTCCGCCTGTTTTCGATGGTGAACCTCGTCGTGCTCGGCCGCCTGCTCGCGCCCGCCGACTACGGCGTCGCCAGCCTCGCCATCGTCGTGATCGGCTTCGTGCAGGTGCTTTCCGACATGCGCGTGAACAGCGCACTTATCGCACTGCGCGATATCGATACGCACCATATCGATACCGGCTTCACCATGAACTTCCTGCGCGGTGCGCTGATCGCCGCCATCCTGTTCATCTTCGCGGGTCCGATCGCGAACTACATGAACGAACCGAAGCTGGAGGATGTGCTGCGCGTGATCTGCGTGGTGCTAATCTTCGACGGCGCCCGCAACCCGGCGTTCATGATGTACCAGCGGAACATCGACTTTTCGAAGGAGTTCAACCGCCGCGTCGCCTCCACGATCTTCGGGTCGCTCGCCGCCATCGTGGTCGCGGTCGCCACCGAAAGCTACTGGGCGATCGTGGCGGGCACACTTGCGGGCCGCTTCACCGAAATGGTGCTGAGCTACTGGCGCATCCCCTATCAGCCGCGCGTCAGCTTCCGCGAATGGCGCACGTTCCTGGGCTTCGGCGGCTGGCTGACGATGTCGGGCATCATCTCCCACTTCACCCAGATCGCGCCGCAGTTCCTGATCGGCAAATACATGGGCGCCGCCCAGCTCGGCTATTTCACCATCGGCCGCGACGTCTCCCAGGTGGCGACGCGCGAGCTGGCGACGCCGATCAGCCAGGCGATCACCCCCGGCCTTTCCGCCATCGCGCACAACAACGAGCGCCTGCGCGGTGCATACCGCAAGGCGCAGTCCGTGATTCTGGGCATTGCGCTCCCGATCGGCGTCGGCACCGCGCTGATGGCGAACGAGATGATCGCGATCCTCGTGGGCACCAAATGGCTCCCCTCGTCAGAGGTCGTGGTCCTCCTCGCCCCCACCCTCGCCTTTACCATGATCACCTCCGCCACGGACGGGCTTGCGATGGCGAAGCGGGCGACGCGCGCGATGTTCAACCGCGCCGTCCTCGTCGCTGCGATCGCCCTTCCCGTCTACGGCCTTGCCGTCTGGCAGGGCACGTTCATCACCGTGATCTATGCGCTCGTGTTCCGCCTTCTGCTGCAGACCGCCGTGAACATGTATTTCGCCAAGACGCTGATCGGCGATTCGTTCTTCTCGCCGTTCACCGCAAGCTGGCGCAGCCTCCTTGCCGCCGCCGCCATGGCCGGCGCGGTGCTCGCCGTGCCCGCGCCGTTCGCACCGGGGGACGCGGAATATCTCGTCCTGCTCGAAATGATGCCGCGCGTTGTCCTCGGCGCGGTCACGTACGTCCTCGCGCACTTTGTTTTGTGGCGGCTCGCGGGCCGCCCGGACGGGTTCGAGGCGAAGATGCTGGAGGTTTCCGGCATCGCGCTCGGCAAGCTCCGCCGCTTTCGCCGCACGGCGAATTGACAGGCGCGCGCGAAGCCCTCAGAGTCCGCCACAGCATTCGTTCCAAGGGGTACCCGGTGGTCGCCGGGCTGAGATCGCCGCGCGAGCGGGGGAACCCTTCGAACCTGACCCGGGTCGTGCCGGCGTAGGGATCGGAACCGCAGTCGCCCAAGGCTGGGCGCGCTGCCACTGCCATATCCCCGCGCCAGTCCGCCCCATGAGACGGAGCACGACATATGGCCGACATCCCCGCCCGCACCGAAATCGGCGTCACCACCGGACCCATCCGGGGCAGCCGCAAGATCTACGTCGGCCCCCACAAGGTCGCGATGCGTGAGATCGACCTCGAGCCGACCTCGGGCGAGCCGTCCGTGCGCGTCTACGACACCTCCGGCCCCTACACCGATCCCAGCGCCCGCATCGAGATCAACGCCGGCCTCCCCGCGATCCGCCGCGACTGGATCGTCGGGCGCGGCGACGTGGAAAGCTACGACGCCCGCGAACTCCGCCCCGAAGACAACGGCCAGCTCGGCCCGGACCGCTCCGGCGGCGTGCAGCCCTTCCCCAACGTCATCAAACGGCCGCTTCGCGCCAAGGCGGGCATGAACGTCAGCCAGATGCACTATGCCCGGCGCGGCATCATCACGCCCGAGATGGAATATGTCGCCGAGCGCGAAAACCTCGGCCGCGCGCGCCTGAAGGACTACGTCCGCGACGGGCAGGACTTCGGCGCCGCCATCCCCGATTACGTCACCCCCGAGTTCGTGCGCGACGAGATCGCGCGCGGCCGCGCCATCATCCCGAACAACATCAACCACCCGGAATCGGAGCCGATGGCCATCGGCCGCAACTTCCTGGTGAAGATCAACGCCAACATCGGCAACTCCGCCGTCGCCAGCAATGTGGCGAACGAGGTGGACAAGATGGTCTGGTCGATCCGCTGGGGCGCGGACACGGTGATGGACCTTTCGACGGGCCGCAACATCCACGACACGCGCGAATGGATCATCCGCAACAGCCCCGTCCCCATCGGCACCGTGCCGATCTATCAGGCGCTCGAAAAGGTCGGCGGCATCGCCGAAGACCTGACGTGGGAGATCTTCCGCGACACGCTGATCGAGCAGGCCGAACAGGGCGTCGACTATTTCACCATCCACGCGGGCGTGCGCCTGCCCTACGTCCCCCTCGCCGCCAAGCGTATGACCGGCATCGTGTCGCGCGGCGGCAGCATCATGGCGAAATGGTGCCTCGCGCATCACAAGGAATCGTTCCTCTACGAACGCTTCGACGAGATTACCGAGATCATGAAGGCGTATGACGTCGCCTACTCCCTCGGCGACGGCCTGCGCCCCGGCAGCATCTACGACGCGAACGACGAGGCGCAGTTCGCCGAGCTCTACACGCTCGGCGAACTGACCAAGCGCGCGTGGGCGCAGGATGTGCAGGTGATGATCGAAGGCCCCGGCCACGTGCCGATGCACAAGATCAAGGAGAATATGGAGAAGCAGCTCGAAGCCTGCGGCGAAGCCCCCTTCTACACGCTCGGGCCGCTCACCACAGACATCGCGCCCGGCTACGACCATATCACCAGCGCCATCGGCGCCGCGCAGATCGGCTGGTACGGCACCGCGATGCTTTGCTACGTGACGCCGAAGGAGCACCTCGGCTTGCCCGACCGGGACGACGTGAAGGTCGGCGTCGTCACCTACAAGCTCGCCGCCCACGCCGCCGACCTTGCCAAAGGCCACCCCGCCGCACAGGTCCGTGACGATGCGCTGTCAAAGGCCCGCTTCGAGTTCCGCTGGCGCGACCAGTTCAACCTGTCGCTCGATCCCGACACGGCGGAGCAATACCACGACCAGACGCTCCCGGCGGAAGGCGCCAAGTCGGCGCATTTCTGCAGCATGTGCGGCCCGAAGTTCTGCTCCATGAAGATCAGCCAGGAAGTCCGTGACTTCGCGAAGCTTCAAAATCAGGAAAGCGCGGGCTTCATCGCAGCAGAAGAAGCCGAAAAGGGCATGGCGGAAATGAGCCAGGTCTATGAGGATACTGGCCGCGAGCTCTATATGGGCGCGGGTGATCGGGAGCATGATTGACACCCCCAACTCGCCTCACAAAAGGCCAAGTTGTTGATGATTACAAATGGAACAGTCTCGACTTGATGAACGAGAATTTGGCGCTACGCTCCTGCTACATTTCGGAGGAGCAGAAGCACAATGCCACCCTTCATGGTTTCGACTGGGCTTATCCCAAAGATATTTTCTAGAATTCAGGAAGCCAAAGAGCCTGAAGACAGATATACGCAAAACTTCCAAGAAATAGTTCTTGGCTATGGCAGCGGCCAAGCCAAGACATTTATTCCTTTCCTAAAGCGGATGGGCTTCCTCGAGCCGGACGGACGCCCGACCGCCATTTACAAGCAATTTCGAAACCCGGATACTGCCGGGCCCGCTATGGCAAAGGCTATGAGGATCGGTTTCAAAGAAATCTTTGACCGAAACGAATACGCTCAAGACCTCTCTGACGAGAAGCTCCGGAACTTGCTTGTCGAAATGACTGGAAAGGACAAGGCATCTTCCACCGTTCAAAAGATCGCCGCCACATTTAAGTCATGCAAATCCCTTGCAGATTGAGGGCCGATCGCTCATTGCAAGCCATTGGCTGAGGACGAAGTACTTCGACTTCATTTGAGTTTGCGACATTGGTTCAGGTCGATGGGGGAATAATGGACAAAGCAATAAAGAAGGGCGTAAAATGGCTCTTCGGCATTTCACTGGGCTTTATTCTGTTGCTGGCGATTGCCGGCATAATCCTGCCGGAAACCTTTAAATCGCTGGGAACCTGGGGAGACTTCTTTGGCGGCGTCGCAAACCCTCTTCTAACCTTCCTAACATTTATAGCCGTTCTCGTAACCGTGTGGCTTCAGCACGAAGAGCTAGGATTAAGTAGAAAAGAACTTTCTAGATCAGCCGACGCCCTAGAAAGGCAAATAGAATCCTTGCACAAGCAAAATTTTGAAAATACGTTTTTTCAGATGCTATCCATACACAATGACATAGTGAATTCTATTGACCTTGCATCATCAGGAAAGCCTAATCAGTATGGAAGAGATTGCTTTTCTACGTTCTACACTAGACTAACTAAACTGTTTCGCGATGAAGAAAAAAGAAAACAACTTCTGTCAACAACATGCTTCCCAGAGCTTATACGAATTTCTGGAGAGATCATCAGCCAGAGCTCGGACACTATTACAGATATCTATTCAGGCTTGTTCTATTCGTAAAAAACTCGGAGATGGGATCAGATCTCTACATGAATCTATTGAGAGCTCAGCTATCTGATCAAGAGCTCTTGTTATTATTTTATAACGGCCTTTCCCCGAGTGGGGCCGCATTCAAACCGTTAATAGAAGAATGGGCCCTATTGGACAACATGCCCGTTATAAAGCTGCTCGATAAATCGCACTCGTCCCTTTACGAGAATTCGGCATTTGATAGCCAAACAGCAAGAGCCTTACGCTTGGAGAATGGGATAGGCTAACTCTCAAACCCCCACACCATGCTACGCTCCCACCCATGCGCGCCCGGAACCCGCTCTACGTCATGGCCAAGCCGCCGCCGGAGGTGCAGGCGGCGATCGCCGCGTTGCCGCGCAACGACCCCGGGCGCGGCCCCGACCTGCTCCATGTCACGCTCATCTCGCTCTACGACCTGCATTATGCACCGCCGGAGTGGCTGCCCGCGACCATCGCCGCGCTGGACAGCTTCGCCGCGGCGCCCTTTCCGCTCTACTTCGACCGGATCGAGAACCGCAAGGCGGTGACGCTGCGCACGCGCGATCCGCTGGCCGAGGCGCGGACGTTCCAGAAGGCGTTGGTCGACCATCTACTGCGCGAAAAGGCGCCGATCATGGACGGCACCACCCCCGAACCACACATCACGATCAACTATCGCGGCGACCGCCTGAACGCCCAGAAGATGCCGCCGATCGGCTGGACGGTCGACGAAATCATCCTGATGGAAAGCATCGTCGGCAAGACCACCCATGTCGAACACGGCCGGTGGTGGCTCCGCGGGGGCGCACCCTGAAAGCTACGGGTCCGTTTGCACCCCCACGCCAGCTCTGATGGTCGCTCCCATCGCCGGTACGAGCATGAGCAGAACGGCCTATCGTTAAAAGAGGAATCCCGGGCGGAATGGCGCGCGCTTATAACACGCTGAAGCTTACCATCGCACAATGCCGGGGCTGCTGCCGCACCTCAGAGGCTTGAACGGCAGTGTCGCTGCCCCGATCTATTCTGAGGCCATGGGAAAAACCGCCAACCACCTGACACCCTCCCCTGCCCGCGATCACGCTTTCCCGCCCGTGGCGGATGCACGGACGCGGCTGCTTGTGCTCGGCAGCCTGCCGGGGCGAGCGTCGCTCGCGGCGCAGGAATATTACGCCAATCCGGGAAACGGCTTCTGGCGGCTGATGGGTGCGGTGACGGGTGTGGACCTTCCCGCGCTGTCCTATGCGGCGCGGCTGGAGGCGCTGCTGGCGCGTGGTATCGGGCTGTGGGACGTGATCGCGCACGCGCAGCGTTCGGGAAGCCTCGACAGCGCCATTCGCGATCCCGCCGCGCGCGACCTCGCCGCGATGGCGGACGCGCTGCCGGCGCTGGAGACGATCGCCTTCAACGGACGCACCGCCGAGCGGATCGGGCTGCGCCAGCTGGGTGAGGACGCGGCGCGCTGGCGCGTGCTGACGCTGCTATCGAGCAGCGGCGCCTGCGCCGTGCGCGCGGCGGTAAAACAGGCGGACTGGATGCGCCTGCGCGCGTGTCTCGCGCCGCCGCTCAGCTCTTGAGCGTAACGAGCCCGCCCGGCTTGTTCGATGGCTGCGAGACGTTGGTCTTCTTGGGCTTTTCCGCCTTGGGTTTGCGGGCTTCCTTGTTCGACTTCATCTGACCCTTGGCCATTGCCGTATCCTTGTTTCGCCGGAGCGGATGCTCCGCAGCCGTCCTTAGCCGTATTCACCTACGGATGCGCCGGAAATCGGCAGAACCGGATGGCGCTTCGTGCGTTGTATTGACGGGGTTGTAGTCGTTCCTCTTTTGTTCTATTTAAGGAACAGAATGCAGGTTCGACGGAACGGATGAGAGGCGTGTCATGCAAAACGTCGTTTTCCATCGCTATTTCCTCGCGCTGCGGCCGCCGTCGCTGCTCGCGACCA
>TARA_R110000782_G_scaffold102719_1_pt1 | contig 20320 bp, 18 predicted proteins | sample TARA_R110000782 | Tara Oceans TARA_R110000782 (sample SAMEA4397859) | marine metagenome | biome: Polar Biome; feature: [SRF] surface water layer (ENVO:00010504); material: water (ENVO:00002006), including particulate matter (ENVO:01000060) such as... | depth 5 m | reverse complement strand
GCTAGCACTACATCTGCATGGGTTAATACAACGTCTGCGTTAGTCAGCACCACATCAGCGTTAGTCGCAGTCCGATCAAGTCCAGTTTGAACCTTGTCAGCTTCGGCTGATACAACGTCAGCATTAGTTAATATTAAGTCAGCCGCCACTGCTGCACGATCTAATCCAGTTTGTACCTTATCGGCTTCTGCTAGAACAACGTCTGCGTGTGTGAGGACGACATCGGCGTTAGTAAGAACCACATCTGCGTTAGTTAAAACCACATCTGCGTTAGTGAGAACTAGATCCGCTGCTGCGGCTGATGCTGATGCTTCTACGGCAACAGCGTCAATGACCAATGCCCACTTGCCTGCACTTACATCAGTGGCTAGCGTTCCCGCCGTATGACCAACCAAGCAAGTGTAAACATTGTTTGTAGCACTATCCATGACCAAATCACGAACAGCGTAAATCGTAGTAGTAGTCCAGTTACCTTGCCAATCACCCAGCTCATTTGCTACCGATAGATCACCGTTGGCATCATAGGCCAATACCTTGCCTGAACGCTCTGCGACAGTGTCAGTAATTTCTCCATCGCCAACATCAGATACAGATGCAGAGAATCGAATAGATCGGTCAGCCTGCTCCTGAATCTGCTGAACCATCATCGTTAATTTATCGTATTGTGCTTCAATTACCTCTGCGTCAAACTTACCATACTGAACCAAGTCCACAGACTGGCTTAGTGCTAACTGTCGAATAATGGCAATGTTACCTGTGCCAATGACTGGGGCCACACTGAATACAATGTTTCCACCAGCTTCAATACCAACGTCAGAGACAGTGAAGTCCGTATCAACAGTCTTGAGTACACCGTCAACATAAACCGTTAGGTCAGTCTTAGCGAACACCTTAAATGCATACGGGAAACTGGTCTGTGAACCTGTTCCGTTATAATAGTGCTTGTTAGTAGTGCTTGATACTGTCACTGTGCAGCCTCCAAATAATATGTTGTAATAGTAACTCTAAATAGTGCGGTTATATTAAAATCCAATAGACTCTAATCCACTCTGTACGGCATCTGCAGCTTCCTCGCCACCAAGCTTCCCAGCGTCACTTATCTTCTTGAGCTTAAATCTAGCCTGTAATGATGACCATTTTAAGTTACTAGGGTTAAGCATTTCTTGTCGGGCTAAGGAATCGTAATTTCCCTGTATATTTCCAATAACATCAATCTTAGCGTCTAATGTTAAAGACTGGTATTCCTCAGTCTGGAAAACTATAGACAGTGTATCTTTAAATCCATCACCATTAATCTCAACAGTATTACGTGACATATTTACATAATCATGATACTCAGAAGCGTTCAACTGAATACCTTGGATGCGCTTAGGAGGCATACCTACAACAGCACCTCGGCTTACTTCAGCAAGGTTGCCAATGTGAGCTAAGATAGGATCGTCACCCTCAATAGACACAGTCCACGGACTAAGGATCTGTTCATAAGTTACTTCTTCACCAAAGACATCAAGCCTAGCTGGAAGTCCTTCTGAGAGGAACGGTATGTTGTTCCTCATCTTCTCGCTAATAGTAAATGCCTGCCTCATTACAGGGTCAATGCCTTTACGCAAATCACGCTGTAGTCCAGAGTATGGTACAAGGCCGCTAGCCTGCCTAGCTATAAACTTCCTTAAATCACCTTCTTGGTTAGGGTTATTAGGAGACAGTGCAATCATGAAGTCTCGTGCGCCAGTCATAAAGGTTGCGTTAACAGTATTATTTGCAATTGCCATCGCCACTGCAGCAGTCGCTTCATCAAATGCCAAATCATCATAGGCATCATACTGACTAGCGTTAGCCACCTCATATAGATCGGCAATAGTTCCGATTAAGTAACCTATAGGCTCAGTTCTCTTGTAAGATATGTACGTCTTAACACCTTGGTCATCAGTAATAACAAATGAGTTTGGTTGCCATCCTGCATCCTGCATTGATCGCCTAGCATTATAGTCGTTAGGGCCAGCACCAGTAAGCATACCGCCACCAGCAAGAGCAGTAACAGACGCACCCATCATGCTTCCAAAGGTCATCCTAGCTCTAGCGTATCGAGCGGCATCTTCACCATTCTTACCAGATATATCTTCCCTAACCTTCTTACTAAGCAAGCCTAGAGGCGATCTATCAACAAACGCCATCTTAACCAAGTTAATTGGGGTGCGAATAAATGGGAATATCATTTTTGCAGCAGCATTAGAGTTAACAGCATTCTGCAGTTTGCGACCACTATCGCCTAATGGTGTAGCAGCCATGTTATACAAGCCGTAATCAACAGACGCCTCCCTTATGTGTTGTGGTGGATCATTAATAATCTCACCAAGAACACTCAAGAACTCATCATTAGTTAAGCCCTCTGTGTTCCTGCGATGCACTGCCTCACGGTATGATAACTGGGCAATCTTAGCACCCTCATTCATGTGCATAAAGAATCCATCAATTGGCCCCATTACACGCTCTAATGGTGCGCGAACAACAGTACCAGTAACGTCAGCGATGAATCCCCAAGGGCCAGACAGACCTAAAGCCTCACCACTTATAGCCTTTGGATGTGGAGTTTCAAATCTAGCAGTACCCCTATAAGGCTCACCAGTCTTTGCTACTCCCCAAGCAACCTGCATTGAGCTACGGAATGTAGAGAGCAGACCAAACATTTGAGCCTGAGCCTCACCAGCAACCATACCATCAGGTACAGGACGACCCATACGTGTTGCCAAGGCTGTCTCAACTGGCCCCATAAGTGTCATTATGGCGTTACCTGATGTGTTAACGATGTGAGTCTTAACACCTGATAGGATGCTAGACACAAACCATTCAACCATAGCAGCGCCACCTTTTGACATACCACCCTTCTGTTTCTGGACTATCTGGTTAAGTCCTGTAAAGTCATTAGAGTTAAGGATCTGCTCTGCCACTTCTTGTAGGTCAAATCTCTGCTCATGAGTCCCCTGAACTTCAGCCTGACGAGCAAGCTTAAACTTCTCACTACCAAGTGGAACACCATAAGAGCGCATTGCTCTACCTATCTCAGCCCTAGCTCCCATGAACTGAGTCATGAACTGACGATGGAAGTCCCATTGACGATGGAAGTCCATCTTAACATTATCGCTAGCATCACCACTCATAACTAAGCCAGCCATCTCTTTAAGCTTGCGACCTGACTCATGTAGAATATGCCTAGAGGCTATGATAGTCTCAGCGTTAACGGCCTGACCACCCTCACGGGAAAGAAACTTAACGATAAACTTAGGATCTGCTCCCAGCTCTTGAGCCATCTCATGTAATTGCTCATCATGAATAACGCCTCTGCGGGCCTCATCAATCTCGCCAGAATACTTCTCTGCAAGGCCAGCAATAACTGCCTGAGAATCCTCATCAGTTTCAATTGTTTTAAAGTTGGGTTGCCAAGACTTAGTTGTATCGTATCCCTCAATACCCGTCTTCATAAACTGAGTCGCTTCCTCAGCATCAGCATCTTCTGGGATTATTCGCTCAGGCGCAATCTCTTCCACTGGCGTTGCATCATTAGCTGCAGTATCAATTCTTGTGGCAGCAGGAGCAGATGGATCTAATGGAGTTTGATCTACCGCATCAGTCTGCAATGCCTGTGGCGCTAAGGCATCTTCTTGAGCCATATCTACAGGAGCAACGTCTTCCACTACCATAGATGGATCTTGTGCAGGAGCTGTGTCAACAGGAGCTGGCTGCTCAACTTGGTTAAGCAACTCATCCTGCGTTGGAGTCCTTCTTGGCTCAATAGGCGTGTCGCTTTTAAGGATCTTCATTAGCGATTTAAGTAGCGGTGCGCCCTGCCTTGATACTGGAGCTAACATTATAATGCCTCATTCTGAAGTTTTACTGCATCATCGTAGTCTGTAACGACAGGCACATCTTTAGCGCCGCCGAAGTATTTTGGGTCATGAACAAAGAAGACTACATCTGGCTCGCCATTATTGTATTCCAAGAAAGCGCTCTTATCCCATCCCGCTGGAGAGAACTCATCATTCCAAGGAAGACGCGCCACTGGACGGAATCCAACTGACTCATATATGTCTGGCAAGTAGGTGTCAAAAGCATCTAGCTTCTTACCACCAGCCTGAACTGCTGCTTGAAGCATTGAGTAGGAGCCACCTTTAGGCTCATTAGGAGAAGCAAACACCGCTACAATATCGCCATCAGGCTTTATTGCAAAACCACTCCCAGACTCTGTTCTGAATAAGCTAGCGGCAGATAGATCCTCTGCGCTCTTAATTTCAACTTGCGCTCCAAGCTTATGGCCTGACATAGCACTGACCATGTCTGCGTTATAAGCTGCGGCACTGGACGCTGAGTCAACCTGATTAATATTAGGTAGATTCAATCCTGCCGATTGGTATTTTGCTAGGGTATCAGGGTCAGGAGTGAAGCTTAAAAGCCCATCTCTTCCATCTGTTCCGATAACTTCTCTTTGGTAAGGCGAGGATTCCTTGCTATCACCGAGTCCATTATCGACTCCCGATTGGGCATCCCGCCTGTTGGCACGGATGGTTCGCTGCTTGCCGCTGATGTCGCGGAAGTTTTCGAGGTCTGCTGCCGACTCAATTTCAATTTCACTGCCATCGCTTCCGCGAACTGCTGATCGTACTCCGAGAGCGCCATGTACTTCTCCTACACCTTCACTAAATGAGCTAGGGTTAGATTGAACACCCAAGCGAGAATATAAACCTTGTTCATAGAACCATAAAACTGCTTGGGCATCAGCCTCTGATAACCCTTTAAGTTTAGTATTATACAGTACCTGTTGATTAAACGCTTCCATTTCCCTGCGCTCAGTCTGATTTCTAGGGCCACCCTGAACAACTGGCAAGCCAGTCTTAGGATCGTTAGCGCCAAACATCTGGCCAAACGCCCGATTGTAGCTGCGAGAGTACCAAACGTCCTTTGTTGTTCCTTCGTATCCGTTAATGTTAAGAGAGAATCGACCTGTCTTATCACCTAAGATCATTGCTCCAAGATGCACACTATCCTTGCCGCCACTTAATCCTGTAGGTGCGCCGCCTAACCCAGCCTCTTTCCTGATGGCAGTAAGCTCACTTAATGTGTGAGGCGATAGCCACCAGTCAGCGAAACCTTCTTCACCATGCTTGTTTATTAGAGTAGATATAACCTTCATTCCAGCCTCAACAGACTTCTGCTTAAAACCCCATCCAGCGTTAGGAATACCTTCAGTCGTTGCACCTTTAATTGGCGCACCTGTTGGTATCTTACCTGTCCTAAAGTATTCTAGTGCAGCGGCTGTTGATGCCCTAGTGTTATTAATAACCTTTTGCCCAATTGATGTAGGCGCTGACAATGCTGACCAGATTATGCGATGAGTCTCATTACTCTGTAAGCTTTCTAGCCCTTTTACTTCCCCTAGCATTTTAAATGTCTTTTCAACATCAGCGTCATACCACCCAGCGCCAGAGTTTGCCTGAGTCATCTGCTCGTCTATATCTTTTGCAATAGCCTTAGCTGCTACCTGCTGATCTTCTGGAGATTTAGGGTCAAGCTTTCGCCCATATGTTTCTAAATGATCTGCGTCAAAGGTCTTGGCTAAGTCATCAATTTTAATCCTTTGCGGTATCTTTTTTACCTTTTCACCAGTATTCTGCGCCTGTAAATTAGCCGCCTCCTGATCAAGCGCGATTCTTTGGTCTGCTACTTCACGAGCCTTTACACCCAGACGATGAGGAGTATCTACCAAAGCCTCTACTGCAGGTGCGTCACTGGTAATACCTGCTGGTGCGCTAACTGGAGTCTTATCAATAGGGCCAACGCCCATACCTAAAGTACCTTGTTGAGCAGTCTTGTCAACTATCCAGCCAGTACCTTTCCACATATTCTTAATAGCTGCAGGAGCATGAGGTAATAGCGCACCAAATGTAGCGCCAATAGCACCCTCAGTTATAGTCCTATCAGTGCTGTATTGTTCGCCATTAGCTATATATGCGTTATCCGTGGCAGCAATCCGAGCGCGTTGAATCTGATCAGCAGCACCAGCCCCAAACGCACCGCCCTCAGCAGCGCCTAAAGCAGACACCTTCAATCCAGCCTTTAGTGCATGCATGAATGCAGAACCACCAGCTTTCTTAGCACCCCACTTAATGCCCATTCCAGCCAAAGCACCAAGACCTGTGTAGTTAGTTGGATCTCCAACCATAGCCCTACCAAATCGTCCAAGCTCATCCCAGTTATCAGCATCCATTGCGTCATAAGACTCAACCAAATGAATGAATGCTAACTTCTCAAGGTCGGTAGTTTCATCGGACATCATTAGAGTTGAATACCCTACCATGCCCTTTTGCTCATCAACCCCATCGCTGAAGTCAGCCTGAAAGAATGAGTGATTGAATCGCCCCATCTCCTCAATAGCATACTTCATCGCATCTTCATCGCTACCATCGAAGTCAGAACCACCATTCATTTTATACAGGACTTTAGCCGCAGCTACGTTATCTGGATCAAGATGTGCATTAGTTTCATTGAACTCTTTGTAGTCGTTGCGAACTCTGGCTGAGAGTTTTATAGATAGATCATGATTGCGATCAGCAGCAGCCTGCCTTGCTGATGTTCTATTTGCAGCAGCCTCATACTCAGACGTTCTATCTGCTCCCATATCTCCCTGAGATATAAGCTCAACACCTAAACCTAGTTCACCGTTTTTGCTCACAATGTCACCCCTAAACTCTCAGCCATATCTTCTAAAGCCTGATCTGTTTGAATACCTTTTAACCACTTCGGTGGACTCTTACCTGCCTTCTTTTGACTTTGAATAATGGCTGGCCAGTCAGCAGGTTCCGCATCAGATAGGATGTCATACCATCCCTGATCAACCTTTAGTGTCTTCTGAATCGCTTTATTCGCATGGTATCCAGCTACTAAATCATCAGCAATACCAAGTGCCTTTCCTGCCCTAGCCTCAACTGGTAGCTTACTAAGTTCATCAAACAGTTTACGCTTCAGTATAAATACGTCTTTGTTCGTGCTTATCATGCTAAGGCCAGCAATCTTCATAGCGCCAAAGTCTATTGAGTTAATAGTCTCAAGAGCCAACTTACCATCTTGTGTAGATGTCCAGTTAGCGCTCTTAATGCCTTGATCATTAGCAGCCTTAATCATTGTTCTACGCTCACCGATAAGAGCTAAGCGAGTATCACGCGTTAATGCTGAGTTAGTTAAAATATCCATCTCGCTGTAACTATCAATGTTTGTCTTTACCTTAATGAGTTCAGACCAGTTATCAAACTCAGGGCCAGTCATATCCGACTGAAGGCGGTTTGTTAGGTCATCGAACTGATTGAAGGTTATGTTCTCTGACACAAGCTCAGCCTGAAGTTCCTCATCAGACGACACCTCACCATCAAGCATCTTCCTGAAAAGCTCAGCATGATTATCTTCTTGCGTGTCATCAAACGCTTCTTGAATTGCTTTATCTTTGACGCTAATAGCTTTGAATAACGAGCTAATATCCCCTGATGATAAGAACGGACTTGGACTTGATAGTAAGTTGCCTCGTAGTATATCCAACTCACCCTCTGTAGTAGCGTTCTCAATAGAGCTACCCTGTTGAGTCATCTGATGCTCATTAAGGAACTTGATCGTCTTATCAGAACCCTTAGCGAAATCTATAAGACCAAGAGTAATCATCTGATCTATAGCTTTAACCCCAGCCTCAGCACCACCCGCCTGATTCTTAAAAGCATTTAACGCGATATTCAATTGGCCTACAGCGTGATCCTTCTGCCTAGTTCTCTGTACTCCGCGAACATCACCCATACTCTTACGCAAGTATGTAGACATCTCGCTTTGATACTGCGCTCTAGCTGAGGTGTTATCAAACAGCTTAGATGTATCATTAACATGCTTCTGAAATGCTTTGCCCCAGTTATCACCAAGCTGTGAGTAATTAGCCTTACCATTATCATCGTATTGAGGAGCCTGCATCATCTCATCGTAGCCAGCTTCTAGTGTCATCATGCTTGAGTTAAAATGTTGATTGTATTCAGTAACGGCCTCAATCTTATTCATGGATGTTTTGTAGTCACTAACCAGCTTAACAAGGCTATTGCCATTATTTATATTTGACTGTGCTGCTGCAATGATCTGGCCTGAGCTAACACTTTCAGCTCTAGCCACACCTGTCTGCTGGATCGCTGGCATCTTCATGTAATTTTGCTCCACCATTTATTATCACTGCCAATTTGGGCTACATTAGTAACAGCTTGACCAAGAGCCTGACTTTCTAAGGAACTAGCTTGGATATTTGCTCCCTTGCGTCTAGCTGATGCAGTGCGCCTACCTTGCTCTTGCAAGAATGTTAGCTCTCTATCGGCAATGTTAACTGCTTCGGTCATAACTACCATTGGAGTTCCTGACAAACTAACGCCAGACTTTGCAGTAGCAACAACCCTCATGCCCTGTTCTTGATCAAACTGGTATTTATATCGCTTAACCTGCTCCGCAGTTTCTAATTCTGATAGCTTGGCGGAAGCTTCACCAGCCGCTCTTGCATCAGAAGCTGCAGACTGACTCGATGTGTAAGAGTTAACCGCCCCAAATATCTGCAGTGCCGTTAAAATGCTCATTACGTGCCTACTCCCAATGTTCCGAATATAGCGACTATGTGACACGGCAGAGGAAGCTCATGCTCAATCTCTACAGTACCGTCACGATTATACCCAAGGTTACGCACGTTAACATCTTCGCTAGTCAAAGGCTCAGCCGTACCATACGTTGTATCAACGCCACGTACAGGTGGGCGTACCCCATTAATTTTAGGTACAGCAGAGTTGGATAGCTGTACAAATATCTCACTCCAACGCTTCTGCCTACCCATGCTTGTTCCATCGCCAACATTAGCACCATATCGAGTGGGTGTTAGCTTACTCACATACTCAAGCCCCACCAATACATCAGAAGCAGCGTAGTTTAGCGTTATAGCACCACCACTGACCACCTTGGAAGGATGAACTGCTCCATCAGCCAAGATAGCTACGGTCTTGCCCTCAAGGAAGCTAAGTCCAGTGATTGATGCTGTGGCAGTACCTTCGTATCGAGCATGGCAGTCAAGGAAGTGATCCTCCTCATACATCTCAATGTATCGCTTAGTTACACCGTCAATGACTCGCTCAACAATGAATGTCCAGCGATCATTACCAGCACGACTCGTTATTGAAACGTCTATGTACTTACCGTCTGTTACATGGCGTGACCAGCCAACAATATCCTGCGATGGCTCATAGACCATAGTGAGTAACTGGCCGTCATCACGAATGCCAAGAAGTAGGTTATCTGGGATCTGTGAGAAGGCAATATGGTTAACACCAACTCCAGTTATATGCTCTGCCAAGAAGGTCATGTCATCCGAGGCAAAGGCATCAGACTCCCACTTGTATGACAGGTTACGAACCTTAGTGTTAGATCGCTGTATAAAGAATACTGCGTTACCAACGTACACGGGTCTACCCCTACGTGATCCGTGAGAGGTTTGGCGGCGTACATCGACATTAGTGGGTGTAATAGCTGACTCACCACCACCTGATATACGGAACTCACCACCTGTTGTACCTGCCATCATTACCGTAGTAGCGGCAAGCCACTTAATTTGGTTAACTCGATCAGATGCAATTGTATAAAACAAGGATTGGTCAGCATTAGCACCAGTCTCAAAGTTATTATAGACACCTGTCTTACTACCCCACATGGACTGAGGCTTTGCTGTTGTTCCTGCGTACCATAGGCGCTGCTCATAGAACACAATCGCTGCAGGGTATCCGTTAGTTGCTGTGTAGGCTGGAGCCTGCCAGAAGGCTGTTGGGCCTAAAGCTGGTGGGGCTATATGTGGGTGGACAATCGCAACTGTAGCGCTTGTAATTGAGACAATCTTAACACTAATTACTTCACCACTAGGCAGGCCGTGATCAACATCAACAAGCATATCCTGACCAACCATAGACGACTCAAAGAATGCCCAGTTAGCCGTTAAGTTTTGATCAGCCTTATTCTGGTTTTGAAAAGTTAAGGTCTTAGTGTCATCCTGATTAACTTCATTTAAAGGTGTGAAACCAAAAGACTCAGCCGTTAATGTCCAACTGGTATGACTAACACGAACAATACGCTGTGGTGGATGATTAGGATGAACAAGCCACATAACGTCAGCGTTCTGAGCATACTGAATACCGTCCACTTCAGACTCTAGCCAAGGTGATGCAATCTCATAGGCACTACCGCTAGACTGAACTTGACCATACACACCAGATGACTCTGTATAGAATCGGATGTACTCATTACCTATCTCTAGGTCATACGTCTGGTCTATTGAATACTCAAATGGGATTAGTCTTTGTTCTTGGGTTGAGGTCTTAACCTCGGCAATGTGCTTGGTTCCACCTCTTCGTAAGGCTCCACCGTGTGGCAAGGGTATGAAGTTCTCCATAACCTCAGCACCTGAAGTGTACTTATCACTATCTGTACGCCCCATTAGGCGTGGTGACAACTCCCCGCTTGAAAAGCTGTTAACAATTGGACTGATTCGCATTTACGCCCTCGCACTGCTAAAAGATGTAACCGTTATCGGATCACTACCTCTTTCCATCGCATCGGCATTCTGGGTCTTCATTAAAGCGTCTTCCGCTAATGCCCACATGTCCTGCGTCAATGCTCTGTTTTGTGATAGTGCGTATGATGCCTCAGCAGCGCAACGCATACTAATGGCATAAGATGTGGCAGCGTCAAACACTCCCGTATCTATCACACGACCTACATATTGAATACTACAAGTGCCAGCGTCTGTCAGGATCTTACGATCTTCAACAATATAGTCGTCACTCTCTTTTGTTTTTAGTACCGCTAAACAGTACGGACTCACTGGCAGTTGATATTGATTCGCAAACTCAAATGAAGGAGCCTCCGATAACTTTGCCAGAGTAGCACGAAAGATGGCACACACAGGCTTTGCCTCGCGTAATACGGAGTCTCGTGCATCATCATAGATTGCCTTCATAACCTCAGCTTCGACTAAAGAGTCATCAAGACTAACTATCGTCTTAGCCCCTAGTATCGCTAAAGCCCTGTTGCAAATTGAAACTACACTAGCCATTGCATGCCACCTTATCGTTATAAAAAGAGCCTACGTGAATAGGCTAAAAGGGGCGAGTTACCACCCCTTGGGCGCTCGGTTAAGCTTCAGAGCAGTCGATCTGTACAACACCAGTATCTTCGATACGAGTCGCGCCAGCGGTAAACGCTAGGTAAACTTGGTGTGCATAAGATAGGTCACTACGCTCATCAATACGAGTGCTGATGTCCTTACCTAAACCAAGGCCAATAGCGGACTTAGTGTAAGCGATACAAGAACGGATTGATGTGGCAACAGCCAAACGCTCAGAACGAACAAACTTGAATCCCATGAAGGTATCAATTTGGCCAGACGCTAGTGCCTTAACACTGTTGTAGTCGGCGTTCTTGATTTCAGTGGTATTCAACAAGTCAGAAACCTGCTTAGATCCAATGATAATTACTCGCTCGTCATCAGAGGCTTCTGCACCATCCATGATTTCCTTAGTAGTTAGCAATTTAGCTAAAGTGAAGCCAGCAGAACCGTTAACAATCTTCTGACCAGATGGCAATGCTACGTTAGAACCGTCACCATCGACAGCGTTACCAGTAGCAGCAGCAATGATCAAGTCATCGAATGCTTTACCCATCGCATTAGCACCAGCTTTTGCATAAGCAGACTCAGGAGAAATAAGCATACGCAACTTATCTTCGTTGTCTACAAGGTCAGCCCATTGGTAGTCGGTCATAGTACCAGTACGGCGACTATGAGGAACATCAAGAACTGGAGTAGCAGTATGACGGGTTGACTTAACTACAGCAGCTACGTTACCTACGCGCTCAAAGTTAAATTTCTCGCCAGTTACTGACTCTTCGGTGATTGTTGAGCGAAGGCGTGAACCCTGCTGCTCTGCTAAATGAATTACGTTACTTTTGAACTGTTCGACAAAAGCTTGATTGATAGTATTAGCCATGGGGATTTACCTCGTTGGTTGGCATTTAAAATATATAGTTGTTTCGCTGTCACGCTACCCCATGAAGGACGTTTATTAGCTAGCAATACGTTTGCCTAGACGAGATGAGTAGTTCATCCACCTACCAAGACCAAATGGCTACCTCGATAGATGAATGATACTTCATTAACGTGCGGTTATATTAGGATGGGTATGCTTGCTCAAACAGTTTAGCCATGCGCTCTACTGCCTCAGACTTACCCTTATGGTATGGATGGGACTTGTTGTTCTGGATCTCAGAGATTTGAGACTTAGCCTCATCAGGAGCCATGGCAAATGAATTACTTTGATTGCCAATGTTACTGACCAACTCTTCACCAAGCTGCTCGCCAATACTAGCCATCATCTGGATGAACCCAGCGTTCTCATTTAAGCCCGACTCTTGAATGTACTGAACAGCAGCCTCATCAGCGTAAGTCTCGATGGCTCGGTTAGCAAATGACAAGTTCTGGTCATAGGCATGGCCCCACTTACTCTTTAGTCCGTCAAAGACCTCACGGGCTGACTCATCCTGAGCATCGGTGGCAGTCTTCATGTCATTGCCGTTACGCTCAACAAGCGCAGCAATCTGGCCATCAGTCAGTCCATTATCAAACGCCCACTCACGGAAGTCATCGTCCAAGCCTTCAGTCTTATACCCAGAGGACTCTGCAGGTCGACCTAGTCGTGACAGCAAGGCAGTTCGTGCCTCAGCCTCATCACTAGGTAGGTTCATTAAGGTAGGAACCTTGTCGGTTAGCTTCTGGTTAAAGCTTGACCAGTCATCTTCGCCTGCATCAGCAGACGGGATACGGATTGATCCACCCATATACGATTGAGCATCAAGATAAGACTTTGCTAATGTGTCTATGTCTGGGATGTTCGCTAGTGATTCATTACCACGATATTCATCGGATAATCCTTCATGCCATTCTGCCATGTTATGCGCCCTCTACTATTGATTGAATCATTAAAAACACAGACCGCTGACCTTCTCTGTAGGCCATCTGCATTGGTTCTGCACTAAAACTAGACCTATCTTGGTAGGTTTGCTTTAAGTTCTCGTACACCTTAATACCAGTGGCATCTTTACCAAACAATGCCCTGACGTTAAACACAAAAGCTTCTGCTTCTCTTTCTTCTGGTGACATGCGCCCACCTATTAGTTATTGTTGAAGTTGCTGTACTTGTCCTGCCTGATCTAGTGATAACTGCTCTTCCTGAGCCTGAGCCATTTGCTGTTCTTGCTGCGCTCTTGCCTGACGCTCTTCTGCAACAATCTCTTTAGACTTAACTATATCAGATGGAGTGCCTAAGCGCTTAGCAATAGTAGATAGAGCCTCATCAGCATCAAGCATATCTAATACTTCAGGCTTAGCTTGAGCCAGTTCCATTGCTGCTGCATATAGACGTTGGATGTTAGTCACATCTTCCATACGCTGGCTACGTGCCAATGCTCCAATGTATTCAATGTCTAAGTCACCACCTACCTCAAGAACAGACTGCGGTGCTGGTGGTAAGGCATTAGCCCTGAACATAGAGTAGAAGGCGCGTTCAACCAATGGCGTTAAGAACTCAGACTGCAAGCGTCCAAACGTAGAACCCAACATACGCTGCATTAATTCATAGCGTACATTAACCTCTGTGGCTGTCATGTTAGGGCCAGACTGTAACTCTAACTGATCGCTAAAGAAGATACGGCGTACGCTTTGACGTACGTCAGACAGCATCAATTGATCGGCATTCCAGTTAGTTCCTTGAGGCATCTCACGAATACCATTCAAGTCCTTAACATAGCTCACAGTTGAGTGCTTGAAGCTAAACTTACCCAATATAGCGTTCTGCTCTGCAATCAATGGCGGGTCAATAGACTTTTCCCATGCCACAAATGATAGGCGCCTTGCCTCGTTCAATGTCCTGATGTCAGCCCGTGCAATCAATGCTGGTGAGTAGCCATAGATGTCGCCCGTAATCTTACCCCATCGAGGTGACATAATAGGTATCTCATAATAGCCAGTCTCTAGGATGATCTTCTTATCCGTTAAAGAGATGTAATAGCAGGCAATTGGACGCATCTTAGGTGGTGCGGATATACCGATATCACCCTTTAACTCACGAGGCATACAAACCTGCAGGAAATCAAACGGCTTATCTGGCTCTTTCTCTAGAGACTTTATAACCTTAGCACCTGCATCATCACCCCACTTCTGGTGAGCCTGTCGAGCGGTTAGCTTGAATGTACGGAATACAGTGTCGATCTTACCCTGATGACTTTGGTCTATTAACACACCACCCAAGTGAAGCGACTGGAACAAGAAACCATCGAACTGGCCATCCTTTTCCTTAATGTCGAACAGCATCGGTGCTGTACCAAACGCACCAAGGTCTAAGTATGCTTCACCCGACTCAGTGTTAAAGTTGGACTGGTTGAACTCAGTGTTGATGATGTCAGCACATTCCTGCAGCCACTCCTTAGCGTCCTTATTATCGTTAAGGTCATCGGATCTGAAGTTAAGGTCAAACCAACGGGCAGAGCTGGGCGTTAATGACCCTTGCAATGATGCGGCCAATAACTGGTTAGACTGGATAGCTGTGGAATCATATACATCAATGCCACGCTTATCACCTTTAGGACGATCTGCCACGAAGTCAGCCTTGTTGGGCATAACATAGGTAGCCACCTCATCCCACAGCTTCTCCCACGCTCCACGCTGGGCCTTGAGAGTTTGATACCGTTTAATTATAGCTAATGCTGAGACTTCCATTACTTAATCCTCGTTCCTAGTTGCGTTGCCTTAACGTCAGCCTCACCTAATTTAAGGCCACCGAACTGAGTACGAGTCCTGTTAGATCGCATCAAAGCCCTTAACCGTCTATGTAGTGCAGCAAGTTCCTTCTTATTTGTGGTTTTCTCAATGGCATCTTGTATATCATTTACCGTGTTGAGATTATCCATAGGCTCTATCTTGGCTTGGTCGCCTAATGCCTTTCGCTTAGCGCGTGAAACCTCCAGAGTATCACCCTGCCCAGTACGATTATAGGCAGCTACACCATCCACGAATGAAGTACCTTTATCAGCACCAAGTCGGAATCCTCCGATAGTGGGAGATGTACTCTTATCAGTAACGACAATAGGCTTACCCGTGCCAATATCATACGAACTGGTCTTAGTTGTGTTTTCACCAAGTAGCCCGCTAGTCTCGCTAGTTACGGTAGGCTTAATGCCTGACTTCTTAAGGCTACTGTGGGTGTATTGCGCTCGGTTGGTATCCTCTTGAGTGATAACTCGATCACCAGAGTAAGCCTTCTTCATGCCTAATGCCTTTTGCTCTGCTGCCATATCTGCCTGACTAGAGTTACCATCACGCTTGGCTTTCCAATAGGCTTGGTTGTAGCTAGTTTCATCGTTACGATACTTATCCTTAATAATTTCACGAAACGGGTTAATTACATCTAATACGTTGCCAGCCTTTTGGGATGCAGCCTTATCATTGTATGAAGCTTGATTGAAGTTATTTAGCTCAGTCTTTTGTCCTTGATACTTCTGAACAAGGCGTGTGTGTGTCTGGGTTTCCTTATCCACTGTAGCCTTATCTATCTGCTTCCGTAGAGCGGCAGAGTCAGTAATAATATCCTTATTTATAAGCTTAGGTGCAGCAGTAACTGGAGCAGAGGTTGACTGATTTAAAGTAGGATCACCAACAGGCTTGGGCTTAGGTGCTAACTGCTTTGACTTTGTAGTTTCTGAAGCGTCATCGGTGTTGTAATTAATGCTAGGTGGTGGCTTAACTGCAGCCTTAGTATTGAGTGGTATGGCAGGCGCTTTCTTAGACTCCATTGCAATCTGCTCATCACGCGCTCTGGTTTGAATATCATACTCAGCATCCACACTTATAGGAGCCTTAATAGTAGATTTAGCTTTAATCGCAAAAGAAGAATCAATTTGCTTATTTTCCTTATCGCCTATCGATAAAGGGTTATCCTTAGCAGGCTTTGCAGGAGTCAACGCACCAGACCTAGCGGCCTCTGCTAGAACAGACTTAGACGCATCTACTGTGCTTGCATGGGGCAGTCCACCTTTAGGCTTAGCCTTGATAGCAATGGTAGCATTCTTGTTTGAAGATGGATGACCTGCAGGCTTACTACTTGAACCAATTGATGTAGCAATTACCTTCTTCTTAGCCTTGGGTGCTACATAGGCATCACGATGTCGAGGTGGTACAGTAGTCTTAGCTTTAGGTGTGCTGGTCTTCTTGAAGTATTTGCTAGTGCCGTTGCTTTTCTTCTTAGCTGCTGGCTTATTATTGCCACCGCTCTTTGAACCACCGCTCTTTGAACCACCGTTTCCGCTCATACCTAAAACTCCTTAGAAAATGTAGCACCAGCCTTAAAGCCAGCCCTACTTAAATATTTAAACCAGCCCTTACGCGGACTTCTAAACTCAACTTGATTAAAGCCATGAACATCTGCCAAAGCCTTTAGTGATTCGTATAGTCCTGCCAGCATACTAGGCCCAGTGAGGTAAACCATATCGACATGCAATACACTCTTGCGGGTGTACATATCAACGTGATCTGTTAACACTAAAACACCACGCTTAACCCCATCCTCCATCACATGGAAAACTGTTGCATCATCTATTACCGCAGCATCATAAACCTGCTCAGGAGTGAAGCATTCATCAGTCTTGCCAGCTACCACCTTAATGGCATTAGCGAAGTAATCCCAGTCATCCCTTAACATATTCGTTGTTTGTGGAACAATATCCATTACTAGCGTCCTGATTATATGCAATTGTAGCTCTAAACGGTGCGGTTATATGCTCGACTCTATCACTGGTGGAGCAAACCTACTGTACCTACCATTCTCAACAGCATAGCGCCTCATCATATACGCGTAACGTACAGCATCCATAATGTCATCATGTGTCTTAGCGATCTTGCCTGTCTCTTTACGGTGGTACTGAACGAACTCGGTGAAGAAGTCACGGCATGTGCTGAACACCTTGAACCTGCCCTTCATCATTAGGTCACGTATCTCATACAAGCCAGACTCAACAGAGTTGGAACCGTCTTGGAATGTAGCGTGTCGAGGCAACAGGTTAAAGCCTGCATTCTCATAGTAGTCCTTCTGCTGATTGGCTGATCCATTCTTCTCTGTTTGCAGTCCATCCTGTGGCCATGCAGTAGGGAAGCCATCTGCCCATGGTTTGATGTTAGCCCATGCTACTTCAGGAGCGCACATGCTTTTCTTCCATGCGTGTGTAACGTAGAAGGTGTCAGAGTCCCTATCCCATACCAATTGAATATGTGCCTGTGGGTGATCCCAACCAAAGTCCATGCCGTTAATGACAACCCAGTGATTGGGTATCTTGATTGGATCTATGGATACAGCATCCTCACTCAAGTCATAGATTCGACCATGACCAAGCATTGGCACACCCTTGGATCTCATCTCACGCTGGTACACTGGATACTGCTCAAGCATGTCACGCTTAGCATCATCGTTAAGGTGTGGAGCATCATCCCAGCCAGCCTGCACATAGCCTTGTGAGTTACTAGCGTTATCAGTGAAGCTAATCACCGTGTCAGTGCGTCCGTTCTCTGGTGTAAATGTTAGTATGCCACGCCCACCTCTGCCCTTATCACCTGTTAGCGTTCTAGTGATAACCTGTGGATAGATCGACTGGTCTTTAGGTTCCTCATCGATGTGATACCAGTCAACCGAGTCACCCATTAATGCGTGTTGGCCTTGTGTGTATGACCAGAACTGACACACGGATATACCACCGCTGGCATGTTCAACCCGCACCTCTCTCATCGCACCTGATGTACCAGTCATTACCCTGTGATCTAATATGCGCTCAGCAGGTATCAACCCACCAACGAACTCACGACCTTCCTGCCTACCAAACAGTGGAGCCTGCAGTAGATCCCTTGTCTTCTCGCCTGAGTAACCAAGTAACCAGCATAGTGGTGGATGATCATACTTGTGGCCATCCCAGTCATCAGGATAGTCGCCCATTAGATGGATAGCATCCACGAACACGCCAGAGTATGTTTTACCTATACGGTTAGCTGCCATTAACAGTGTTGATTTCTTTGTAGCAGTGAGTTCTATCATCTGGCGTTGGAATGGGTACATCGTGGGGAACATGTCCCTATACCTGTACACCTTCTTCCTGCGTGTTAGCTCTGCTATTAACTGGCTAGCCTCTAATCGATCATCATCATTCAGGGTCATTGATGGCCAGCTCAGTTATACGGTGGATGATCTCCTGATCTGTAAGTACCTCGACCTCACCACTTAGATGAGCCTCTAGGTCAATCTCTATTGCCTTGCGCTTAGGTAGTGCGTACTGGGCTAACTCTTTAAGGCACTTGAATGCTAACTCATAGTCCTGAGACTCCATGCCTATTACAGCCAGCTTAACTAACCCCTCTATAGGATCACAGCCTAAAGCAGCCAGTTTATCGTTAACTGACTGTGTTGATTTGTTGGGTGTACCCTTTACTCGGCCACCGTATTTCTTACCTTCTGCCATATCTACTCCAAACTACTTTAGTGTCTTGCCCCTTAGCCATAACCTACCTATATCCATGCCATCGGTACTCTTATCACTACCGACACTATGAGGTACATGATGTCTAACATGCGCCACACCACGCGTTACAGCCTCTTCTACAGGCCATCCATTCCGTAGCCTATCGGATACTACTGACCTTGGTAGGCCAAACTTCTTGGCTAGGTCTGTTACCGTGTACTCCATACCATTATACTCGATAGCTCTTGGTAAGTAGTCCGATGGATCACGATGCTCTAAGAACTTAACATTCCTAGTCCATGCCCATGTCTTTAGGGTCGAGTATTTGAGGTTCAACTCCTCTGACGCTTCCCTTAGTGTATATCCCATTGATGCGTACATCCTTATGATGTCGCCCAGTGAGGCATTGTACCGATTAGATATCTTTTTTCGTAGTTGAGCCAAAACCACCAGCTCCACGGTCAGTGCTAGATAGTCCTTCTAATTCTTTAACCGTGTCCCACTCCCATACTTCTACTTTCTCAAGCATCATCTGGGCAATGCGCTGTCCCTTCTTAATCCATCGTGCAGTATTAGATCGGTTCGTTAGACTGACAAATATCTGACCTCGATAGTCTGAGTCAATAACACCCACACCATTGGCAATAGATACGCCTTCCTTGTGAGCCAACCCAGATCGTGAATAGACCTTAAAGCAATAGCCCTTTGGGATCTCTACGTGCAACCCTGTTGGGATTAGCTGTGTCTGTCCGTTGAGCAATAAAACATCCATGCCTACCTCGGCATATAGGTCAACTGCTGCAGATCCATTAGTCTGTACGACTGGTAGATCACACGTACCACGATGATAGACTTTTACTTTAATTTTCTTTGCCTGCGCCATGTTCATTCCTCAACTAATTTGTGGTTTTATTATACCATTTATCCGAGTAGTGTGTAATTAATTCATTTATTATCAACAAACTAGTTTACATCCTAAACGAATGTGTTTACTATAGTCGTAAGTTAAGTAAATAAACAAAAGGAACATCACATGACTAAGTTAACTCAAGCACAAGAAAAAGCATTTATCCTAGCTGCAATTGCAGCACAAGAAGCTCAAGGTACTCCACATTACTGGGAAGCTAAGAAAGCATTTGAAGCACTACGAACTAAAAAAGCTTAATTAACAATAGGGGCTTCGGCCCCACGGAGTCACCATGAAAGAATTAACTATGAAGAGTTTAGGAATCACAGGCAAATACGACTTTGTATTGTTTGGAGATGATGGATATTTACGCATGAAGTATGCAGACCAAAATCATGCTGTTTGGCTTATAGGTAGTGCAGAGGCATTTACAATGGTAGGAGCTAAGTTAGCTAGCACGTTAGAGGTTCACTACGTGGCAATGAGTCAGAAGCCTATGTCAGATGAAGAGCTTGAAGATGCGAAGTGTGAACAGATGGCTTCTGACGATTACGAAGCAAGCGTTTACGCATAACTAGACGGGGCTACGGCCCCATAGGAGTCACCATGAATACATTTATCGAAATATCTAAAGAAGCGTTTGAGGCCATTGTTGGCAACATACAGCCAGTTACATCAATGAGTGCTGGCTCAGGAGCTGAGCGTTCAAACTACACTGCTAAGGGAGTTACCCTAGAGTCTGTAACCAACTACTACAGCACGGCTATC
>TARA_R110000782_G_scaffold23857_1_pt1 | contig 20394 bp, 36 predicted proteins | sample TARA_R110000782 | Tara Oceans TARA_R110000782 (sample SAMEA4397859) | marine metagenome | biome: Polar Biome; feature: [SRF] surface water layer (ENVO:00010504); material: water (ENVO:00002006), including particulate matter (ENVO:01000060) such as... | depth 5 m | reverse complement strand
TGCATTGAATAACTTTAAGGCTGTCTTCTCGTCTATCTGTCCACGGTCTTTCCAGAATCCTACGTAACGGTTGACTGTTTCATGCCACGACTCTCTACGTTTCTCTTCAGGTAGCCAGCGTGCGTAGCGGCTCTTGTGAATAAACTGTTGATATTGATCCATTACTTCTTTACCTTTTTATCTTTAGTTTCGGGCTTCTTATCTTCTTTAGGTTTATTAAAGATAGCATCAAAGTTCTTGTCGAATTGCTCACGGTTTGGTATTGGTCGTGGGCTACTTCCTTTACCTGACATAGTACCCCCTAGTGCATGGTTTCTTCATCTTCATCATTACCGGACATTATAAGACCTAGCTTAGAGGACTCAAGCATAAACACAGTGTCAGCTATGCATACGTTAGTAGCGACAGTGGTGTAGCCATCAGGATCAGATACGACTAGAGAGAAGTCATACTTATCTGTATTATCTAAGTATGGCATTTGCTCTACAGCTTTAAGTATCTTAGCTTTTGTCGTGTTCTTATCCTTGTCCTTGTCTTCAAACTTACCATTAATTACTTTCATTAGCTGTTCTCCTTATTAACTATTGAAGTAAGTTTGTGAAGATACCATCCTGCTTTCTGTAAGTCTTGCACCTGCTTGCCTTTGTAGTCATAACGCCAGAGGTACTTCATGCAGTTGCCCTTGAGGTATCCTTTGTATGCAACACTGGACATGGACTCCTCTATTGCTACGATACACTCTATGCTGCCAGTGTTGTAATGACTAGGCTTGTTTACTACATCTTCTCCCCACGCATCAGAACCTTCCTCATGTGCTGCCTTCATCCATGCTTCTAATCCTGTGGCTTGCTTTTCAATAGCAGGGGCTGCGGTGCGTAGTCTATCCCAGTCTGCGGGGGTTGCATCATTAAGTCTCATGCGTGAATACTCCCTGTGTTGTCCCAATCCATCTCACCTTGCATACGCGCTACATCTCTACAACATTCTTCATAAGCGTCTTCAGACGTACCCTGTTCTAAAGCTGTTGACTTCCAAAACTCTAGCTCATTAAACAACTCATCGTTCTTATGTACTAACTGATTAAGTCTCATTTTCCAAATCCTCTTCAAGAGTATCTAACCTGTCTTCGATATTGTCTTTGAACTTAGCCACTATATCGTTGCTCGATATATCTAATACCTCAAGCAGAGTTACCTCGTCAATTCGAGACAGGCGCTCACATACTTCTTCAAATGTTAGTGCCATACTTCTTCTCCAAATAAGACATGGACACAGGCATCTCATCGAACTGCCCTTTGTTAACTTCGTGTAGCATCCATACCCCACGCCATGAGCTATTGGTTTGATGGTTCAGGTATTCCTCGTCATGCCTATAGCAAATACCTGCAAACAATCCAGTTATCCTAGAGCCGTCTGCTCTTCGGTCATATGCACACTCTCTGTCTTGAACATGACCCATGATACAGCTCTGATGTTTCTTAGAGAGTAATGCTTTCGCGCTACTTACAGGTCTACCCATAATACCACTAGTGAAGTAATGACAGTATGCTACATCGTCAATGATTACAGGCTCTAAGAAGTCATACACTTCCCAACCGTACTTCTCTAGCTTTAAGTCTTGATATCCAATCAGACCTTCGAGTTTAGCGTCACCTTCGATTGCTCTCTCGATTCTCTGCTCATGGTTACCTAGAGTAAACACTAACCTTGGAGTCCATATCTTCTTTCGGTTATGTCTGAGCCTACGCTGCTCATCTCTGATAGGCTTTAGGAACGCTTGCATACCTGCATGACCTGCGTCAATGTCCTTGGTGTACCGTCTCCCTTCAAAGCTACGTGTCCCTCTATCCCAACTCGACAGTGCTTCCATATCCCAGTGATCACCCAGATGTACAATAACATCAGGCTTCTTATCGGCAGCGTATTGTCCTGCCCAACTTAGATGCTCGAATGTTTGATCTGGTTTACACTGAGTATCTGGTATAACTAAATGCTTAGTCATTTGATTTCCTCGCTTCACGCTCTGCGTTTGTCTTGATCTGATGGCATGGTTTACACATAACCTGTAGGCCGTCAGCTTCACAGAACATATTCTCAACAAATTGTGGTAGGTCTTCGTACTTCCTGAGTGTACCCGCAGGCACAATGTGATCTACCTGTACTTCCTTATCTTTAAACCACTGTTTACATTCAGCGCATTCAAACTCAAAGCGATGGCGCTGCCCTGTTACTGATTTCTTGGCAGATGCTTTGGCGGCATAGCGTGGTGGGAATCTACGGTTTGCGTCTCTTAGTGCAGACCGTATGAATCCCCAGTATCTAGCCTCCGTCCACTTACCGCCTGCTCTGGTGCGTGGTACTAAGGTTCTCTTGTTCTTCATTTGCTAACCCTTACTCGCAGCTTCTCTTTGCTGTCAATATCTGCTGATGAAGGGGCAGGTGGTGGAGTGCCGCCTATTGGATTAGAGCCGCTATACGCAGCCTTCCTAGTGACAGGATCAACCCACCATTCATCGTAATGCCTACGTAAGAATAACAACCTAGCGTTCTCGTATACAGCCTCAGTGTCACCCTTGTAGCAGGTGAGGACTGATTGGTATAGGTCTTCTTCAGTTTGACACCACTCTAATGCTCTAGTAGCCTTGACCTTGCCTATACCTACGCAGCCTTGGATGTTATCTACTCGATCACCAGTAAGCATCTGCTCGTATAAGAAGTATAACCCATCCCACACCGTGACTGTAGTCCACTCGTACCTGTTAAAGTTATAGTGCCTACATGGTACTTGCAGAAAGTCTTTATCTATACTAGCAATGACTGAATCCTGTCCGTGTAGTGTAGCAGCGATGGCAATCTCATCATCCGCTTCCTGACCCTCGACAACAAACGCATCCCACTTCTCGACCATGTAATCTCTTAGTGCGTAGAAGTGAGCGGGCTTTTCAGATTTCCTATTACCTTTGTAGGGCTGTATCGTAGCCAGTTCATTTCGGAAGTTACCTTTACCCGTAAGGTACAGCTGATAGGGGGCTGCATCATCACAACCCCGTACCAGTGTATCCATTACTAGATTGTTCAACTGTGAACACGCTACTTCCAACGTTTCATCCTGACATGCAAAGCCTATTCGGTAGCTTAAGATGTCAGCATCGATGAATAGCATTAGATAACATCATCCATGTTAAGAGCATCGTCACCACCACCATCCTTGTCGTACACAGCTACCTCAGTAACGAGCAGCTTAGCCAAGCTAGGTGATGTACCCTGCTTACCTTTGAAGTCCCAGTGATAGGGCTTGATAGCAGCGTTAGCCTTAGTACCATTACCAATCAGCGATGACTCTACTGCATCGATGCCCCCGAAAGCGGGTTGGATTGGGTTGATTGATTTGACAGTGACATAGTTACCACGATCATCACCTTTGTTGCGTACTGCTATGCCCATGACAGACAATGCATCGACTGCCTTCGAGGATAGCTTACCAATGTCCACCTGATACTTACCAGACATATCATTCTGCTTGTTCAGGAAAGGCCAATGCAGTTCGCAAGATACTACTACGGGTTTAGTGTCCATATTTATTACTCTCTCTGTTGTTAACTATTAAGTCTATGTGATATTTAACTGAATACATCTAACGTAATTTAATAACTTTTCTTTTTAAGCAACTATATAGTAATATTATAGCATGTATTTCTCCTCTTTGCAACACGGTATGTGAAATAAATTAATGTGTTTCACTCCAGTTAGAACCTATGCGGTACTCTGCATCCATAGGGCATCTCATATTAAGCTCGACACCTGCATCTATGATTGCTTGTCGTGCAGTGACACCTACAAGTTCAGCGTCACGTTCAGCGCATTCTATCTGCAACTCATCGTGAACCTGAGCCACTAGTTTATACTCGACACCAAGACGATCTAATGCATGACAACAGTTACGTACAGCAACCTTCATAACGATAGCACCGCAACTCTGAAGCAGGCGGTTGAGTACCTTATAGTCCTCGTCAACCTTGATGAACCTACCATCAATACCATTGATACGCTTAGTACGTTCAGCGATACCCTTGGCCTTGTTGAGTAAGTTACGCAGTGATGGCAGCTTAGTCAGGAATGTATCTCTAATCTTCTTACCTTCCTTAGAACCACCGCCTACTATCTGACCTAGCTTAGCATCTCCAGCACCGTAAATAAGACCATAGATCATAGTCTTAGCCATGCTACGTTCAGGCAGACCCGCTGCGTGTTGGTTGTAAGCATGGATGTCACCCTCTAGTATCTGCCTAGTGTACTCATCGTCATCCATGTAGTGAGCCAAGCAGCGTAGCTCCAGACCACTAGCGTCACAGCCTACTAGTACATTACCTTCCTCTACAGTGAAGCATTGCCTAGCTATCTTAAGGCTAGGAATCTGCGCGAGGTTCGGTTTGTTATGTGTCATCCTACCTGTCACAGCACCGCAGCTATTGACGTACCCATGTATACGATGTGTGTCTTTATCAACAAACTTTAGCCAACTGTCTACCATACCCTTTAGCTTAACCAATCCTAGATACTCTCCGCATAGCTTAGCTTCAGGGATTGACGCAGCAGCTAGGGTTGCCTCGTCAATAATAGGCTGACCTGTAGGTGTGAACTTCTTCCACTTAACGCCAAGCTTAGATAGGCGCTTAGCTATCTGCTGCCTAGACCCTACGTTAAACTCTTCGACACTATCCTTCAACCTCTTACCTGTCTTATCGCTGACACGTATGGTAACAATAGGCGGGAACCTTTCCTGCAACTCGTTAGAAATAATATCAATGCGTGTAGCCATTTCTAACTGCCACTTAGTAGCCACATCTATGTCTAGCTTGAAGCCGTTACGTACCTGCTGCGCTGTGATCTCTGACACCTCATGCTCTAGCTTAATAGACAGGTCACTGAAGCCCTGCTTCTTTAGCTTAGCTGTGAGGTAGTGGTACAGCTTAGTCGTAACTTCAACATCACGTATGCAGTACTCGCCCATCTCGTCAGTGTACCCGCCATCAAAGTCATCGACATCAAAGTCCATCTTAGCTATGCCAATACGCCTCCCCCATTCCTTGAGGCTGTGTCCTCCAACAGGCGTAGGGTCTAACAGCCTAGCCATGACCAACGTATCCCACACAGGTACATCAACATCAACCTGCCAACAAGTCTTTAAGACGGGCTTGTCGAAGAAGATTATGTTGTGACCTATTAATCCAGTGGATGTAGATAACATCTGCCTCAATCCTTCGCTGTCGAACATGAGACTTCCATGCTGACTCTCCGATTTCTGAACCCCTGCACACCATATCGTATCGTGCGTAAGATTCGTTTCCAAGTCTACTGTAATCATAACCGTGATCCTCTAGCGTAACTATTAATTCACCAATCTTGCTCATGGGTAATGTCTCCTTGAATGATTCCTACTACATCCTCATCTTTATCATCGAGGCTATAGGATATATTGTAACAAATACCACAGAGGTCAGCAAACTGCCTACTCTCTGGCGCTCTCAACATCATCTCAAACTCAGTCATTATCTTATCGCAAGCAGCGCATCTCATAATATCTCCTCCAAATCTAGCACCTCTGCCATACGTCCAGTGTCCTGATCGTAGCGCACTGACGATGCCATCCCTGTCTCACCGCTGAACCTGTTCTTGAGTACCCTGATACGAGTGGTGTTGCGTTCTTCTATATCAGCAGCCTGACCATTACGCTCGAACCCTAGCACAATGTCGCTGAGTTGCGCGATACTAGCACTGCCCCTGAGATCAGACAGTGACGTAGCTGCGCCTTCCTCATGACCTTTACCTGCCGGTCTACGCAGATGTGACACTAGGAACAAAGCAATGCCTGTCTCCTGCGTAAGCATACGCAACCTAGTCATCACCTCATCAATAGCCTTACGCTCGTCACCATTCTCTTGCGCTGATACGATGATAGACAGGTGATCTAGGAACACATACTTACAGTCGTGTGCTTTAGATAGATACCTAACCTGACCTACGATATTCTCCACACTGGTAGAACCAAAGTGATCGTAGAAGAATAGCCTATCTGTACCTAGCGTAGCGTTGAATGCATCGCGCCTCTCTTCCTCAGTCGATTCGACAGTTGGAATATGCAGCCGCTTACCCGAGTGCAGGGACATCAGAGACTGCGCTGTCTTGGTGACAGATTCCTCTAGGAATATACAGCCGATGTTGCTCTCTGAATTCTGCAAGACATGATACAACACCTCACGCATAACCTGAGACTTACCCACACCGCTGCCTGCTGTCAGAGTTACAAGCTCGTAGCTACGTATGCCATAGGTCAGATCATTAAGACCAGACCAAGGGTACAGCACCGATGCTTTCTCCACGGGTGTATTGACAGAATCCCACAAACTCTTACCTGCAATGATACCATCAGGTGTATGTATCTCTGCCGCCCACCACGATGCTTTGAAGTCATCACCACGGCTACGCTCTAGGTAATCATTAGCATCCTTGAAGTCAGGGTGGTGCTTAACAATCCTAGCCTTACCTGCAAACAGCGAGGCCACTTCCTTAGCCGCAGTCTGACCTGCCACATCAGCATCGAAGCATACAATGATGTTGTCGAAACTATCTAGCCACTCATACTGATCCTTACAATCCTTCAGTGCTGACTGCGCCCCGTTCTTAATTGATACAGCAGGGTACTTACTGCCACTCATCTGATAGACAGATGCTGCATCGTACTCACCCTCAGTTATGGTGACATACCTACCGCCCTTACTGAACAGGTGCTGACCGAACAGAACACCATCGCCCCAGATACCGAAGCTGCGTTGGTTTTCCTTACTGCCTACCCTAACCTTCTGAGCGCATACGAGACTGTCCTTATCCCTGTACTCAAAGATAATATCATCAGCATCTACACTGATACCATACCTCTCGCACGTTCCCTGAGTAATACTACGCACCATCTGATGCCTACCTCTACCTACTTCCATACTCGATACTCCTATGTTATCTGTTATAATCGAATTATAAGACTCGCCTGAGTTGTACCTATCTCCGCAGCTGAAACATGTAGTCCAACCATCGTGATTGGTAGATGCACCGTCACTACTAGTACATCTGTCGCATGAATGGTGAGTCTTCGCCCATCCGCTACTCATTTACAGTCTTCCTATGCAGGGCAGGATACGCAGCAGCCAAGCTACTAATCGCTTCCCACAATGCTCTCTCTTGATCGGTTGAGGTAGCTGAATGCAGAGCGTGAGATAGCTCCCGCATGACACGATTGTATACACTTGAATTCATTGCATGTACTCCTCTTGTAAATCAAACAGGTCATCTATCTCAGCATCAACCTCCCAGTCAGCGAGCGCAATAGGCTCGACAAAGTGATGTACGAAATCATTAGTATCATCTTCCATAGTCACACGCCTCCACTAGTAGCTCGTGATATAAGTTAACATAGGTAAATGCACGATCATGCAGCACACCAAACGCATCAGCAACCAGTTCACCCATGCGGGTGTAGTCCTCGTCAGCTAGTGCAGTTACAACAGCCTGATGGTAGTCATCTGTAGCTGCTGTACTCTCAAGGTACTCACCGATAAACGCCTCAGTCAATACAAACGGATCACTACGCAACAAGTCTAGCGTATATATCCAAGCAGCAGAGCATCGCTCTTGAGTAGTTGACTCGTAACATATAGCAGGAAAGAGTACCTCAGCTACAGCGTGGTCATAAGGTCTAAATATCTCAGTCATATTATTTCTCCAGTTGAAGTAACACTCTATACTAATAAGCACAGGATGTCAAGTTATAGTTTAACACGTAAGAACTTAGCTGAATACGCTTCGTTCTTGGTTTGAAACTCAGGCCATGAGCTACCTACACCCCGCTTCTTTCTTTTCTCAGGTGACATACTAGTAGAACTGGCAACTCTTATCTCGTGATCAGTGAAGGCATCCTTGCCTATGACTCTCCCATGCAGAGTGTTGGGATTGAGGCCAGTGATAATGCTAATAGCCTTTAGTGAATACTCAGCACCTGCGATCATACGCTCATGCGTAGACCGATTAACTAGCTGTCGTATGGACATCATCTTCCCTCCACTCCATACCAAACACCGATGGAAAGAACTCTTCATTCCAAGTCGAATTATCAGGCAGCCTGACCCATACACGACCAGTGCTGCTTGGCTTGTGCGGTGGTGTGCCTCCCTCCACTACCCACTTCTCACCTCTGTATGAAGTGACAAGTTCCTTGGCGCATACTTCTCCGCGCCCATCTTGATAGATCAAAGTAAACCCTTGCTTATTAATACTCATAACTCTTGCTCCTCTAGTATACGTGTGACCGTATAGTATATATCCTTGCATATAGAATTGGCTGACATGTCCGACATGCAGATTAGAGGATCACCCTCGCTTCCGTTGTCATAGATCAGATGGAACCATCCTACAGACTCGCCCGCAGAATCAATAGGGATAATACCGTCCTCACCTGATTGGGACATGGCCTCCAGTATCTTAGCAAAGTCCCGCGACCGTATGATACAGTCATCCTCACCATCATTAACAGTTACAGAATACCCACCGTCTAGCAACTCTTGAATCAAAGTATGGCAGAACATCCGATCATATACATTACAATACTCAGGGAAATTAGGTTCAAACTTCATTACATAACTCATAACATTATTCCTTAATCATCTTACAATAGGGGAGGCTGTGACAGTCAACTGCACCTCGTTAAGTACATCCATAACCACACTGTGCAAATCATCACAGCTAACCTTGTCGGCATCTATGTCACTATAGCTAGATTCTACATCATCAACCCGCCTAGTGGTATCGTACAGCTCAGACTCCAGTGTATCAAGGGTATCCGTGATGTTATCCATAGTGGTATCGATAGTATCCAACCGATGCAATACATCGGAACCACTGGAAGTTGCCGAGAATTTCTCTAACACCTTACACTCAAGCGCAGCTATCCTATTAGCGTCACGACTCTGCACCTCCAGATACTCACGCATAGACTCAGCCACAATATCACGCACCCAACCTTCTACTAAAGTATTTAAATTACTCATCACACGTTACCTCTCTCGTATATAATAAAAGCCAAATCATAATCCCACTCTTCAGGGTAGTCACTCATCTCGTGCGCCCCATTAATAGCAGCCAACTCAGTATCTGAGACAACCTTCTCAGCCTTACAGATACTACCTGTACCCTCGATACGCTGACGTAATATCTTAAAGATAGTACACCCCTGCACAGTGAACGCCTTACCTGCTTGCTTATAAGACATACCCGCAACATCATGCAAAGTGTCATGCTCCCAAGGCTCACCGCAATGTGGACAATAAATATCAAACATAATAAATCTCCTGTTATAATTCAATTATAAGGTTATAGGTTAACAACATTAATCTTATCGTACTTTGTAACGTACCGACTTGCAAGCGCACCATGCACCTGTATAACAATACTAGGCTTATCGCCTGAACCGCTACACAATCCACAGTCGATACACTGCACCCCACTAGTATCATTAGGGCATATGATCTCATTAGGCAGCACCTGATCGGTATCACTGGTAACCCTGAAGGTGCGGAACCCTAGACCATGCGCTTTGAGAGCCATCTTAGGAGTCTCTACGCTAATCATATTAATCTGAGCCATACGCCTATCGAACGAACGATCATTCATCTGGTGCGTATACCCCGTAGTCATGACCGGCTTAATGTTATCAATCACATCAGACCATACCTCAAAGGGTACAGCGGCAGGGTCACCATAGCTACCGAACCGAATCGGTTTACCCTGCAATTTATCATAGCTTATAATTCGATTATAAGAGCCACGTTTGTATGCACGGTAGATAGATAGAGGCGCTTGAAAGGTTTTAACATAACAAGACCCACCTACACTAGGGCGTTGGGGACAATTCCCACACACAGCGGCATCAGCACCAGACTTCACAGCTAGATGCGGTTCTGTATCAGCCAACAGAATATACATCTGTACCATGTTACCAGTCTTAGGATTCTTACTATCCCACGTAGCTATAACCACGATAGGGTCACCAGTTAGAAGGCTATAGCCCTCCCAAACAATTGCACCAGCCATTATAATTCTCCCGTTATTACTGAATAAAGTACCAGACCAAACCAAGAGGTAGCCAATACTGCACCGAATAGAAACATCTCCACAAAGAACCTAGTTAAATCAGACATAATAAATCTCCCGTTATAATTCAATTATAAGACACTGGCACGATACAACAGCCAGCCATACCAGATACCATGACAAACCATGACACCTGCACCAATCATAAACCAACCGATAGCCTGCGCGATAACCTCAGATCTACGCTCTCGTTTTAACATACGCTTGTATGCACTATTCATAATCACACCCTTATATTACCCGTACTTAATTAAAGTTGCCCTAAAAGAGACCGCCCAAATAGGCGCGGCCAAGACTGCTAGGGGAGTTAAAGCCTACTTATAAAACCTACGCCTCCGGTGTGCAGGTTCTAAAGTATTCCTTATAATCCGATTATAATTCGGCAAGTACTAGGCAGCCTGCATTTTCCCATTCCCAATAGTACCCTTTTACATCCGCCCATGCAGTGAGTTCTGGGTGTATAGCATCACCGAATTCTTCATAGTAATCGGCCAAGCCATCGCCTTCTTCAGCTGATAGGTACAGCGCATCATCGCGCCAGAACATAGTCGGCTTAACAGTATGCTTTTTGATTATATACTTGCCGCTATCATCCTGCACCATTTCTTCGTAAAGCGTGATGGTCGGTACTTTCTTTTGCCAGTTTGACTCTGTTATCTTCATGGTAAAACTCCCGTTTTATGGTTGTTGGTTCTGTTATAATCCAATTATAAGATGCGCTTATAACTCGATTATAACAGCCCCTAGCGCGTCCATGCGTGGGCTGTCAGTCATTACTTTTGAGCAGCTTCGATTAAGAACTTGAACATCGCGCGGGTCTCTACGTCATCGGTGGCGTTGAACATCTCAGCGGCCATCTTGAGGTAGTGTGATTTCTTCTCATCAACTTTCTCGGCACGTTTGCGGGTCGGGGCCGCGACCAGTTCGCCATCTTTTACTTTGGTCGCATGTTCGCCAATACCGCGCTCTATGTTTATTTCCTTGGTGATCTTGTTCAGAGCGGTGCGCCATGATGCGAGATTGTCAGGGTAAGCGGTCTCAATATGTTGATCCATGTTTACAATAAACTTTCCGGCCTTCTCGTTGCCGTCTATGTGCGCTTGGAATACTTCAGCGATTAGCTCCTGAATAGTTGCCGTGGTATTGGTGGCGTTCACGTAGTCTGTAGCGATTTCGATGGCGCGTGCTTTAGTTAGTGCTTTCATAATCATTCTCTCTATTTAGTTATTGGTTGGCAAAATTGCCGTTTGTGTTTCCCTTTTCCTTGCCCCCATTCTAGCGCCTAATTCTAGGCTGTCAACTACTTTCTGATTATAATCGATTATAAGGTCATTTATGTTTGAACTCATATGTCGATATTGGTCACAAATTAGGTATTGACTTTACCGTTCAAGTATGCATTCAAGGGTATTGGCAGTGTCTATGCCAATAGTTGGATAGCCCTAGAGCGCCCTGTAATGCTCTCAGTCTGGCGATCTCTCAGGGTATAGCGTGACATAGGCGGGTGCTAGTGTGGCTCATATGTGCAGCGTGATAGGCTCTCGGTGTTATGTCATAGGCTATGCCAATTGTTTATGGGGGCATATTAAAGGCTATATTAATATATGTAGATATAACAAAGGCTTATGGATTTGAGATAGTCATAACTATGGATGATGTAGCACACACACCCAAGCGCCCTAGAAATCGATAGGTAATGGCAGTGACTATGCCAATACTTTGTAGATGATAACGATTCTTATTCGCAAAGGCTAATGCAAATGATAACGATTCTCATTAGCACCCCCTACCCCCTTATCGCTACAGCACTGCATCGGGGGAAAGGTTCAACGCTCTCTCTGGCGAGATTCTGAAACTTCCATGACCCTTAATCATCTTACTATAGGGGTGCATTGAAATAAGATTAAATACTTCTTTACATTTGATTCAAAGTATGCTATAATATATCTATAAAGACAACAAAGTAAATAGGGATTAACTGAAGTTGATATTCAGTTATTGACATACTCCTTATAGCTATTGACATTGTCTATAACAACTATGTAATGATGTGTCGTGCATGTACCGACTGTGTCGATCATGTAACGGTAAAGGGTCAATATGACAGAACAAGACAAAGCAATTCGTAAGAAGGTTAATCTCTTAAAGAAGAGTGATCCTTCAGAGTATGATGTGAATGAGAACTTCCTTCAGTTTGTCGCGTATTATGTTGAGTCAGGCAGTGCCAGAGAAGCATGGGTTCAAGCAGGTTACTCTCCCAACAGTGCGGGTTCTGCTATGGCCCGATTACGAGACAACTGGCGTTTAGTTGAATCAATGGTTAAGGAACGCATAGGCGCTCATGTCCCTATGGCGTTGTCAGGTATTATTGAACTGGCTCAGACAGCTAAGCAAGAGTCTATTAGGTTAAAGGCTCAGCAAGACATTCTCTATAGAGCTGGCTATGATAAGCCTATGGAGATGGTATTAACAGACAAGGATGCGAAAGACCTTAAGGACGATGAACTACAGAAAGAGCTATTAGCTATCTTAGGTAAGAACCACACCCTAGATGTTAAGGCAGAAGAAATACACTAACTCTACCACAAGGCGAGTACATGCTATTACAGTTTACTAGAGATAACTTTGATTATCTTAAATCAGAAGTAGAAGAACAACGTGTCCTAATCACAAAGCTAACAGCAGCCCTTACCTTAGCTAATTCAGAGAAGCCTCAGACTGCGAAGAAGAAGAATGCAGCTAAGTCCTGAGCAGGTAGCTAAGCTGCCGAAGGATCAACAGGTCAGGTTGTTAGAGTTATTGAGAGAACAGAAAGACAGAGTTCGCTTCAATAAGAAGGATCACTTCAACCTATATGAGTGGCAGAGAGGACTAGCTAACTCTACTAGCGATGCACATCAGGTGTTGGCGATGTGTGCTAACCAGATTGGTAAGTCTACAAGCGGAGCTTACATCACAGCATGTCACCTTACAGGGATATATCCTGAGTGGTGGGCAGGTAACAAGTTTGAGAAGCCTATATACTGTTGGGCATCTGGTGTATCTAATGACACCACAAGAGATATTCTACAGACAGAGCTATTTGGTCTTGCAGAAAGTGAAGAGTCTTTCGGTACGGGCATGGTTCCTCTGGCAATGATTGGTGAGAAGACTAGAAGGCGAGGCGCTACAGGTAACACCTACGATAGTGTTATGGTACAGCACCACGATGTTAACGGTAAGCCTGATGGGTGGTCACGTATTGGCTTTAAGTCCTATGAGATGGGTGAGGAGAAGTTCTATGGCCGTCCAGTAGATTGGATTTGGCTAGATGAGCAACCGCCCTCTAACATATACACGCAGTGTATTACACGTACAGTAGCCACCAACGGATACGTTATGATGACGTTCACTCCAGAGGATGGCATGACTCCTGTTGTTAATCAGTTTATGAATGACATCAAGAGAGGACAGAGGTTAATACAAGCTACGTGGGATGATGCACCTCACCTAGATGAAGACACTAAAGAACAGCTATTGGCGCAGTATCCTCCACATGAAAGGAAGCTACGAAGCCAAGGCATACCTGTATTTGGTTCTGGCCTAGTGTTCCCTGTGTCAGAGGACTCTTTGATTATTGATTCCTTTGAGATACCTGACCACTGGAAGAGAATAGCGGGTCTTGACTTTGGGTATGATCACCCTACAGCTGTAGCTTGGATTGCTATAGATGATGAGAGTGATACGTATTATATATACGACACCTACTCAAGCCGTCAGGAGACAGCTATAATGCATTCTGCGGCTATTAAGCAACGCCCTACATGGATACCAGTGGCTTGGCCTAAAGATGGCTTACAGAGCGATAAGGGCAGCGGAGTGAGTCTCGCATCTCAGTACAGAGATCAAGGTGTTAATATGTTGCATGACTGGGCGCGTAACCCTAAAGCGTCTGGAGATACAGGCAAGGGTAACAACTTTATAGAACCCTCTATCATGGAGATGCTACAGAGAATGGAGACAGGTAGGTTTAAGGTCTTCTCCCATCTACATGAATGGTTTCAAGAATTTAGGACGTACCATCGTAAGGACGGAAAGATTGTCCCGATCAAAGATGATATCATGTCAGCTACAAGATATGCTGTTATGGGCGCTCAATATGCAGTGGCAGGGCGCTCAAGCTCTTGGCATGACTACGGTGAGAAGTCACTACCAATCAAAAACTGGAGTAACGTATAGATGGATAAGGCTATCACAAATGATCAACTATCTGAAATAGTAGGTAGAGAGCTTAACGCTGCTGATTCTTGGGCTAATGGTGACCTAGCAGATCAACAGGCAGAGGCGCTTGACTACTACTATGGTCAACCCTTTGGTGATGAAGAAGAAGGATTCTCCTCTGTTGTAACTAGAGATACCTTGAAGACAGTAGAAGGAATCATGCCTTCTCTTATGAAGATATTCGCATCAGGTGATACCTTTGTAGAGTTTGAACCTACAGGTGCAGAGGATGATGCAGCTGCTCAGCAAGCTACAGACTACCTTAACTATGTATTTGATAAGCGGTGTGATGGCTTCACTGTATTATATACATGGTTCAAAGATGCCCTACTAATGAAGAACGGATTGGTAGAGGTGAGTTGGTCACAGGACGAGCTATGTGATATTGAGAACTTTGTTGCTATTGAATCCATCGAACTACAAGCCCTTGAAGAAGAAGAGAACCTAGAAATTGTCAATAAGGAAGTTAACGAAGAAGACCCCAATCTATATGACGTTACTGTTCGTCGTACTAACTATAGGGGTCGTCCAGTCGTTGACAACATCCCATCCTCTGAGTTTAGGATTAAGGCGAGAAGCAAGAGTATCAAGGATGCAGACTTTGTTGCAAGGGTGCAGGACGTTAGTATTGGATCGCTCATCGATGCAGGCTTTAACCGTGAAGATATCTCTGAAGGACACGGATCAAGTTTAATCAAGAACCAAGTAGAAGATGCTAGGTTTGGTGACGTAGATGAAACGGCTGACTTCGGTAATAATACTCAGGTTGAATATGTCAAGGCTTGGGTTAAAGTATTTGATGAAGACTCAGAAGAGATGAAGCTGTATCAAGTGCATATGGTTGGTAATATAGTACTTGACAAAGAAGAAGTAGGCTCTGTCCCTGTTATTAACCTATCTCCTATTATGATGCCACATAAGTTCACTGGCGTTAGTGTTGCTGATCTAGTTAAAGACATTCAGGAAATACGTAGCAAGATGTGGAGACATACGCTTGACAACCTAGCTTTATCTAATGCGGGTCGCTACGCTGCTGTTGAGAATCAAGTTAATCTACAAGACCTAATTGATAACCGCATTGGTGGCATCGTTCGTGAGAAGGTACAGGGAGCCGTTAGACAGCTTCCAGTTCCACAGCTAGGTCAAGCCACCTTCCCCTTCCTTAATGAGCTAGAGAAGGAACGAGAAGATCGTGTGGGCGTATCTCGAATGGGGCAAGGACTAGACCCCTCCGCTCTTACATCAAACACCGCAGCAACTGCTGTTAACCAAGTCATGTCTGCATCTCAAGATAAGATTCAGCTTATTGCTCGTATCTTTGCAGAGACAGGTATTAAGGAACTATTCCTACAGCTATATCGTCTAAGCCGTACCAATAACTCTGAAGTAGATATTGTCAAGCTACGTGGTCGCTTTGTCCCCGTTGCTCCTTATGATTGGAAAGATCGTTACGACATGGCAGTTACTGTTGGCCTTGGTAACCAAAACAAAGATCAGCAGCTTATGCACTTAAACAATATCTCTACTATGCTAAAGAGTATAGGAGGTACGCAGTACGGTTACCTAATACAGCCACAGCATGTACATACACTAGCAACTGAGTTCATTAAGAACGCAGGCTATCGTAATGCCGGACAGTTTATTGGTGACCCTAGTGAGATAAAACCACCTGAACAGGCTCCGTCTCCTGAGATGGTCACAGCAAAGGGTGAAGCACAGAAGGATGTAGCAGATGCACAGCTTAAGCAAGTACAGGCTCAGGCACAGCAGGCTGAATCACAAATGAAACAAGCAGAATTCCAGCTCAAGATGGAGAGTATGAAGTTTGAGCGGGAGAAGTTTGAATGGATGAAGAAGAAGGAAGCTGCGGAACTTGGACTCGAAGCTCAACAAAAACGGCCAGTAGGTATTGGTGACAGCAAACTGAGGATGAGCGGTGAGTAACTTGACTGAGGAACAAAAGGTAAACGCAGCCCGTGAACTACTAAGAGGTAATCTCCTATCGGAGGTTGTCTCTGACATTAAGCAAAACATATGCGAAGCATGGTCTTTATCTGATGACCTTGACGAGCGAGACAGGCTGTGGTATTTGCAGAAGTCTATAGATATGTTTGAATCAGTATTAGAAGGCTATGTATCTAACTACGAATTTACCCAAAAGGTTAAATAGTTCTTTACTTTTGGCATAAAGTGTGTTATAATATATACATAGTAGAACATTACTTAAACTTATAGGAGGCTACCCCACTGTGGATGCCCATAACGATACCAGTATTGATAACGCAGTAGCTCGTCTTTTAACGCCCTCTACGGAGCAAGCAGATCAAGAAGTGCTAGAGCAAGAAACCCTTGAAGAGGAAACTCTTGAGGTCACTACCGAAGAGAACGACACAGAAGTCGAACTTGAGGAAGAGGAAGAAACCGAAATCGAAACGGAAGAAGATGACGGTGACGCTGATGTGGGGGATTCCGAAGAGGATGATGACCAAGCAGAGGTTCAAGAGGAGACTTCAGAAGATGAGCTGTACGCTGTTAAGGTGGACGGTGAAGAGTACGAAGTTAACCTCGAAGAGCTTAAGAAGGGTTATCAGCTAGAGAAGAATTACACTAAGCGAGTCCAGAAGCTACAAGAAGAGTCTAAAGATTTAGATAATATTAAGACAAACTTGTCAGCTGAGCGACAACAGTATCTGCAACTTATGGAACTAGCTGCCGCACAACAAATGGCAGAGGTTAATAAGTCTAAAGAACTGCTTGCTTCAATCGACAAAGAAGCTGATCCAGTTGAATATGTAAGACAGCAGCTGCGTGTTCAGGATGTTGAAGACAACTTACGTCAGAACATTCAGAACTTCCAAGCAGCACAACAACAAGCTGAACTACAGCGACAGGAACAGCAGAAGAAGATTGTAGCTATGGAACAAGAGAAGCTGTCTCAGCTAGTACCTGAGTGGTTATCTCCAGACTTCCAGAAAAGTGTTATTGATTATGCTAGGAATCAAGGCTACGATGATGATACCCTAAACACTATCAATACCGCCCGTGATATTGCAATGCTGAATAAGGCTCGCTTATACGATGAACTTGTTAGCAAGAAAGCTACTGTTAAGAAAAAGCGGCAGCCTATTGTTAAGAAGAAAGTAAAAGCATCTTCTCCCGCAACCGCACAAACACGAAAGGCCCGCGCAGTTAAGGAACAACGGCAAAAGCTAAAACGCTCTGGTTCAGTGAATGATGCAGCACTAGCTCTTCTATCACTGACTTCTTAATCTTATTATATTAAAGGAACACTACAATGGCTAATCCGGTATTTGAAACTTACGGAACAAAGGGAATCCGCGAAGACCTCGCAGATATTATTTACAGCATCTCTCCTACTGACACCCCATTTATGTCTAACGTAGGTAAAGGCTCAGCATCTGGTACTTATCACGAGTGGCAGACCGATGACCTAACTGCCGCTGCTGACAACAAAGTTGCTGAAGGCGCTGCTGCTCCTGCCGCTGAGTCTGTTGCTTCTGTACGTGTGGGTAACTACACTCAGATCGCTTCTAAGACTGTAAGCGTATCTGGTTCTAACGAAGCAGCTGATGACGCAGGTCGCGCTTCTCAAATGGCGTACCAACTCGCCAAGAAAGGAATGGAACTCAAGCGTGACATGGAGAAGACTCTAGTCGGTACTGACAAAGCACAGGTTGCTGGCGCTGCTGCCGGTACTGCTCGTGAGTTGGCTTCTGTTACTTCTTGGTTGGGTACTAACTGTAGCTTCGGCTCCGGTGGTGACGCTCCTGATGGTAACGGTACTGACATCGGTGCTGCCGGTACTGATCGTGCCCTCACCGAAGCTCTGCTAACTGCCGTTGTTGAAGACTGTTGGGTACAGGGTGGAACTCCTTCAATCATCATGTGTAACGCATTCCAGAAAGCTAAGATCACTGCTTTCACTGGTAACGCTACTCGTTACAAAGATGTTGGTGACAAGACTATTGTTAACGCAGTAGACGTTTATGTGTCTGACTACGGTGAGCTTGCAGTTGTACCTAACCGCTTTATGCTCAACGAAACTGTTCTGGTTCTTCAGCCAGATATGTTCTCTGTTGATACTTATCGTGACTTCCAGACTAACGATATTGCCAAGACTGGTGACTTCGAGTCTAAGCAGTTGCTTGTTGAGTACACGTTGACTTCTAAGAACGAAGCAGCTTCTGGTGCGATTCGTGATCTTACTGTAAGCTAATCAGTAAGTGCTACACAGGCTGAGGTGTCTTAACGGGCATCTCAGCTTTCTATTATTCTAGGAGAAAGCATGTCTGACGTTCATACCCATATTATTCAAAACAACGATGACACTCTTAGCATCGGAACTACTCAAGATTACAGCGCAATCTTTGCTAACAATAAGATGGAAGCTGACAACAATCTAAACCGGACTAACAAAGATACCTTTGGACGTAAGGTTGCTACTATCCCCCTTAATCTAATTAACGCTTGGTGTAAAGAATGGAACTGTTCTATGCAGCAACTCTTCAACGATCCTACATTAAAAGCAAAGATGTTTGCTCGTCTTAGAGATAAAGATTATTTGAAACTACGTACAGATAATGGGCGAATATAATGGCAGTAAACAATTTAGGTGAACTCCGAACCTTAGTTAAAGATTGGAGTAACCGAACAGATATATCAAATGCAGTTATTGATTCGTTTATCAATATAGCTCAAGACAGAGCAAACAGAATCCTACGCCTTCCTATCTTGGAGGGCTTTTCTACAATCTCAGTAGCTAACAATACGATGCTTCTTCCTTCAGACTACCTTGAGGTTAAGTCCCTTACTGTTGTGGTTAATGGTAGGGCTGTAGAGCTTGAACGTAAAGACCTTGCGTTTGTAACTAAGCAGCAAAACAATCAAGGAATACCTAAGTACTTTGCTCGTAAGCAGAGTAAGTTTATTATTGGCCCTTCCTCTGATGTTTCTTCTGCTGATTTATATTACTATTATGTAGCTGCTAATCTAGTTAACGATACTGATAATAACTGGTTTGTTGAGTACGGCACTGACTTACTTCTATATGGTGCATTAGCAGAGCTAAGTCTATATACAAAGAATACAGAAGAAGCACTTCAATGGGAAGCTAAGTTTAAAGCCACTGCTCAAGACATTACTAAGATGGCAGAGGACGCAGACTGGTCTGGTTCAACTATTAGCATTATACCTACGAGATAAACTATGACAGGCTTTTATACAGAGTATGATGATACTTCAGGCGTACACGTAAGTTCTGCTGAAGACGCAGCGGCAGCGGCTCTTGCATCTAAGAACGCAGCAGCTGCTAGTGCTACTGACGCAGCTTCTTCAGAAAGTAACGCAGCTTCTAGTAAAACGTCTGCTGCTACGTCTGCTACTAACGCAGCGACTAGCGAAACTAATGCAGCTACGTCTGCTACTAATGCGGCCACCAGTGCTACGACAGCTTCAACTAAAGCAGATGAAGCAGCTCTTTCTGCAAGTAACGCAGCTACAAGCGCAACTGCTGCTGCTACGTCTGCTACTAATGCAGCTACGTCTGCTACTAATTCAGCTTCTAGTGCAACTGCTGCGGCTACTGCTGAGACTAACGCAGAGACAGCAGAAACTAATGCTGAGACTGCTGAAACTAATGCAGCCTCTAGTGCAACAGCATCAGCTAGTAGTGCATCTACAGCATCTACACAGGCTACTAACGCAAGCAACAGTGCTAGTGCAGCAGCTACATCAGCAACCAATGCAGGTAACTCAGAAACAGCAGCCGCCACTTCAGCAACCAATGCTGCTAGTAGTCAAACAGCCGCAGCCTCTAGCGCCTCAACAGCATCTAGCAGCGCTACAACTGCAACTACTAAAGCAGGTGAAGCAGCTACTTCTGCAACGAACTCAGCGACATCTGCTACTAACTCAGCC
>TARA_R110000782_G_scaffold20675_3_pt1 | contig 20455 bp, 14 predicted proteins | sample TARA_R110000782 | Tara Oceans TARA_R110000782 (sample SAMEA4397859) | marine metagenome | biome: Polar Biome; feature: [SRF] surface water layer (ENVO:00010504); material: water (ENVO:00002006), including particulate matter (ENVO:01000060) such as... | depth 5 m | reverse complement strand
CGTCGCCCGGCGTGCGGGCAAGCCAGACGTCACGATGGGCCGCAAGATCCAGCGGCTTGGATTGATAGCTCTGACAGCCCGCGAGCATCACCGCAGCACCCGAGAGCGCGGCGATGAGGGCGGGCCGGGATGGATACTTCAACAAGGGGAATCACTCCGAAAGGTGCGTGTGGACCGATCACGCTGCGCACCGATCCCACTTGAGAGTGAGCGCACGCGACAGCACGGCTGGAAAACCAGCCGGATCTAGGTCAGCAACACGACCGTTCGGAGACAGACAAGATGGTCGGGCGGGCGGGCCCTGGCAAAGGGCCAGAGTTGGCGATGTTCCCTGGGTGCGGCGGTCAATCGCCACACTTCATCGACACTCAGGATCCCCGCAAAGTCCGGCACTGAATCGCGCTGGCGGGGGGGCAACGCGGCATGCCCACCCTCATCTTCATGATGGTGCGTGTGGCAGCAGTGATGTTCATCGCCGCCGCCATGGTCCCCCCGATGGGATACCGGCTGAGAGATATCGATCGGTATCGCGACAAAGATCGGTATGTGGTGGGGGTGATGCGTTGAACCGTGCGAATGCCCGTGAGCATGCTCACCGGCGAAGAGTCCCGCGTCACCATGGCCGACCAGCCCGGCCGGCCCACACGCCATCGTCAGAAACACAGCGCACATGATGGCCACGATCCGTCGCATCGAACGCATGATACCCCAATTGCCCCAAAGGGGGCATCCGATCGCGGTTCTGACGGCTCGCCCAGCGGCCGGCCCATCCCTCACGCGGAGCACCCGCAGGGGGGCGGGGGGCCTGATTCCAACGAGCCCGTGAACCGGAGCATGCCAAGCTCGCTTCCCCACGGAGAGCGCACATTCGAGAACGGCTCAGTCCGGCGAAAACGGTATCGGCTCAGCGACCGAGCCACCGACCCCGAGAACACCCCACCGGTCTGAAGCACCCGCCCCAATCGATCCTGAAATCCCGCCCCCAATAATCAACAAGGCCCGCGTCCAAACGGACACGGGCCTTTGAACGCCCCGAGCACAACGGTTTCAAACCGTTAGATTCCGCCCTGGCGCTCCAGAAACGCCGTCCCGGGCCGTTGGCCACCTCCTTCAGCTTGTCCGCATGACCCCCGCGAAAGCCGGTTTCCTGTTAACCGGTGTGGACCGCTTTGCGCGACCGTTCTTCGGGCCCCCGCCGTCGGGGGTCGGCCGCAGGCCGACGTCCGTCGGCGGGCCCGATCCCGTTTCCGGGCCGCCTAACCGGTATGCAAAAACCACGGTCCGCTGGTTTGGGCCCAGGACGCGGGCCAGACTCGGGGGATGAAGAGCCTGCTCCCGCTCCTGCTCCGGCTGGTCCGGGCCGATCACGCGGCCCTGGCCCGCCAGGTCGAGTACCTCGTCGTCGAGAACCGCCTCCTCCGCGCCCGAATCGATGGCCCCGTGCGGCTGACCGACCGCGAGCGGGCCCGACTGGTCCGCTTCGGGGTCGCGGTGGGGCCGGCGCTCAAGGACCTGATCTCGATCGTGAAGTACGACAGCTTCCGGCGCTGGACCCGGGGCGTGAAGCGCAAGCGGCGGAGAGCCAAGCGGCCGCCGGGCCGGCCAAGGACGCCCGCGTCGGTCGAGGCGCTGGTCGTCCGCCTGGCCAGGGAGACCGGCTGGGGCTCCGCCCGGATCCTCGGCGAGCTGCGGAAGCTGGGCGTCAGGTCGGTCTCGCAGGGGACCGTCCGCAACATCCTCAAGCGGAACGGGGTCGAGCCCGCGCCGGACCGTCGGGACCCCCTGTGGGACACCTTCCTGCGCCGGCACGCCGAGACGCTGTGGGCCTGCGACTTCTTCACCACCAACGTGCTCACCGCCCGAGGGGTGCGCCCCGCTTCGGTGCTGGCCTTCATCCACGTCAAGAGCCGGCGGGTGATCGCGACCAGGGCGACCTTCCACCCCACCCGGCGCTGAACGGACGAGGCCGCGGCGTGCGTGGCGGGGGGGTGGGGGAGATCGAGAAGGCGGGGCTGCCCAGGCCCACGATCGTCGTACGCGACAACGACAGCAAGTTCGGGGGCGGGTTCGATTCCGAGTTGGCCGGGCAGAGGATCAGGACCGAGCGGCTGCCGGTGCAGAACCCGCTCTGCAACGCGCACATGGAGCGGTGGATCCAGTCGCTGCGGCGCGAGTGCCTCGACCAGTTCGTCCCGCTTGGCTTGAAGCACTTGGACCATCTGGTGGCAGAATACCTCGAGCATTACCACCTGGAAAGGCCGCACCAGGGACTGGGGAACAGATTGGTGGAGAATCGGATGCCCGCACACGACCCGCCCCGGGACGAGGGTGAGGTGGTGTGCCGAGCAAGGCTGGGCGGGGTGCTGCGGCACTACGAACGACGACGAGCGGCCTGAAACACGGCGGGACCGAGTATTTGCACCCCGCCGCGGAGCCGGATTGCGGGCTCAGGCCAGCCGTTCGTCTCCAAAGCCAGTTGTGCATACGACGATTGCTGGTTTGCCCTAGCTCAACACGTCTATTGAAGTTGGATGCTCAGTCCGATGCTGAACTCGGTTTTTTACGCGGCAACACAACGATGCGGAATCCGTATGTGCCGCTATCGATGGGGGGAGTACCCGTTGCCCCGCTGCGGTCGGTGTAAATCTCGTTGGGAAAACGCCTCGCAAATGTTGGAGAGCCGTTGTTCATGAAATCCTCGGGCTCTTCCGGCCCTGTCGGATTCACCGTGACATCGCCATCGGGTTTGTACCGATCTCGGTAGTAGTCCTTGCACCATTCCCACAGATTCAGCCCGTAACGGAGTTCGGCCCCACGCGTTTTGCCAGCGTACTCCCACTCCGCCTCGTACGGAAGTCGCACACGGAACGGCACCCGTTCCTCGAGCCATTTGCAGAAAGCCACGCCCCCGGCGTGGCTCACAGTGTTGGCATACGGAGAAGTCGATGCTTGCCTCGCGATGAATCGCCCGTCGCGCAACTCGAAGTTGGCAAAATTATTGAGCGATACGAAATCGCGCAGTGCGGTCTCGGGCTCCAAGCTGTTCAGAAACTCGCTGTAGAGTTCAGCACTCACCGGCTCTTTCGAGATCCAGAACGGATAGGTGATCTCCACCGTGTGCGGCGGGCCCTCGTTCGAGCCGGCTGGCGTCGCCGAAAGAAACTCCAACACCTTGGCCGTTCTCCAGTTCGGCTCTCCCATCTCAAACCGCCCGGGTTCCATCCGGACCAACTCGATTCGATTATCGCCGAACACGAGCACTTCAGGCGGATCCACGGGCTGAACCTCCTCTGACGACGGCTCGGAGTCGGAATCCTGTGAAGCAGACGTGTCTCCACATCCCGATCCCAGGAGGGTCAGGCAGATACAGGCTGAAAGAGCGAGTTCATTACGCATGAGTCGGGCCACCATTCAGAAAGGTCGATTCGGCCTTCCGTTATCCCACCAAGGTCCGAAGGGGCGTTTAGTATCGGGGCCCTCGTCTGTATCCGCGTTAATGCCAAACTCCTTGTCGCAGCAATCCTCACATGAATCGTACTTCGCCAGCAAGCCGGCATCGCAGCCGCACCGCCGGCCCGCGGCATTGTCGAGGTAGTCGCTCGGCTGCGTAGCGCTCTGGCAATGGGCTTCAAGAAACTCTCTCGTCACCCTTGGCAAAAGGCTCGCACATTCCCCCAGTTCGAGCAGCAGCTCGCACATGGCGATGTCCAACGCCTCCTTCTTGTCGGACTCCTTTTCGGCGAAGCCCGCCCCGCGTCGCTTGGTCATCCGGCAGTTCCACACGCAGTGCTGCTTCGGGTTCTGCTTGTAGAACTGCTTGCCGCCATCGAGCCAGTCCGGGAGCAGGCCGGTGTCAGGGAGCGAGTTCGTAAGGCCCGCGTACTTCCGCAGCACGTCGGCCATTTTTCGCAGGACCTGATCGATCCTGTCCGCGCACAGTCCCATCGGATCGGCGTACACGCCCGGGGCCGATCGGGCATAGAGGTAAAGCTGTGAGATCTCGCCCACACTCATCGCTTTCCGTGACGGAACGAAGCCGAGACGCGCCGCCGCAGAATCGGTCCGCATGCTCGGGAGCGGATCCCTCTGCAGCCACCTCCCCAGCTTCGGGTCGTAAACCCGGTGCCGCACCATGTACAGCCCGGTGCTCGTCGCCTCCGTCGCCCCCGCCAGGTCGAACCAGTACCCGTCGTACCCCACCGAGTTGTCCGGGCCGTTGGGGTCCTCCGGGTTGTCGATCCACCCAGCGTTGAAGGTCGGGCCGCTCCCGCCCGAGACGTACGGCGAGTACCGGCCGGTGAAGTCCGACAGGACGATCGTGTCGCTGCCGTCCAGGAACGCGTCGGGGTCGTACCCGGTGTCCCCGGGCTGGAGTTCGTTCCCGCCGTTGTAGTTGGCCGACACCACGCCCAGGTCGGCCGTGTTGACCGAACCGTCCCCGTTCACGTCGGCCGCCAGCCCGTGCATGGCCACGCCGTAGGGCGTGTAGTCCAGGCGGGTGTGCAACAGCCCAGCGCTGTCTGTGATCGCCCGCACGCTGAACATCACGTCCGTGAGGTAGTAGAACCCCGACGGCCCTGCATCGCCGGTGCCGATCAGCCCGTTGTTGTCCGTGTCCCGGAACACGCGGCGGCCGACGGCGTCGTCGATGTACCGCACGCCCCAGAACTGCTGGCCGATGCGGTTGATGTCGTCTTCTGTATTGCCGAGATCATCATCGCCGTCAACCGTCAGATTGGTGTCCACGTGCTCCTCGAGCACCTGCCAGTTCGCGGAGTAGTAGTAGGTCCGGGCCTCGTCCACACCGTTGTACGCGCCCTGCGACAGGTCCATCCGGCGCTTGACACGCCAGTTCAGGCCGTTGAACTGATTCTCCAGCACCACCGCTCCGGTGGATTCGTTGCTCGACTTGTAGATCTTGACGAGCCGGTTCCAGGCGTCGTGCTTGTACGTCAGCCGGGCCGAGGTCGAGTTCAGGTTCCTCAGGTAGTTTCCGGCATCGTCGTAGGCGGGCTGGGTGATGATCTGCGAGCCCATACCACTGGGACGCTCCTGGAGCGTGATCTCGTTGGCATAGTTGTGAGTGCGGTTCTGCCGCTCGGCGACGGTGTTCTCGAACGTGCCGTTCCCGTTCGCGTCCGTGCCGAACACTTCCCAGTTGCCCAGGATGTCCAGCTGCCACTGCTGGGAGTTGACCGCGAGCGTGAACCCGCCCGATTCCCGGCCGCGGTCGGCCTGCTTGAGCCGGTCGAGGGGGTCGTACTCATAGGACCAGTCCCGGTCGGCCCGGATGGTGCCGGCCGCGCCGGGACGCGCGTCGTAGTCGAGGACGCGGTTGGAGTCCATGTCGTATTCATACGCACGGGCGAAGAGGGGGGTTCGGTCGGGGAGGCTACCGGCGCCGGTGGTGAAGCCGTCGGTGACCCAGCCGTGCCAGACCGTCCGCCCGAACCGGTCGAACCCGTAGTAGGTCCCCGCCGCGGATGCCCCGCTCTGGGCCTTCACCATGTCCAGGCCCAACCCGTACGTGGTGGCCGGGTAGTTCACCCGAACGGGGGTGGATGCCCCGAGGTAGGTGTAGTCCACCAGATTGGCATTGCCGCTAACCCACCCGGGCACGTCGATTCCGGCGGTGCGGCCGATCCGGTCATCGATGGAGCCGGCGGAGCCGTAACCATACTCGACGGTGGGCGAGCCGCCGTGATCCTTGGGGTAGGTAATCGAAGCCAGGCGGCTGTAGTTGCCGGTGCTGTTTGCGGCCGGTGCGGCGTCTGCGTAGGTGTAGGTCACCACCTCCGCCGCCGGGCCGCTCGTGTCGCCCGAAGCGTTCTGGGTCAGGGTCTTGATCTGGTGCAGCTTGGTGTAGTCGAAGGCGACGCTGTTCTTCACCACGCTGCTCGCATCGAGGGAAAGGACGGACGCCACGCGGCCGTGGGCGTCGTACGCGGTCTCGATCTCCTTGATCGCGGAATCGATGTTCGTGCCGAAGACCGTGGCGGTGTCGGACGTCACCCGGCCCAGGCTGTCGCGGGCGTATGCGTGGGTGGTGCCGTTCTGGTCGGCCATGCCGCGGAGCTCGCCGAGGCGGTTGTAGCCATAAGTGACCTTGTACGCCGCCGTGGTGCCGGCCAGGCCGGTGGACTCGTTGGGGTAGCGCACCTCACGCAGCAAGCGGGACGAGCTGACGAGCGAGTCGGTGTCGGACGAGGGAGTGCTGACCGCGGTGGTACCGTACTCGTAAACCGTTTCCTGCACGGAACCGTCGGGCAGGTGGGCGGTGCGGTTGGAGACGTTGCCCAGGCCGTCGTAGAAGAAGGTTGTCACCCGGTCCGCGTCGTCCGGGCCGCCTCCGGAGTACGCGGCGGACCAGTCCACGTCCCAGGTACCCGATGCTGGCTCGATGTGCGCCGCGGTGACGTTCGCCTGCGCCTCGACGACGGCGATCTGCCGGGAGAGCGGGTCGAGCACGGTCAGTGTTCGCTTGCCGCCGGGGCTGACCGACAGGACCACGCGGCCCCAGAGATCGAAGAAGATCTCAGACATCAGCGAACCTGGGGTGACGCCTTGGCCGGCGGATGGCCGCATCGGCGGGGAGGTATTCGCCACGAAGAGGTCGTTCGACGGGTCGTTGGTCCCGTACGCGTGCGTGCGTACGGCTCGACTGGCGTCGTCGAACTCGTAGACGGTGTAAGTGGACACGCTGGTCGCGGTCGTCAGCGGGAGCACGGTGGTGGCATCGTGGAGCCGCATGCGGTGCGTGACCTGTTCGGCCTGCCCGGTCCCCCGGACGGGGGTGGTCGGATTCGCCGCTATGTACGCGTACTCGGTCTGCTCGACGATCCGGTCGTCCTCCAAAGACGTCGCGTCTGCATAGTTACCGACTTCACCGGGAATGGCATCACCGTTGCGATCGGTCGTGTAGACGACCGTCGGTCGGTGGAGCGCGTCGTAGACCGTCTTGGTCGAGGAGCCGTTGGGATCCCACGAGGCGACGGTCAGGCCGTAGGCATCGTACCAGCGGTTGGACTCCAGGTAGGCGCGAGTATCAGGGTCCGGTGACGTTGGGGGCGGCAACGCGGGATCGATGAGCAGCCGCGTCCGGTACACCATGCCTCGGTTGTTATACAGGGTCTGCGAGTACGTCGAGCGATCCGAGTTCGAACTCGGCGCAGGCACGGTCCCGCCGCTCAGGAAATCGGTCGCTTCCGTGAAGCTGGCTTGTTCAACGACGCGATTCAGGTCGTCGTAGCCGAGCGAGGTGTGGGGGGCCAGGGGGTTCTGGGTGCCGACGCGGCGGTCCCGGAAGTCGTACCAGTGCTTGGTGACGCGTGTGCCAACCCCGTCATACAACTCCGAATAAGTCAGATTGCCATTTCCGACGCCTGGGACGGTCGACTGAGGCGAGTCATACACGCTGAGCGCGGTCTGCAGGCTCGCTGTGCTGAGAACGCCATAAGAATCCCACGAAGCCATGCCCGTGGAGATCTGGGTGACGCGATCCAGAACATCGTAGACATACTCAGACGCGCCGAACTCGGGATCGACCACCAGCGTCATGCGTCCGATGGCGTCGTACTCGTAAGACGTCACGTACGACTCATTGTTGATGAACGGGCGGTTTCCTGATGCGGTTGTCGCAGTTGCAATCGTATGCCATTCGCGACTCCGGATCGTCGCGCCGCTCACCACCCGCTCCTCGTCCGATCGCGCGACCTCGGTCGGAGGAGCGAACGCGCCAGAAGTTGGCGGATACGCACCAGAGCTGTCGGGAACGTACATGCTCGTACGCACCGGTTTCCCGCCGGCGTTTATCCAACTGATGACCGCGGGACCGTCGAACTCGCTGCCGAACTTGTGCGGCAGCGAGATGTGAGCGAGATAGGGCACGCCTCGGGATACCAGTGTCCCGTCCTCGTCCACCATGTTCGTCGGGCGAACCTCGAATCGTATGTAGCGGGAGACGCCCGACGGGTCCGTGTGCTGAACGGTACGGCCGAGCAGGTCCGGCACGTAGAGATCGGTCAGCTCCTCGAACGGGCCGCTCGGGGCGGTGAAGCCGGCCGAGGAGAGCGTCGGGAAATCGGCAGGCAGATCCGCGTCAGCGTCAACGTACGCGCCCGATGGGTCCGCGTCTCGGACAATCAGCACGAGAGATCCTGTCGTCTCGTCGTACTCTCGGTAGGTCAGCGTGCCGTGCTCGTCCTGCTCCCAGCGGAGCTGACCGAGCGTGTCGAACATGCGGAAACTGGAGAAAGTGGTTGGGGTGTCGGGCCCGTTCTGGGTCGTGGATTCCGAAGCCACCGAGCGCTTCTCCCACGCCACGATGGAAGACAGCCCGTCGTTCACGTGAAACCCGTAGGAGATGGTGGTGGTCTCGACCGGAGTGTCATCGGTGGGACCCTGGCCCGGCGAGCGCTGGATCTGGGTCACCAGGTCCGGGCGGGTTGAGCTGTACTGGAGGGTCACGGGCGTGACACCCGAGGTGTTGTCGCCTTCGGAAAATGTTGTATGGCTCTTCCAGCCGCCGGTGAAGGCCTGGCCGTACACCAGCCCTGACTCCTCACGGACGGTCGCCAGCACCGGCGCGATCGCGGTGCTTGAGCCCGGGCTGACCGGACGGGCGGGCAAGTACTCGTCCCACTCGCTCGCGGAGGGCGTCACCACGCGGGTCACCCGACGAAAGTTGTTGAAGAGTGACTGGCCGGTCGGCTGGACTCCGTCGGACGAGTAATCGAAGAGTTTGATCCAGCGGCGGCCGGTCCCGTTCGTCGGGTTCGCCGTTGCGATCGGGTTGTAGTTGGGGTCGAAGTTCCAGGCCGGATCGGCTTCAGCCTCGGTGAAGGAGACTTTCCAGGCGACCCCAGCGAACCTCGCTTGCTTCAGGTCGTCCGGCAAGGCGGTCGTAGGCCAGACAAAGTCATGGGACTCGAGCCTGTACGGTGCGTAGCCGATCTGCAGGGGCGAGCCGTCGACGGTCACGTGGGACTCGACCACGATGCAAGAGAAGCCGTCCGAGCCGACCGCGAAGGGACTCGAAGACGGGTCGGGAACCCCGTCCGGGACGGTCCCCCAGTCGTACCGCTTGTAGATGTAGTCGTACCGGGTTCCGAGCCTGGCCCCGCCGACACCGGAGCCCCCGCAGCCGCAACCCCCGCCGTCGCCCGCGTTGACGATCTGCGTCCGGACCCGATTCCCGCCGTCTGACGACGTGTCGTACGCGATCACCTTGCTCGCGACGTCGTAGAGCGTCTGCCATTGGTCGTTAGGGAGAAAATAGTCCTCCCAGTCTTCGCCGATACAGGACGCAGACCCTAAAGATCCGGGACCGTTCCAGAAGCTGACCCAACGGAGCCGCGCGGCGGCCTCGGTTGTCGAAGAGAATCCCGTAAAGCCGCCGCCGAATGTGTCGTCTTCAACCGCGAGCCGGCCGTAGTGGTCCGCGAAAAACTCGATTTGCTCGGGGTAAAAAACCGCGAGCAGTTGGTGCTTCGCGCCATTGAACTCGATCCGATCGGCGGCACCGGTCGGACCCAGTGCGTAATTGTCGTACCCGTTGTAGTAGCGGTACTGGGTGACCCGCTCGTAGAAGTCGTCGTTGATCGCCGGCGCGGGAGGAGTATACGGAAGGATCTCTGGGTCGAAATCGACACGCTCAGAAGCGATCACCTCGCAGAGATCGCCGGGATTCGCATCGTACCGGCCGTCGTTGAGCTCGCCGAGGGAGCATTCCACCTCGACCAGATCTGCAATGTCATCAAAGTACAGATAACGGACCTTCTGGACAACAATCTCAGACGACCCACTCGGCCGAACAACCTGGACCTCGGCCAACCTGCCGAAGTGATGCACCGCGTCCTCTGTTGTGTCCCAGATACCGTTCGAGTTGGCGTCGTCCCACTGTGCGATTCCTGCGTAGTCGGTGCCGCTTTGCCCGTTCCACAGGAAGTACACACGTGCGTCCCACGTGTCAGGATTCGATCCCGTTCCCGTCTTCCAGTTCAACTCGATGGATTTCAGTACGGCGGGGTCGTAGCCGTTCACAGTATCAAGGTCTATTAAGAGCTCGTACTTGTAGCACCATTCGTTTCCGTAGGCGTCGCGCTCGAAAAGTAACTGCCCAACAACATCTTCGATATCAAGCCCATTCATTTCGTCAGGAAAATTTTCGGGGCGACGAGCAAAGTCGTACTCTTGGCCACCCGGTGTCCGGAGGCGATAGACGCGAACATCCGAGCCGAACTGAGGGTGATCAACTGTCTCCGGAGAGATGTACTCGTTCGAGTTGGACTTGGGGACAAACCGCGTTGTACTAGTGATACCGGAGTGCCGCTCGAACTCTCGGGTTGTGCGGACCGGGTTTCCTGCCAGTCGCAGGACATCGGATCCCTCTTCGTGGTCGCCGAAGAGTCGCTGGAAGACGTTCATGGTCCAGTTGACGCCAACGGGACCTGGCACCACGTCGCAGTACTCGTTGTACCAGTAGTAGTTCGGGCCCGTGCCGTAGAAGTTCGGATCGCTCGTGTATTCACGCGCGAGCTCGAAATCGCGGCCTGGCAGCGGAACGGTCAAATCAACTGATCGCTCAAGTTTGTGTCCCGTCAAGAAACTGACCGACTTGTCTGAACTCGTGGCGGTGTCGGGTTCTTCTGGGCAGGATTCACCGTCGCCATGGGCTCCGCCACACACCTTCGAGGCGTTCTGGAGCGGCTCGCATGGGCCGCGATCGATCGTAATCGTGAAGGAAGTGGATACGTTCGGATTAGTGTCAGAGAATGAATAGGAAATGCTGTCGCAGTCTGCAGTTGTCGTTCCGGGAGGTCCCGGGTACTGGGTACCGTTGATGGTCCAAGTGCTTCCGTCAGCGGAGATGGTGAACTCAAGAATACCTGTGCTTCCGAGCAGATTTTGACAGGTTCCGGACTGTTCAATGTTGTACTCAAATGCTCCACCATTGCAAACGCTCCCGCACAGCGTCACCTTCGCATCGTGCTCGGTCGTGCATCCGCTGGCGTTTACGTTGGTGTAGGTGTAGGTGATCTCTGAGGTCGCAACGCCATAACCCTCGGGGCATGCGCAGTCGCAGTTCTGGGCGGCCGCGCTCGATGCACAGACCAAACCAACCATAGCTGCAGTCAAAACAGTCGGTACACCGAGACGCATCCGCATGTGGGGCCCTCCCAAAGGTGGGCCGAGCATACCGGCGGCCGCATTCGATGCGAAAGCTCAAAGGAACAAAAATGAAAGAATCTTTCGTGGCGGTGCCTACAAGTCCATTGACGGCAGGCAACTCTTGCCTGACACTGATCGGAAGGAGGCGACCGCCCATGACAACCGCCGCAAACTGGATCATCGTTCTAAGCTCTGTCCCGGCAATCACCTGCAGTTTCGCACGGGCCGATCTTAACCCGTCGGAAACACGGACAATCGCGATCGAGCTCGGAGCCACTCCCGAAGCTCTTTCTTCGCTGGGCTTTACTCTGTCCACAGCGCAAGAAGCGTTGGCTCGCTTGGCCGAGCAGGAACCGACCGTCGCGGCGCTGCGCCAACGACAGCAGGAGGTCGTCAGCCTTCGGTCGACGCTCGCCTCGCTGAATCGAGAGGCCCGGGCGGCCAGCGACCCGGCCGAACTCAATCAGATTAGCGCCCAGATCGTCCAGAAAACGGCGGAGGTCGACGCGGCGCTTGGGCACATGCAAGTGGCCCGGGCCCAGCTCATTACGGCGATCGTCGGTCCGGCTACCGATGCGATTCTGGCTCATCGCGTTTTCGAGGCCGGGCCGCTCCCGGCGGCGTACCGCGTCGCCGACCTGAATGCCTCTCAGCGGAGCGAGCTCCAGTCCGCGCTGGCGGCCGAGCGTCGCGCGCTCGCCCGCGGCGAATCGGTACCTCAGTCGGTCCAGCAGACGTTGGTCGGCTTTCGTTCGATGCCGGCCGTGAGCATGGCCTTGGGATACCAATCCGGGAGCCTGCTTGAGCTCCAGCACCTGTTCATGCTGATGGACTGAGGGGGAGGATCCGGCGCGAGCACACCCGAATCACGGACTCCGGCTCCAAGTGATCCAGGTACCGCACGGTGGTCAGCAGCGACCGGTGCCCGAGCTGCCGCCGGACGACCGCGATGTCGACCCCCTCAGCTCTGAGCTCGGCCGCGTGCGTGTGCCGCAGCCCGTGCGCGTGCACCCGCTTGTGGATCCCCGCCGCCCGCGCCAACTCGGGCAGCCTCCGCCGCATCATCGCCTGGGCCACCGGCCGCCCCGTCCGCGTGCAGAAGAGCGGCCCGCCCGCCGCGAAGCCCCTCGCCCCGTGCTCGTCCATCCATGCCTTGAGCACTTCCAGCCCCCACGGGTCGATCCCGACCGTCCGGGCCCGGCCGCCCTTCCCCCGCAGCACCCGGATGGCCCCGCGCTCGGCGTCCACGTCGCACGGCCGCAGTGCCAGCGTCTCCGCCAGCCGCGTCCCGGACCGGTACATCGTCACGATCAGCGCCCGGTTCCGCCGGTCGGTCCACGACCGCGTCCCGCACGCCTCGAGCAGCGCCCCAACCTCCTTCTTCGTCAGCACTTCCGCCGGGTACCGCATCTTCGGGGCCTCCGATCTATGGATACGGTTTGTCCGTAAACCCGTATCCATCGTGGTGTACCTCGAGTGCGTCGCATGGATCAAGGCGAATCGGCCGGATCTTCCCGCCAGCCGGGCGGCGGCTCGCCCCGGACGATGCGGACGACCAAGGGCGGGTTCCCGCAGCGGACGCACGGCGGCCGGGGCTCCTGGTCCTCGATCACCATGCTCACCCATGTCTTGCCCCCGCACAGCCCGCACGCCCCCCGGCGGCCCAGCTTGGTTTCCATGCGCCGCACGCGCGCCGAGAGCCTCACGCCCCGTCCCCCGGCCGCTCGGCCCGCTCAAGGCTCTCGACCCGCACCGCCAGGTCGTCGAGCTCGATGGCCTCCCGCGCGAACCTGAGCACCTGCGTGGCCGCGGCGACGCGGGACGACCACGTGGCCTTGGTGTCGTGCATCACCCGCAGCAGCGTGCCCACCGCGGCCGTGGCCGAGCGCTGCGTCAGCCCGATCGCCTGCGTGAACGCGTCCCGCCTCGCCCGCCGGTACTCGGCGACGAAGGCCTCCTCCTCCTTGAGCCAGCGGTGCAGCGTCCGCTCGCCGATCCCCGCTTTGGCGGCCGCCGCGGCGATGGACGGCTCGGTGAGCATGGCGATGATCGCCGCCTCCTGCGCCGGGGTCAGGTCGCAGCCGTCCTTGCGGTGGCTGGGACCCTCGATCGTCTGTGTGTCAGCGTCCGACATTCTGCCCCCTTTCACATGCCGCAGATTCTCTGGAAATCGTCCCGGAACGGCCTTGCACTGTCGCGCCGCTCATGCCTTCATGGGACCAACGCGGGGGCGTCCCCGCCGAGTTGCCCGAACCCGAAGGAGACCGACCATGACCGCACCAGCACCGGCCGCACGCAAGGCCCGCGCCCTCAAGCCCGCCGACAACGCCACCGCGCCCGCCACGGCCAAACCTCCCGCCAAGGCGGGCCCGAAGGCGGGCAGGAAGGCCAAGGCGGGGAAGAACGCCACACGGGGCAACGTGGCGGCCCGTGGGCAAGGCAGCAAGGCCCCGTCCGCAGAGGCACGCGATTCCAAGGCCGCCCCAAAGAAGGAGCGCGTGGAGCACCGCGCCGCCGACGGGCGTCGCCGCCCGCCCAAGCCCGAGCGCCTCAGCGCCCTCAACGCCGCCGTCCTGGTCCTGGCCAGCGCTCCCGACGAGGGCCTCTCCGCTAAGGACATGGTGACCCAGATGGTCGCCCAGGGGCTCTGGTACAGCCCCGCGGGCAAGACCCCCGAGGCCACGCTGTACGCCGGGATCTGCCGGGAGATCGGCCGCAAGGGCGAGCGGGCTCGCTTCCGCAAGGTCAGCAGGGGTCGGTTCGTGCTCGCCGAGCCGGCCGCCTGACACACCCGTCCAAGCCAGCCCCTCCGCCCCCGGCCCCGCGCCGGGGTTTCTCGTTCGGGCCGGGACTGGATCCGCGTCCCAGAACCGGTGCAAAATCCGTCTTTCAGGACGAATAATGGGGATTTGGGCATCAAACGTACCGAAACCGGGAACTTGATCCGTTACTCCAATGTATATACTCTGTAGCCCCGGAAGGAGACCCAAGCCATGATCAAGACCCTCACCAAGCACGGCAACAGCCACGCGCTGATTATCGACAAGGCCATCCTTGAGCTGCTCAAGGCCGGCCCCGACACACCGTTCGAGGTCGTCTCCGACGGCCGCTCGCTCGTGCTCACCCCCGTCCGCGAGCCCGACGCCGAGCAGCGGTTCAACGCCGCGCTCGAGTCCGTCCACCAGCGGTTCGGCCGCGCGATGAAGAAGCTCGCCGAGTAAGCCGTGACGGACCCGATCTTCCTCAGCGTCGAACAGGTCAGCGCGATCCACGCCGCCATGATCGAGCGATACGGCGGTCATCCGGGCATTCGAGACCGTGGCATGCTCGCTTCCGCCGTCGCCATGCCCCCGGCGGCCTTCGGGGGCGAGTTCGTGCACGCCGACGTCTTCGAGATGGCGGCGGCGTACCTGTTCCACATCGTCGGCAACCACCCCTTCGTCGACGGAAACAAACGGGCCGGGGCCGCGTCGGCGATCGTGTTCCTGGCGATCAACGGCGTCGAGATCGACGCGGACGAGGACGGCCTCGTCGAGATCACCATGGCGGTGGCGCAGTCCGAGGCCTCCAAGGCTCAGGTCGCCGCGTTCTTTCGCCGCATCGCCACGTGACGCGCCCGAGACCCCAGTCGCGGTTGACGAGAGGTCCGACCAGCGATCGGATGTGGCCAGCTGGATGAAGCCGACGCACATGGCCGCGACCACGCCCCACAGCAGCGACCAAGCGCCGTTCTTCACGTCCTGCCGCCGTCCGGCCCACCACGCGCACCTCACGACGCCACCCCCTTCCGCTCGGCCTTTTTCCCGGTGAACGCCTCCCACCGCGCCACGATCACGTCGCAGTACGCCGGATCGATCTCCATGAGTCGGGCCTTGCGGCCCTCTTGCTCGGCGGCGATCAGCGTCGAGCCCGACCCGCCGAACAGGTCCAGCACGCGCTCACCCGGCCGCGAGGAGTACCGCATGGCCCGGGCGGCGAGTTCCGCAGGCTTCTCGGTGAGGTGGACCATGCTCTGCGGGTTGACCTTCTTGACCGGCCAGACGTCGGGGATGTTGTTCGGACCGAGGTAGACGTGCGCCGCCCCCTCCTTCCACCCGTAGAAGCACCATTCGTGGTCGCCCATGAAGTCCTTGCGCCCCAGCACCGGGTGCAGCTTGTGCCAGATGATCGCCTGCGAGAAGTACAAACCAGTCTCGACCAGGGCGGGCGGGTAGTTGGCCACGTTGGCGTACCCGCCCCAGATGTAGAAGCCCCGCCCCGGCTCCAGCACGCGGGCCGCGTTGCCAAACCATGCACGCAGCATCCCCGCGAAGGCCGCGTCGTCCACGAAGTCGTTCGCCAGCGGGCGGTCCTTGGCGCGGAGCTTCTTGCTCGTCGCCTTGGACTTGCCCGGGTGCCGGGCTAGGTCGCGCTGCTGCATGTGGGTCGAGGCGCGGGTGGCGCTGGCCGGAAAGGTCGACAGCCCGGCCGCAATGGCGTTGTTGCTCCGGGGCTCGACCGCGACGTTGTAGGGCGGGTCGGTGTTGAGCAGGTGGATGGACTGACCGTCGCACAGCCGGTCCACATCGGCCTCGGACGAGCTGTCCCCGCACAGCAGGCGGTGCGCACCCAGGACCCACAGGTCGCCCGGGACGGTGGTGGGGGTGTCGGGCGGCTCTGGGACGTCGTCGGGGTCGGCCACGCCCGCGTTGGGCGGGTTGACCAGTGCGGCGAGCTGGTTGTCGGTGAAGCCGAGGCTCTGGAACGCCGCCACGTCGTAGCTGAGCTGTTCCAGGGCGGCCAGTTCGCTGTTGAGCAACGCCGCATCCCACGACGCGATCCCGCCGGTCTGGTTGTCGGCCAGCCGGTACGCCATTGCCTGCTCCTCGGTCAGGTCGGCGACGTGGACGGGCACCGCGTCGAGGCCGAGCTTCTGGGCCGCCTTCCAGCGGGTGTGGCCCACCACGATCACGCCGTGGCTGTCCACGACGATGGGCTGGCGGAACCCGAAGCGTTCGATCGACTCGGCGACGGCCGCCACGGCGTCGTCGTTGAGGCGGGGGTTGGTGGGGTAGGGGGTCAAGTCGGCCGGTGACTTGTTGACGATCTGCATGGTTGGGTCCTTAGGTCCGCCAGCGGGCGGTGATTGATGACACGAATGACGCGATGACAGGTAGTGACACGATTCCCAGAAACTTCCTACGCGCACGCGCGCACGCGCATGAGGAGACTTTGGTGGTCCGCGTGTCATTCGTGTCATTGCTGTCATACCTGTCACAGGAAGACCGGCCACAATCAGTCTGGCCGATGCGTACGCCTTGACCACCGGTACGACGCGTGTTGGTGTCCGGCGATCAATCATGGCCGCCGCTCCATGTCGGACGAAGTTCCAGATCGACCCACCAGCGGTCCGTGCTGGATCGGCTTTCCCGCACGCCTCGGGCCTTGAACTCGCGGCCGAGCTTCTCCTTGGTGACCGGCTCCTCGTCCTCCTCCGCGCACCACCGCCCGTACGCCGCGTAGGTGTCGCTCTTTGGCGTGATCAGGCCGTCTCCGCGCTCGAAGCAGGATTCGATGAACCGCCCGATGGGGTCGCATTCGCGGCGCAGCTCGCCGACCGACCGGGAGACGGTCTCGGGCGGGTTCAGGCCGTCGCGTTGCCAGGCGAGGCAGCCGCGCACCGCCCAGGCGAGGATCCCGTCGATCTCGTCCTTCAGTGTCTCCGCGAGCCGGTTGTCGCGATCGTGCTCGGGGATCGTGACATCGAACGGGATGATCCGGATCCGACGCCATATGCCGTGGTCGGTGCCCGTAACGCCGGGCTTGTGGTTGCCATAGACAAAGATCGTGTGGGTGGGTTCGAACTCCTGCGGCGGCTTGTACAGCGGCCTGGCGACGATCCGGTCGCCCCCGGTCAGGTCCTTGATCTTGGACTCCCCCAGCCGCTGCCCCGCGTCGAGCTCGGACGTCACCACCAGCCGGACGCCCCGGAGCCGGGCCGCGTCGGGCGACGCCGATCCGGGCGAGGACCGCTCGGTCTTCATGATCAGGTCGGTGGGGGCCTTCTGCCCGTAGTCGCCGAAAAGATGCAGCAGCGTGGACATGAACACGCTCTTGCCGTTGCAGCCCTCCCCGAGCAGGAAGAAGAGGCACTGCTCGTCGGTGCGTCCGGTCAGGGCGTACCCGACGGCCCGCTGGATGTAATCGATCAGGTCCGGGTCGAGCACCTGTTCGAGGAAGGCCAGCCAACGCGGGCACCGCGCGTCCGGATCGAAACGGGCGGGCGACACCTTGGTGATCGCGTCGGCGCGGTCGTGCGGCCGCAGCAGGCCGGTCCGCAGGTCCACCGTGCCGTTGGCGCAGTTGAACAGCATGGGATCCTTGTCGAGCTCGTCAAAGCCGATCCCGATGCCCGGCTCGGACCGCGCGAGGTCGAGTATCTCGGCGATGCCGCGCGTTGAGGCCGTCCGCCGGAGATGGCTCTCGAAGGCGCGGGCGGCCTTGTGGTGCTCCGAGGCGTCCGCGTGCTGTTCACGCTCATCCTCGATCGACCGGGCGGTGTCCTTGGCCCAGGCCTGCAGCCGGGCGGCGGAGTCTGCGGTCCAACACGTCCCGCACCAGACCAGCCACTGCTCGGACTGGAAGCAGTACCGGGCGTCGGTCCCGTACCGCTCGGCGAAGCGCTCGCCGTTGCCGATGCCGTCGAGCGTTCTGATCGGAGCTGTGGTCTTTGGATTGCTCGCGCTGGATCCACCGGTCCGCCCGGCCTCATAGCCGCTCCGGAACGTCGTGCGGGTCTCGTCCGGCTCCAGCCCGCACCAGCGGGCCGCCTGCTCGCAGAGTCTCGACGCTTCCGCCCTGTCGAAGCCCTTTGTCCCAAGCTCGAAGGCGGCCTTGTTGAGGGCGTCGTTCCGGCCCGACGGGCGGGCCTCGCCCCGCAGGAACCCGAGCGTGGTGTTGGTCACCGGGGCGGAGGGCGCGGGCGGCAACGCACGCACCACACAGGAATCGAAATCGCCGCTCCGGTAGGTGTCCCCGCCGGCGTCGTTGGGCTCGTTGGGAAGAAAGACCTGCGTCAGCTTGTGCGTCTTGGGGAACATCTCCGGCTGGCCGGTCCGGTTGAACCCCCACGCCCTGAGCCACTTCACGAATCGATCGACGGGGACAGGCTCTTCAAGCCGAAAGAAGCAGTGCAGCCCCTTGCCGCGCCTGGACGTGAAGACCACGGGCTGCGCGCCGAAGAACCGGCAGACCGGATCGAACAACGCGATGTTCCCGCCGTCGCCATCGTGGTCGTCCAGGTCCACGCAGAACACCGTGACCATGCCGGCCCGGTGCGGGACCAACCCGAGCCGCGTCGCTCGCGTGATCGTGTATGGCACCCCCTCAAGCGTGACCGATTCGAAGACCTCGTCGGTGAGCGTCCCGTCCGCGTAGGCCGCGATGGCGCGGTCCACGTCGGTGCATCCCTGGACCCAACCCGGGCTGGCTTTGCTTTTCTTGTGGTAGTTGGCGGCGGCCCGGTCCGGCTCGCAGTACGGGCGGAGCCACTCAAGGAGTTCGATGCGATCGATCGGACGGTGGTGCGTGGTCACGCGAGCCCCCCTTCCGCCGGGTGAGCGGCGTCCGGGGGTGGCACTGGGGAAGGTTCGGGCTGCACGGGCTGACTCCTGTTGTTGGACGCCGGGTCTGAGGCTCCCTCCGCACAAGCAGACCTCTCGTTTTCTGAGGTGGTTCTGTCGCGCGCGAAGTCTTCGATCTTGAGAAAATCTTCGAGCGCACGACGCAGCGTCACGAGCTTGCGGTACACGGTCCCGCGGTGCAGCCCGCACTCGGCCGCGACCTGCGCAACGGTCAGGTACCGCAGCCCGGACGCGATCGCGGCAAGGTCCTCGGGGAGATCTCCGAGGAACGAGTCGATGTCCATCCTCAGGTCGCACCCGGGCCGGTGATCCGGGGTCGGCGACGGAGCGTGCATCGGCGGGTGGCGCGATCCTTCCCGCTCGGCGAGGAACTCCCGGCGGAGATCTCGATACTCAAAGTCCAGGTGCAAGCGGATGAAGTGGTCCTCGGTCGCGCCGCGGTTCTGCTCGTACTGCTCCGCGGCACGCACCGCACGAAGCCAGAGCTGTTGGAGCACGTCGTCGCGGGTCGCCCGGTCCAGGCCGAAGACCCGCGCGAGCCGATGGGCCCGGTTCACCACGCGGCGGTGTGTCGTCTCGGAGATCACGACCTCCCGCCGGGGTGGTGGGAGCGGCTCGTCGTCGCCGAGCGTTGGATCACCGATGGTTTCTCGGACTGGAATGGTGGTCATCCTGACTCCAGATCTGTTCGCGTCCTGCTCGTCCGTCCGACCCGAGGATGCCTCGGATCTCCTGTCACATGACCCAACCGCCGCACGGCGGGGCCGCCGTGGGCATGATCAAGCGGTGTGTTGATGTTCCCGAGATGCTGTGTTGAGGAGCAACGCCCGCCACATGGCCCGCTGCACATCCCAGTCGATCTCCGCCGCGATCGGCCGCAGGTCCCGCTCGGTGACCGGGTCCTTCCCCTCGACGACCCGCGGCAGGTCCAGCAGGGCCTCCTGGATGTCCGGGGCCAGGTGCAGCAGATTCATGATCTGGGTGACCCGCGCCCGCGTGACGTGCCCGACCTCCGCCAGCTCGGCCTGCGTGGACACGCCCCCGTCCTGGATCAGCCCTTCCAGCCGGATCGCCAGCGCCATCAGGCGGGCCACCCGCGGTACCCGCCCCGGCGGTGGCGTCGGCTCCGGCCCGGCCTGGATCGAGCGGTGGCCCGAGCGGCCGGTGCGGAAGTGGATTGGGACGGTGACCGTCGTCATGCCGCGGCGGCCTCCGACCCCGGATCGGTGTCGTCCGCGAGCACCCCCTCCCGGAAGGTCACGCTCACCGTGCTGTTGACCCCGTCGAAGTCCACCCGCTCGACCAGGGCCCGCACCAGCGCCTCGCGTTCCCGGGGCGTCATGACCTCCCACACCGGCTCGAAGGACTCGGCCGCCCCGACCATCTCGTCCGGGTCCACGACCAGATCGGGCCGCCGGGCCGCGAGCAGCTCGGCCGCCCGGCGGACCACGGCGTCCACCGCAGCATCGCCGGACACCGCCCCCTTGATCGCGTCAACCACGAACCGCTCGAGGTCGCCCGCGGGCAGCGACGGGGCCGGGCAGGTGTCGCGGCCCTGCTTCTGTGCCTTGGCGCAGACGTAGTAGCGGTACCGCCGGGCCGTCGGGCCCGCCCCCGCCTTGGTGGTGAAGTTGTGGGACATGGCGCAGCCGCAGGCGGTGCAC
>TARA_R110000782_G_scaffold144871_3_pt1 | contig 20586 bp, 31 predicted proteins | sample TARA_R110000782 | Tara Oceans TARA_R110000782 (sample SAMEA4397859) | marine metagenome | biome: Polar Biome; feature: [SRF] surface water layer (ENVO:00010504); material: water (ENVO:00002006), including particulate matter (ENVO:01000060) such as... | depth 5 m | reverse complement strand
AAGCTTGAGTTCCATATTTGGGCGTTTAAAAATTATCCACATATTGATTTATATTTTTTCTGGGATTCTTTACAAACTACATCGACAAATATAATATTTCCAAGTGTACGTCAACAAAAAATAAATACACTGGGAAACGAATTGATAAGTGTAATGCCATTATCAGCACCGAAAAGTGTTTTGTTTCACACGGATATTAAACTTGAAAAAGATAAACCAGATTCAATATTTAAAAACTTATTAAGGTCTTTAAAAAAAGTTTGTGGTAAAAAAAAAACAAATTAAATAAATGAAATTTGATTTAATAATGACTAGAGATGGTAAATTAAAACATAATATTAAATATGAATTAGCGTCCAAAGAACCAAATATTAATAAGATAATGAATCATATTAAACAATATGAACAAGATAACTTAAACACAATAGAAAAACTAAGACGAGAAAGAAAGATTGAAACTAATAAGATTAATGGTGCTCTTAAGAGTACAATCAAAGCACATGGTCCAATAACACTTGTTCTTATTGGTAGTGCAACAAAACGCATATGGGGTGCGTTATTAAGTGATAAAAAAGAAAATATAATTAAAAAAATAGTTAATAAAATTAAAAAATGGTTAAATTAAAAGTAATCTTCAAGGATAATTGGAAAAAAATAATATTATCGTATTCCTTATTTTCGGTTAATGCAATACTAATGTTAATCTACCCTAAGGTTTTAGGTAATTCAATTGACCATTTAATAGCTAAAGATTACACGTATATTTGGTATCTTGTCCTTACCTTTTCAACGATGATGTTTTTCGGATATATTAGTAGAATTTACGATGTGCGTGTTTTCTCAGGAATTTATCGTAAGTTTGCATCAAATGAAACTAATAACCAAATAGAGAAAGGTGTAGAAACAACAAAAATTAATGGTAGATTAACACTAATGAATTCAATTGTTCATTTTTTCGAATATGATATGGTTCTAGTGATTCAAACAGTGTTAGGTATTATTGGTTCAATATATTTCTTGGCGTTGGTAAGTTGGACTATTGTAGCTGTGTTGATTGGTACTGGCTTAGCGATATTACTTGCGAGTTATTATTACACACCTAAATTAGCTGGGATGACAAAATTAAATAATGATATTTCAGAAGAACAAACAGATATCATTAGTGTTAGAAAAATATCAGGAGTTAACAATCTATTAAGAAGAGGACAAAAAATAGCTATTCAAAGAGCTAGGATAGATTCAAAATTTAGTTTATGGATTCAAACAATTGTATATGGAAGTGTAACAGCTTTATTAACATATTACGTTATGTTTAATACAGTTACCGTTGGTAGTGTATTCTCAACATATCGATACATGTTTGATTTTTGTAATGCATTATTGGGTGTGCCAGTAATAATATCATCATATATTAATATTAAAGACGTAATTAAACGATTAGAAACAGAAAAATAAAATGGAAAAACAAATAAAAAAAATAACGATATTCGATTTTGACGGAACGTTAGTAGACTCACCTTTACCAGATACAGGTAAAGGTATTTTTGAAAAAGCAACCAATACGGTTTGGCCACACAAAGGTTGGTGGGGAAGAGTAGAAACACTAGACCAATCAATCTTTGATATACCTTTAGTTGATTCTGTTAAGATTGATTACGATGCAGTTAAAGATGATACAAGTGTTTATAAGGTAATGCTTACTGGTAGGCTTAGTAAATTGTCTAATGAGGTTGAAAAGGTCCTTAAATCACATGATTTAGAATTCGATGAATACCATTACAATACTGGTGGTGCAACTGAAGTTGTTAAAATGAGGGTTATGAGTAAGTTGATTACTAAATTCCCTAATGTTGAGATACATTTAATTGATGACAGACTGGAACACATTCCAATATTTGAAGAATACTTACAAAGAAAGGTAGATGAAGGTAAACTTAAAAGCTTTATTATCACTGTAGTACCAGCAAATAGACATTAAAAACCAAAACCACTTAGAAATAAGTGGTTTTTTTTATTGTTATTTGAATAAAAGTTAGTATATTTGCCTTATGATTAAAATAACAGACATATTAGAGGGAAGACTTAGCATGATTATTTTTTTTTACACCACCTTTACTTAAATTATCTTTAAACCACATGGGTTTAATGTTTTTATAATTTACAGCGGATAAAAACTCTTCTCTATTGGATAAATTAAAAGATGATAATGGTTTTATGTGGTCCAAATGCCATGTATCACGCCCCCAATTGTCCCAAGACATACCGTGTTCAAATTTTAATTCTATATAAGTTTTAAAATATTCAATAGTGCAACCTAAATCATTTACCGCTGACCCAGATTTATAATCATTTTTAATTGCTGACCAAAGTCTTGTTCTTAAATTACATGTAATTTTATAATTTATATCGGTTTCTCTTTTATTTTTTTTATATTGATTAATCTTAAATTTATTGTTTAAACGATACTGTTTTAATTTATCAACGTTATTTAAACGATATTCTTTAGTTTTTTTTGATTGACAAACTTTACATTCTGGTCTATAACCATCTTTTTTAAAATTATTTTTATTGAAATCACTTATAGGTTTATTCTCTAAACAAACCGAACAATTTTTATTATCAACAATTATATAATTTTCTGGTTTTGAAGGAGTTTTATATAACTCTTTTCTTCTATTAGAAATTGTAATTTTATTAATATTTCTATGTAATTTAGCATATTCACATCTACAATTTTTACACGTATTACTAAAACCGTCTTTATTTTCTTTAGCAATGCTAAAATCATTTAAAGATTTTGTAATCTCACAAACTTTACATTTTTTATTTTCCATCTTTGATAATTATTTTATTTTCAATATCCATTTTTATTAAATATTTTATTCTAGCCGATATTTTCATATGGTTATCATCACATTTTTTAGTAAATAATGTTTTCAATTCTTCATCAATATTTAAAAGAATTCGTTTGTCTTGTTTTTTCATTTCTATATAGTTTCTATAATATAAATATATAGAATATTATAAAAAAGTAAATATTTTGAAAATAATGTTTTATATTTAGAAAATAAATTGTATATTTGTACTATGAAAAAAGAAAATAAAATAAAGATAGGTGATATACTAGAAGGAAGATTATCATCAAATTCATCAGGTTCCGCTTACTTGGTGAGCCCAGACTTACCAAAAGACATTTATATACATAAAAGTAATACAAATAAAGCTTTACATTTAGATAATGTTAAAGTTGAAGTAATACCAGGAACTGGTCGTGCTTTAGAAGGAAAAGTAATTGAAATAATTACAAGATTTAGAACAGAATTTGTTGGTAAGATACAAATTAGTCCGAAACACGCATTTTTTATACCTGATAGTGATAAATTATCAACAGATTTCTTTATCCCATTAAATAAAATTATGGGTGCAACAGATGGTCAAAAAGTTATTGTTAAAATGACTAATTGGAAACCTGAGGCTAAAAATCCAAATGGTGAGGTGATTAAAATACTAGGTAACTCTGGTGAATATGAAACAGAAATACATAGTATTCTTGAAGAATATGGTTTACCATATGATTTTGATGCTGATGTGTTAGCTGAAGCTGCAATAATACCAACTGAAATAACACAAGCTGAAATTGATAAGCGTAGAGATATGCGTAGTGTTTTAACATTTACTATTGACCCAGCTGATGCGAAGGATTTTGATGATGCATTAAGTGTTGAATGGAAAGATGGTGTTTTAGAGGTTGGTGTTCACATTGCTGATGTATCACATTACTTGCGTCCAGATACACAATTGGATAAAGAAGCTTATGCTAGAGGAACAAGTGTTTACTTAGTAGATAGATGTGTCCCTATGCTTCCAGAGAACCTTTCTAATGGATTATGTTCGTTAAGACCACTCGAAGATAAGCTTTGTTTTTCTGCTGTCTTTAAATTGAATAAACAAGGTCAAGTGATTGAGGAATGGTTTGGTAAAACGGTTATCAATTCTTACCATAGATTTAGTTATGAGGAAGCTCAAGAGATTATTGAAGGTAAAGAAACTGATTTAGAAGAAAAAGTTAAAACAAATTGGGGTGGTAGTAAGAATCTATATCATCTAATTGCTAAAGACATAAAGGCTGCAGTATTAGATTTAGACCGTTACGCTAAGATGATGCGTAAAGAACGTTTCAAGGGTGGTAGTATTTCGTTGGATAAACAAGAGATTCGTTTCAAATTGGATGAGAAAAACAAACCAACAGGAATTATATTCAAGGTTGGAAAAGACTCAAACAAATTAATTGAGGAATTCATGTTGTTGGCTAACAGACGTGTTGCTGAATTTGTGAATAAGAAAGGTTACCCAATGGTAAACAGAGCTCACGATAAACCTAACGAAGAGAAATTGAATAGACTAAAAGAGTTTATAAAAGAATTTGGTTATGAGATAAGAACCAACAATCCAGTTGAAATTACTCAATCACTTAACCAATTATTGTTAGATGTTAAAGGTAAACCAGAAGCTAATATGATTGAAACACTTGTTGTTAGAACAATGCAGAAAGCTAATTATACGACAAAGAATCCTGGTCATTATGGTTTAGGGTTCAAAGATTATGCTCACTTTACAAGTCCAATCAGAAGATATCCTGATGTAATCGTTCACCGATTATTAAATAGATATTTGGAAGAAAAAACTATTCCTAAGTTGGAGAAACTTGAAGGTCGATGTTTACATTTATCTGAAAGAGAAAAGAAAGCACAAAAAGCTGAAAGGGAGTCAATCAAGTACATGCAATGCATCTATATGAATGACCATTTAGGTAAGGTATTTAAAGGTGTTATTTCAAGTATCCAAGAATATGGTGTATTTGTTGAGATTCCAGAAAATGGTTGTGAAGGATTAATAAAATTATCAGAAATAAATGGTGATACTTGGTCGGCTGACGTAAATAACTATTGTATTAAAGGTTACAATACTGGGGATAAGATTAGACTTGGTGATGAAGTTCACGTAGTGGTGGCTGGGGTTGATATTGAGAAAAAGAATATTAATTTATCATTAATTAGATTATAAAGCTTGAGTTTTAAACAATGGAAGATAAATATATACTATCTTATTTAGATAAGAATTACGCACTTTATGGAAACCCCAACCAAACCAACATTTTTATTGATGGGGGAATTGATATAGGTATTTTTGATTTGGTTGATATCCATTCTGGTAAAGTTTATAATTATTATAGTTTAGAAAAACACATATTTACAATCTTTTCAGATGATTTTACTTTACAAGAATGGTTTAATAAGTTAAGTAAACGAGGGAAGCAAATCAAAAAGACTTATCTTGATACTATTGGTCAAGATAAGTCATGTGATGATTTAATTTTTGATGCAAGTATTTATTTCGAACAACAAAAAATATTTGGTGGTGAATGGGTTAAAACATTAATAACTGAAGAGTACCTTGAAAAGGTAATTAAACCTAGAATAAATGATTTTGTTATACCATTAACTGCAAAGTTTCAATCAAAAACGATTATTAAAAAAGTTATGAAACATTTTCTGGTATCTAATGTTGGGTTATTAGGAAGTTATATCAGTAAAACAGTGTTGAGTTTATATAAGTCACATTTATTAAATAAAATAAAAACACATTTAAATAATATGGATATTAATTCTGGTAGTATTATTTTATTTAAGAAATTTAAAAATTCATTTAACTATGAAAACGATGTTTTTAAATCTTTAATTAGAAGTGAATTTAAAGTTTTTTATGAAAGTAAAATAGAAAAATTCATTAATAGTTATATAGAATCTTTAGATATTACTAAAAATTTAACTTGTAATCAAATAAAAATTGGATACCCTCGTTATGATATAGAATTATTAGAATTTAGTCAAATAATAATTGATGCGGTAAACAAATGGTATAATATAAATGTGTTAAACCCAAAGATTGATGACTTCTTAAGTCAGTTGATTGTTAGTCTTGGTAAAAATGATTGGAAAACTTATTGGATTGGACATGGATTATTAACTGAAAGTAAAATGAAACTATATTTCAGAGAAGAAGATTATCAAGAAAACTATATACAAATAAGATATGATAACTGGTATGAAAATGCTGTTATTTTAGCATGTGAAAAAGAACTTAATTTTAAATAAAATAATATGGAAGAGTTTACAGAAAAACCAGAAATACTTATCTGTGATTGTCACAGTGTGGACCATCAAATTGTGATAAGATATGATTATGATGATAATCTTATGTATTGTCATATACATATGTCAAATTATGGTTTTTTCCAACGCTTTAAATTAGGGTTAAAATATATATTTGGTGGTAAATCTAGTAGTGGCCACTGGCATGAGTTCATATTTCAAGTGGGACACGCTGAAAAATTAAAGGATATGTCAGATATTTTGAAAAAAAACAATCGATATATTTGTACTGAATAAAAAAAATGTATATTTGTACTATTAAAAATAAAATGAAAATAACAGCGATTAGCGATACACACACAAAACATGAACAAATTCCTTCTAAGTATTTAGTTGGTGGGGATTGTATATTACACTCAGGGGATATCAGTAGCAGAGGTTCAAGAGCTGAAATTGAACCGTTTCTAGAATGGTATAGTAAATTACCATTTAAACATAAGATTTTTATTGCTGGAAACCATGACTTTTTCTTTGAAGAAGCACCTGAATATGAGATTGAAGCTCTATTAGCTAAATACCCTAATATCACTTATTTAAATGATAGTGGTATTGAAATTGATGGTATAAAGATTTGGGGAAGCCCAGTCCAACCATGGTTTCATAATTGGGCCTTTAACCGTAAAGGTGATGAAATTCTCAAACATTGGGATATGATTCCTTTGGATACTAATATTCTTTTAACACATGGCCCGATATATGGTTACTTGGATAAAACAAAGAGTGGTGAGGTTGTTGGTTGTCCTTATTTATCTAACAAATTAAAAGATTTCACGAATTTGAAGCTACATCAATGTGGCCATATACATGAAGGTTATGGGTCTTTTCAGTTTGCTGATGGTCCTTTACTTATTAACGCAAGTGTGTTAAATGTAAATTACAAAATGGCGAATAAACCATTCGAAATAAATATAATGTAAAATAAAACAATATGGAAAATAAAAAAGATGATTTACCAAAAATGCTTGATATATTTAAGGAATCATTTAGTGATGAAATGTCACCAATTGGGTTAATGATTGATTATGAAATTTTGATTCTTGAAATTGAAATGGCAATAACAGAGTACTCTAATGATGTAATATTAGGTGGTAAGATTAGAACAATTATGTCTAAATGGGAATCTAAAAATAAAAAATAAAAATAAAGTTAATTATGAATTTAATAACTAGCAAAGTATCGAAAGAATTTAATGGTGGTAGAGGGTATATTTGGTGTGATACAACACTGAAAACCAAAGATTATCAATTTAAATGGTCACTTACATATCAGATGATACCTGAACCAAAGATGTTCGCTGAAGATTTTGAAAAATCATTCCCAAAAAATTTCAAGAGGTTATCACTAATTGGAAGAGTTTTAAACCATTTTAATATCAAAGAAACTAATCAAAAAGATAGATTCGTAGAAGATTAAACAGTAATTTCAAATTATTTTTATGACATCAAAAAAAAATAAAATCATAAGTAATTGGTAATCTTGTTTATAATAAAAATATTTTTTTATTATAACTAAAAGTTTGGAGTGTAACATTAAAAATAATATCTTTGTACAACAATGAAAGAAACAGAAGATTTAAGTAAGGTTAAGGTACAGATAGCATGTTGTGCCAAGTGCGGTGGGACCATTTTGGTTTGTGTTGCTAATAATATTGATAAGAGAACAGCAAAAGAATTTGCTAGTATGATGGTAGATGGTTGTGATATCAAATTAACAAACGTAATAGTAGCTAGGACCCACAAATGGTGTTCTTCAGATAATGGTTGTGAGGGGATGTGGCCTAAAAAAACTAAAAATAAAACCAATGAAAAATAAAAGAGCGTATTTCGAATACAATATACTTGAAAAACATACAGCTGGAATTAAGCTGCAGGGTTCGGAAGTTAAATCTGTACGTGCAGGTAAAGCATCAATTATTGAAGGGTACTGTTATATTAAAGAAGGTGAAATATTCATTAAAGGGATGCATATAGCTGAACACAAAGAAGGCGGTAAACATTACAATCACCAACCCGTAAGAGACAGAAAGCTTTTGATGAAAAAGAAAGAGATAATTAAACTAGGTGCAGATTTATCCCAAAAAGGGTTGACTATAGTACCTTTAGAAGTTATTATGACTAAAACTGGTTTTGTTAAGTTAATTATTGGCCTAGGTAAAGGTAAAAATAATTACGATAAAAGGCAATCAATTAAAGAAAAAGATATTAAAAGAGATAACGAAAGAGATAATTAAACCCAAATAAAACATTATGAAGCCATTAACAATTAAAGCAAAGATTACTAATAGAGATTTAGATTCACTTAAAATGTATCTTAAAGATATCTACGCATTTGAAACATTTACACCAGATGAGGAAGCCAAATGTGCTGAAAAAGCAGCTAATGGTGATAGTGAAGCCTTTAATCAATTAGTAAATAGAAACTTACGTTTCGTTGTCAGTGTTGCCAAAGAATATGAAACAAAAGATTGTCCATTAGGTGACCTTATCAATGAGGGTAATATTGGTTTAATACTTGCTGCTAAAAGATTCAAACCAAACATGGGGTTTAAATTCATTTCATATGCTGTTTGGTGGATTCGTAAACATATCAATGAATATCAAACAAATTTAGGTAGAACAATTCGTATTCCATCGAATAGAGTTTTGAGTATGAATAAATTAAATCAAAAAATCAACACACTTGAACAAAAAATGGGTAGAGCAGTTGATATGGATGAAGTTATTGAAGCATATAAAGACACAATAACTGATGATGAATTGAAGTCAGTTAACCTTGTTGGTAGATTTGGTGTTGATTCATTAGATAGAGATGTATCAAGTGATAGTGATGGTGGTGTTACACTTGGTGAAGTACTTAGTGATGATAGTTTTTATAAATCAAGTGACCATTTGATAAACAATTCAGATGTTATCAATCACGTAAAAGATTTAATTTCAACACTTAAACCAAAAGAACAAGAAATTATCACGGCCTTATTCGGTTTAAATGGTAATGAACCTCAAAGTCTTACAGAAGTTGGGGACCATTATAACGTAACTCGTGAATGTATTCGTTTATCTAGAGATAAGATTCTAACTAAGTTGAGAGTTATTACAAAGAATACTCGCAAAAGTATTGAAATAAATGGATAAATTAATCTATAAATATTTTGAAAAGAACTATAAATTAACGTTATCGACTTATAGTTCTTTTCAGTTATATGATAAAGTAAATGAAAAAAGTGTAACACTTAAAACAATATTAACATTAATATCGCAACTTTTTAGTGTTACACTTGAAGAAGTATCTGAAGTGTTTAATAGTTGGAGTGATAAAGAATCAATAATCATAAATAATCGAATTGTTGAATTGGAAGAACAATTAAATACTCTTAGTAGTGAAGTAGTGAAAAAAATTTCACCAAAAGATATTAATAGAATTTTGTTTTCGGAATCACCACAAGAAACTAGTGAAATACTTAAAGAATATTTTATTGAGTAATTTATAATTTTAATGAATTTTGTGATATTTATAGTAAAGGTAAAAAAAATGAAAAAAACAGATATTAAAAATATGGTCAGAGAAGGTTTAATGGATAGACTTCGTAAGGGTCTTGAAGAAAAAGCAAAACCTAACACAGAAAAAGCTCCAGAACCAAAAGCTCCGTCTCAAAAAAGAGATGAAGATAATGATGGTAAATCTAGTAAAACTGGTGGTGATGAAAAAAACACTGTTAGAGATTATTCTGATGTTCAAAATTATTTTAAAAAAGATTTAAGTTTTAACCAAGTTGATGTAATGAAAAAATTAGGTCCTGAATGGGAAGATGATGAAAAAGGTGTTAATCGTTCTTTATTTGGTAAGATGCTCCACCAAGATAAAAATGATAAAGGTGGAACATATCAATTCAATGATGAACAATTAGATGCCGTTCGAAGTGCTATAAAGACAAAAATATAAATAAAAAAACCCCTGATATCAGGGGTTTTTTTATTTATATTAAAAATTTACCATTTTTTATTTGGTGGTTTAAAAAAAAGTTATATCTTTGTAGAATAATTAAATAAATTAATCATGGCGGTTACAATTGAAAAAATACTTGATTTAAAATATGATGAAATCATAACTCTAAATTTAATAGAGAAAGATGAAGATTTATGTGGTATCTTTAAAGAAGATATAAATTTGCCATTCACCATGTTATATCGAATGGCAAAAGATGACTCACTAAACGATGACATCAAAAGTTTGGTTTTTGAATTATTTGATAAGGTTATTTGTTGTAAAAAAAATTACGTAGATAAATACCTTAGGTTACAAAACGCTGGACTTAAAACATTGGTTATTGACCCTGTTTCATTTCCAGTTGAAAATATCAACCCTATCGAATTTATAGAAAGAGATACTACAACTCTATCGACAAAGGTTGCTGTAGTTGAGTTAGAAATCAAACTACCTAATACTAAAAAAGAAAAAGAAACACCTAGACGTTATGGTAAGGTTGCGATTCAAGAGGATATACTTAAACAAGGTGGTAGACCTACCAATGCTCAACGAGCTGCATTAGCTTTAAATAGAATGAAAAATATTAGAACCAATGTAGCAGCTCGTTTAGTTAAAGATATGTTATTAGATGATAAAATATTAAGTGATGAAGATTACAGAAATATTATTTCTGGTGTTAACATAATAGAAGCGAAATGGAAAAAATTTTTAAAAAAGAAATAATATGGACTTTAGACCAAAAGAGGTAATCCTCACAAAAAATTCAAATGGAACTATTAGTAGACATGAAGTTTGGAATTACGATACGTTAGCTGGTGTTGAATTGGCTGGCTCACTAGTTAACTTATTATACTTAATTTTTGTTTTCTTTATGATAGCACCTTATTTCTTGCTATTATCATTAGCGACATTCTGTGGTAGATTTAACTATATTAACATTATTGGTGCTGTTATTGGTGGTTATGTTTTATATGATGCTTATAACGGTTGGGTTTTTACTATTGGTATGCATATCATATTCAATGAATCAATATTCAACTATATAATTATATTAAACGCTGTTTCAGTTGTTATACATGTGTTTTTAGCTATATTTGGAACTATAACACATAAACTTATAGTGGATAATTTTGTCTTGGAAGAAACTAGGAAAAAAATATTCATTTTTATTATTGTTATTTTAGGTTTAATTACTTATGCTGTTTCTTTACATAAAACAAAATCCAACCCAGGATGGATGGAAGACAAAATTCAAAATAATTTGTATGAAATTAGACATGAACAAGAAGTAAAAGATAGCCTTGCACATCTAATAGAATTAAAAAAAATGGAAGATTATGAAAGAGAAGCAGGTTATTAAAAAAATTCTATATGTCGATATGGATGGTGTTATCGCTGACTTCGACAAACTTATACTTGAATATGACCCAAGTATCGTTTCATTATCATCACATCTACCTAACTATGCGGAAAGGTCAGTTAAGGTTGAAAAAGTAATGAGAGATAACCCAAGGTTATTCTTGGATTTAGAACCTATTGAAGGGTCAATTGAATCAGTAAAAAGGCTTTGGTCACATTTCGATGTGTTATTCCTATCAACACCGTGTCCGTTTATGATAGATTCATTTAGTGATAAAATGACGTGGATATATAAATACTTTGGTAAAGACGCTGAAAATCGTCTTATCCTTAGCCAACGTAAAGAATTAAGTATAGGTCATTACCTTGTTGATGATAGGACCGCTAATGGTGCTGAATTATTTACAGGTGAGCATTTACATTTCGGAACAAAATCATTCCCAACTTGGGTTGAGGTTGAAGAATATCTAATAAATAAAAAATAAATAATATGGAAAAATTTTATCTTACATCTAGTTACATTGGTTACGAGAATTTATCTGCACAACCAGAAGATGAATTAGGTTATGATTATAATGAGTACGAAGATTTTAAAATGATAGGTGATGAATATGATGATAAATCAGACGCTACGCCTGTAGAAATCGATAAATTAATTTCAGTATTAGTAAATTTTAAAAACAAAGGTGCTAACTATGTTAGTTGTGATTTTCACCATGACCACATAGAATTAGACTTATATGGTTTCGCTATTAGATTGTCAACACCAGAAGAAATCAAGGTTAATGACGATGCGATACTTAACAAAGAAATGAATGAAAGAAAAGCTCAAATCGCTAATTTAGAAAAAAAATTAAATTTATTAAAAAATATTAGTTAATTTAAAAAAATATTATATCTTTGTAAGGAATTAAATAACCAAAATTATGGAAGCAGTAGATTACGAACAATATATTGGTAAAACTTGTACAAAGAAATCAATAATGAATAACACTAATTATAAGGTAAACACTATTAAAAGTGTTATTAATCACCCACATTTAAACATACCAGCCTTTATCTTTAATGAAGATGACTCTTATGTTGAATGTCGTAGAGTTAACATTTTAAATTAAATAATATGTTAACAAATAGAAGTCTTAAATCAGAAATAAAATCTATTTTAACAAGCCAAAAAAATATCGTTAAAATAAAAAAGGGTGGTGTAAGTAATTTCTCAATAGAGATTGAAACTCAAAACCCAGAAAGTCATTGTAGTTACGTTTATTACGATAAAGAACTTGTAAGAGATTTGGATTTTAATGAATTAGAAGTACTAATTTTAGAATATAATAAAACAAAATAAAATGAATATACTAAATAATAATGGTAAATACCAGTTCTTCAATGCTCTGGAAATAGAAAAAATATTAAAACCAACAACATATGTTTTCAATTTTGATGATAATGGAAACTGTTGGTTGGAAGATATTGAAGCTTTTAAATTTCCAGATAAAATATATGATGTAAATGGAAAACTTAGAATTTACATTAAAAAATCATATCTTACAAATAAAAAGAATTTAGGTGTTTTATTAACTGGGAATAAAGGTCAAGGGAAATCGCTTACAGCAAAATTACTTTGTTCTGAATTGGACCAACCAACAATCATAATTAATAAGCAAATTCCAGCAGATATTAATTTTATTAAATTCTTAAATGAATTAAAACAAAACTATACTCTTTTTGTTGATGAGTTTGAAAAATTATTTAACACAACAAAAGTTAGTAATGAAACAAATGGATATCATACCCAAGAAACATTTTTATCTTTCATGGATGGTGTTTTAACAAACGAACATAAGGTATTATTCTTATTAACAACAAATGAAGGTATTAATGAATATTTCATTAACAGACCATCAAGAATAAAGTTTTTGCAAGAGTATAATGAGTTACCAGAAGAATTGTTTAATCTTATCACTGATGATAGATTGAATAATTTAGAGTTCAAACAAGATTTAGAAGAAAATATTTCTTTGGTAAACCTAAATATAGATTTATTGGTCTCAATCATTGATGATATAAACTTATTTGATGAACCTTTCTCTAAGTTTAAAAACATGTATAACTACAAATTTGAGCAATACAAATATGAAGTTTATCATATTGAAAATGGTGTTGATGTATTCAAAACAATTTTTACTTCAAGTAGAAAATTAAAATATAGTGATACGTATATTGCTGGTGAAAGTGTAATCGATATGGTTACGTTTAAAACTGATGAAATAGTTTTCAAAGCAAAAGATTGGGTAAAAGATAAAAAAGGTGAAGATATTGAGGTTGATATTATTGTTAAATTAGTACCTTATAATAAACTTAGTATTAATAAGGTCATTTTTTAATCATGGAAAAATTATTAGATTTAAAACTTTATGTTGTTACAAACAATGAAGGTTTGTTTTTTAGAGGACACGCTTATATTGGAATTTCATTTACTGATGAAGTAAAACAATGTAAAGTATATTCAAATGTTGGTCCAGCTAAAAGTGCGGTGACTTACTTTAGTAGATACAATCCAACTCACCCACCACTTAAAATTGTTAAAATAAATGTTGCTGGTTATGAAATAATAGATGAATCAGATAGGGTTCAGAAAGCTGAAGAAGCAAAACTAAAAGCTGAGTCAATTAGAAAAGTTAGTGAAGCAAAACTAAGACTTATCAGAGCTGAAACTAATTTAAAATTAGCTGAAGAACAGTTTAATAATATTAAAAAATAAAGGTATGTTAGTAATTGAGACGATTTTACTTTGGGTGATTGTAGGTGTTTGGATATGTTATAAACGTAATTGGTATGAACATTTTAAGAGTTATAATGAAGACACTACAGCTAATTTTGTATGTGGTTGTACTATAGTGTTTGCACCAATTTCCTTATTATTAGCGTTATTTGATGTCTTTATAAAAAATAATTGGAAAAAATAGAATAATGTTTGATGAATAAGAAAAAAACATTATCTTTGTACTCTAATTAAAAACACATTATTCGATGAAAAATATAAGAATAAAAAATAAAATGAAAAAAATTATTGACTGGTGGGAAAATCCAATAAAACTAACTGAAAAAGAAAGTAAAATATTAAGTATCTGTGAGCACATACTATTGATGCCAGATGTTGAAATTTGGCCAAAAGATTTCGGTTTCTTGATTCGTAGTAAAAAAATTGGTTATTTTCTACATATTGGTTATAACGGTTTGGCTTACACAAATCACGATTTTGCACATTCCAAACCTTATCGTGAAAAATTTTTAAACTTACTTAAAGACACTATCTTAGCCAAATCAACAAGTGAAGTGGATGGAATATTATCTCATATGGATAGAAATGAAGATAAATTATTAGATAAAATGTTATTAACACTTCAAACATACATAAATGAAAATTAATAATACTTTAAAATACTTTATACAGAAATTAATTTTTTTTAGTAAATGGATGTTAATTCCATTTTTAATCAAATTATTTTTCACACTTGGAATATTATTATATCATTTTATTTTATATGACCATATTACCAACGAGCAACTAATGGTTACACTTGAAGCTGTTGATATAGTTATGATAGCATCGTTATTAAAAATGATTATAACTGGTACTTACCATTCATTTGTAGACAAAAATCATGGTGAGCCTGGTGAGAATTCTTCTTCAGGGTTATTAAAAGTAAAGTTAGCAAGTTCAATTATGGGTGTGACTAGTATTCATTTACTACAAACATTCGTCAATGTTCAACAATTATCTTGGGATACGATTAATAAACAATTAATAATTCACGGGGTATTCATGTTAGGGTGTCTTGTACTAGCTATCGTTGATTATTTACACTGTAAATCAGATAAACATTAAACCCAAACAAAAATAATATGAGTCCAGAATTTAAAACAGCGTTGATTCCTTACCTATTTGATGGAGAGTTTGTCACCTATATGTTACAAAATATTCCTATGTGGCCAGAAATTGAAATAAAGATTGATGACGAGGAATTTGAAAATTATCATGAACCATTAGACACTGAATTTTGTGAGTTTTTAGAATTTACAGAAGATACTCTAATTATATCATGTTGGGGTGATTGGCAATCACCACATGTAATTACAATTGGTTTTATTGATAATGAAGTTGTCGTTGTAAATATTGAAAGTGGTGGTTTTAGTGATGGTATTGACCATCAAGTTTTTGAAGAACTTTTTACTGAATATATAAATGAAACACCAAAATTAATAAAGTCTTTGGCAAGGCTTGAATTAGAATTAGAAAATGCTGTGAGTCATGAAAATTATGAATTTGCTGCAGAATTAAGAGATGAAATATTAACACTAAAAAAATAAAATATGTTAGAATCAATTCTTTCAAACCAAATACTTAAAGGTGGTCTAATGTTGTCTGTGATAGCCGCAATTAGTATGTATTTAAAAAGCTTAATTCCAATAATTTGGAATGTGATATTAAGAAAAATATCACACGTGGCGTTTATTGAAAACAAAAGTGAATTATACCCAGTTTTCAATAAATGGTTAGGTGAAACACAATCTAAAAAATTTAGACAAGTTTTAGCTAAAACAGAAACAGTTTATCAAGTTAAAAGTAATACATTTAAATATGTTGAAAATAACCATAACTCTTTTTTTTATTTTTGGTATAATAGAAGACTTATTTTTGTGAGTTCTAGTAGAGAGAAATTTGAGTCTAGTAGTAGCACTGAAAATATGCATATGGATAGCTACATTATCACTAGTTATTTCTCAAAGAATATTATTAAAAAATTACTTAAAGAATTAGTTGAATTTAAAAATATTGAGAATAAAAGTAATGATAGTGTTTATCTATATGATTATGATGTGATGGGTTATTGGACTATAGTTAGTTCGATAATATCAAAACCTTACGAAAAAGTTTTTAATGATGAAAAAGAACATTTAAATAAAGACATTGAACAATTCTTATCTAATAAAGAATATTATTTAGAAAGAGGTATTCCTTATAAACGTGGGTATTTACTACACGGAAAACCAGGAAACGGAAAATCAACAACAATATTAGCATTAGCTAAAAAAATGAATAAAGATGTCTTTAATTTAAACCTTTCAACTATTGGAACCGATAATGCATTAAAGAAAGCCTTTAGAGGTATTCACGAAAACTCATTTATTCTTATTGAAGATGTAGATGCTTCGTTAAAAAATAGAGAAGATGTCAATAAGGTATCATTCAACACACTACTTAATTTATTAGATGGTGCGTTATCGAAAAATAATGTATGTGTATTTTTTACAACTAACCATATAGAACAACTTGATAGTGCATTATTAAGATGTGGACGTGTCGATATTAAAATAGAATTTAAAAACCCTACAAAAGAAAATTTAAAAGATATGCTTAAATTGTTTTTCTCAACTGATGAGGTCCCAGATTTTAAATATAAAGGTGGTTTATCAGCGTGTGACTTACAAGAAATATGTATTGAATCATCTACTATAGAAGAAGCTATAGAGCGTTTTAGAAGACATTAATAATTACAAAGCAAATACAGTAAAAATTATGATATTTTCAGAAGAAGATAAAAAAGGTGCGATAACAAAACCTGCATTACATGATACTATAAGAGTATTACATAACTTATGGTTGGAAAGCCATATTTCAGAAAAAGCCTTGGATATAATTCTAAGAGAAACATATAGTTGTAAACTACAGAAGAACTTGACACCAAGAAATATAAGTGTAGAGTCATTGGATGGACTTCAAAAATATTCTCTTGGGAAAGAAAAAGAATAAAAAAACAAAAAAAACTTGTGGTATTTAAATAGTTTATGTATCTTTGTACAAGAAATAAAAAAAGGTTATTAGTTTAAAAATATATTAATCAGAACTGGTTGGAATGGCCAGTATACCGACACCAGTAGGTGCGATGTATTATTCGCTGAAATAGGAAGACTACACAAATCACTAGAACGTGATAAGAAAAGAAATCCACGAGTACGTGGTGTTTGACAAGACGTAGGTTAAATCCCTACCGTTTAATAAGACGTAGTTAAGTTAGACTTTAACGTGTCAAATGGTTTTAGACCAATCACTTACCTGACTGCTTGTGAAAGTAAAAGATTATGAGTGAAGACTGTAAGTCTTGAGGTTAGGTTGTCCATTGGTAGAACGCCTCGTAAGTGAGTAATAGAGTAAGTGTAGGGAAATAGCACTGCTTCGCAACAAAGCGTCACAACGGGTACCCAGTGCAGGTTCGAATCCTGCCCTAACAACAAAATGGAGATATGGGGGAAAGTAAACCCGTTAACAATGATGAAGTTAATTTAATCACTAATTTCATGTTAAAGATAAGAATGGCGATTGGTCAGGTTCAAATCCTGAGATAAACATGGAGTTGATTACAAGGCAAAAGTTATATTCTTTACAGTTTCGTAACTGTTATCTCCACAAATATTAATTGTAGTACCATTGCTGTTATAACAATTCAGAGTCTGAAAACATATGAGGACTTGGTTAGTGTTTATTTAAACCCGTAAACTATACTAACTATCAAGGGCGAGTTCAATGGAGAGCTAGAATGGGCTTTAAGGTCTAGCGATAACTGTAACAATAACATTTAATATTAGGTTAATAGCCAGAGAACTGGTGGGGGACTAAGGATTTGAAAGCTGGGTTAACGCACCAGCCGATATGCCAACAAACCCGATAGTGCGACTATCTGCAGATTCAAAAACTGTATTAACCACAAGAAATCCAACGGTTAAGCCCCCTAATCACTGTTCACATATTAGGGAAATTGGCAAAAGTGTTCTAGAGCACTTACTGCAATGGTGTAGCACTGGGGTAGACTAGTGGAGTATTGTGGTGGAACTGGTATACACACCTACTGACCTGACCGAAAGGTCTAGCTGCGATTTGTCATCGTGTTGATGGGGTGAAATGGGTTCCTTGACTAAGAGTGTGGGTTCGAATCCCACCTTTATTACAATGAGTAAGAGGTACTCAATACGTTTTCGACTATCGTGAAAAGTCGCAGTTAATGAACAAGTGGTAACTGAAGTGATGTTAGAGAGCAATTATCCTCAGGGGGTAGTAAAGAGCTAGCATCTTAAAATATTGTTCTTCGGGGTAATGGGCAGCGACACACACCCACCGAATAGTGTTGAAAGGGTTTATTTGGTAAGACAATAGTGAATGACTTCAAATGGAAAGGAAACGTTAAAATCTAGCTACGCAATCTCACGTAGTGCAAATGGTCGTGTAGCTCAATGGTAGAGCATTCGGTGGGTAACTGCCGAAAGGTGCAAATTCGAATTCTGTCACTTCCACGATTGCCAACATGCTTGGTCAGTATGTTAAAATTGTTGCATAACAGACCCATACTCTAAGTGAGTAGTAAAATGAGGCAGCAACTGGAAGGGAAAAGTCCGCAACTAAACCGCTTAGATTTTTAAACGTAAAATCGGACACTGGGAAAGACTAGAAATGGAGAGGCTATGGTAGAAGCTCAGTTAGATTCTGAGGGAAGATTGTGGAATTGCTTAGCGGCATGTAGAGGTTCGAGTCCTCTCTTCTCCACAATAATTACATAGATACATGAGGCGTTAGCGACACCGAGACAGGGTAACTTGAAAATACGTTTCTACATAATATGCTAATAAAAGTAGATAAAAGTTACTCGTTGTACATTGTAATTTAGAGTAGTTGACCGAGTGGCTTAAGGCTGATTTGATGCTATAGTCTGGACGTGGTGGCACAACACCAATACAAAAGGATACACAGGTTCGAATCCTGTACTGCTTGCAAATTGTTTATAATAACAATAAATTTAAATAATAAAATGGTTGCATATAAATTAATACGAAAATTAAAGGATGGTTCTTTATCTCCTTTATTTATAAATAAAAAAAGTAGAATCCCAGTAGGTGAGTGGTTAGAAGCTGAGTCTCATCCAACAAAAGGTTTTGCTTATAGACTAGGATGGCATTGTACATTAAAACCAATAGCACCACATCTTTCAAAAAAAGATAGAGTTTGGGTTAAGGTTGAAGTTGAAGATGTTGTTTATTATGAAAGACCAATTTCACAAGGTGATACTTGGGTTTTAGCACAAAGAATGAAAATAATTTGTGAGTTATAAAATAAATTTATATATTTGCATAATATTAATAAATAAAAACAAAACAAAATGAAAAAATTACTTTTTATGTTATCTATTGCAACTTTAATTATTGGTTGCAATGAGGGAAAAACCACAAATTACAATCAACGTACAGTATCTATTACACCAGAAGTAACAAACTTGGGTGATAATTTAAACCTACAAGCTTTAGGTGAACTTGTCAAGAACTCAGATTCTGCTGAAGATATTGAAAACAAATTGAATAGTGATGGTTCAATCAATAATCTAGATTTAAATGATGATGGTCAAGTTGATTATGTTAACGTCAGAGAATATGAAGATGGGACCAATAGAGGTTTTTCTTTTACGGTAGATTTACCAAATAATGAAAAACAAGAGATTGCAACAATTGATTTATCGAAAGTGCAAAATGACGCTCAAATGGATATTAAAGGTAATGAACAATTATATGGTAATAACGGATATCATCAATCACGATATAGTTTAAGTGATGTAATGATTATGAGTTATTTATTTTCTAATCATAGACCGTATTATAGTCCTTACCATTATGGTCATTACCCAAGAAATTACCACACATATCAAAGTGTACCAAGAAGTTCATATTCATCAAGAATATCAAAAACTACTAAGACAACAAGTGTAATACGTACAAATAAACCTTCAACAAGTTCTTCAAATAAAGTATCGAGTAATTTAACACCTAGAGCTAAAACACTATCTGCACCTAAAACATCTCAGAAATCATTTACAACCACTTCAGCTAGTCGTCAAAAACCAAAAACAAGTGGATTTAGTAATGCTTCAAAAACCTCAAAACCAAGTAGTTCATTTGGCTCAAGCTCAAGTAGGTCAAAACCAAGTAG
>TARA_R110000782_G_scaffold35544_6_pt1 | contig 20663 bp, 26 predicted proteins | sample TARA_R110000782 | Tara Oceans TARA_R110000782 (sample SAMEA4397859) | marine metagenome | biome: Polar Biome; feature: [SRF] surface water layer (ENVO:00010504); material: water (ENVO:00002006), including particulate matter (ENVO:01000060) such as... | depth 5 m | reverse complement strand
AAATTAATATCATCCCTACCATCAATAGTTTTAAGTAAATTCTTCCAACACTTTTCAAAAGTAAACCAACTAGGTCTATTTTTTACTATACAATTGGAGGCATGTCTATAATATATGTGTATTTTCATTATTTTATTTTTGACAAACTAACATTATACTTGAACATAAATCTGGGTATTGTTGACCTAAATCAAAACAACCATCTAGGTATTCTTTTGATATGATGTCGGTCTGTAATATTTGATCCCATTGAAAATTCGCTAAAGGTTTGAAAAATATTCCGGATCTTGTCATTACATTTAACCCTGATTCTCTTGCATGGCTTTCTAAAACATCTAGTGTGTAAGTTATATTATGTCCATGTTCTTTTTCAGATGGGGTAATTGCAGTGTTATGGCTTATTAAACCCATTTTAACTGCTATCTGTCTAGAAGGAGCATTAGCATTTGGTACTACCACAAATAATTTTCCTTTATCTGATAGCCATTCATTGTTTATTTTTCTTAATAATGCTATTGGGTCATCAATGTGTTCTAATACGTGAGTTAAAATTATATTATCATATTTAGTTGTTAAATTCACATCTTCAAACATCCCCTCAATATATTGAACTTCATTTCCTATATTTTCTTTAGCCTCTAATATAGCGTGGGAAGAAGCTTCAATACATGTTATATGGTTAAAAGGGTGATTTAGTAATCGTTTTGTAAAATCCCCCTTAAAACTCCCCAATTCAAGACAACTACCATTTACAAAGTGAGGTTTAAAGGCTTTAATCATATAAGGGTGCATTATATCAAAATCAAAATTATAAGCATATTTATGATCTTTAGTATCTTTAAATTCTTTATTGTAGTCTCTTTTTAATTCAATACTCATAGTTATTATTTTATCTAAAATGTTTAATACTTTAAAATTGTTTTTTTTATAAAATGAAATTGCTTTTTTATTAGTTTTGTATACTTGTAAGTTAATTTTACAAAACCCTTTATTTCTAAAATAGTTAATACACTCCTTTAATAAAGATGATGATATTCCTACCCCTTGATATTTACCTTCAACACTTACATTAGTAATATACCCATAACTCTTTTCTGGATTGTCATATATTGCTATTAATCCTATTAATTTATTATTCTCAAACCGTTCAAATCTATCAGCATGGAGGTATATTTTTTCAGAATATTGGGTTAAATTAACATAAGTATCCAGACTAGGAGTAAATTCATCTTTACACCTTTCTAAATGTTTTTCTATTTGATATAATGTTGACTTATTCATCTTCTAATATTGCTAACCCGAATCCATATTTCCCAAATTCATTTCCATTATACAACATATACCACTTATCATCTAAATTAAATACATGTGGGTAATGGTGCATTTCACTATCCCAACCCTGATTTGAATACTCTATACCTACATTCTTATCATCTCTCACCCACTGGATGCTGTCACTAGAATATGCGTAACCTATTTTGTATCCCCTTCCTTTTTTATTTCTAAAATCTAAACCTTCTCTATAAACAAAATACATATGATACTTTCCATCTTTATAGAAAACATCAGGACCTGCTTGACATTCATTAGGTCCTAAAACATCACTAACAATATTTTGGTTATGTCTTACCCAATTTACACCATCTTGGGAAAAAGCCATTCTTAATTTATAAACTACTTCTGGTTTTCCTTTATGATCTATCCATTTACTACCTGCAAGATAATATAATGTATAGTTGTCTCCAAATTTTCTTATTTTGGGTCCACTAATAACAAAAGGTTCTTTGGGGGAAGGTCCTAAAACTGGCCCTAAATGGGATCTTTTAAAAGTATCTCCACCATCTTTACTAGTTGCTAAACCAATGGCACAATTAAAGGGGACTGACTCACACCTATACCAACCGGCATAGTAAAACTTTACTTCATCACCCACTTTAATTATAGATGAAGGGTATACTGAGTGTTCGTCGAATGATCCTAAATCTCCTAATGGTAAGATTGGTTTATCTGATACACGTATTATTTTAGTTAAGTCATTTTTATCAAGATCTAACCAAGTTGTGTTTGAAGTCATCCCACCACCTGCTTCTCTTTTAGGTCGACATGAAAAGTATACTCTAACACAATCATCTTTTACCAAAGTACTAACAGATTGGGAGTGGGATTTCATCCATTTTCTTTTTACCCCATCATCCCAAGTTGTTGGGTTAAATACTTGTCCTAATTTTTTCCACTTCATATTAATGTATATTTATTTAAATACTTGATTATATCTTGTTTCCTATTGAAAAATAATACATCTAAAATTGAAAGCCAAGGGATAAAATCATTTTTATATTGTTTATAATTTAATTGGGGAGATTTAATAAAATTTAGATTTAAACCTTTATCTTTAAAATCTTTTACATTGTATAATTCTTGACCACCAATAGCATTTATATAAGTAGTGGCTTGGAGGTTTTTACATATAGCTATAACCTTATCTTGTGATTTTAAACTATGGTCAATATCAATTGTAGATGAGGTTGTAATTTTAGTGTTAATTTCTAAATAATAATTTAAAGTAGTTAAGGTGTTAAGTATAAAACTAAATAAATTACTTTCAGGGAATAAAATGCATTTTTCTATAATAGGAAATACTATCTCATATTCCGGGGATTTTCTATATGATGATTTTAATAGATTTAGGAGTTTCAACTTTTCAATATCCCAAGTATAAGATAATTCTCTATCTACAACATTTAAATAATCCGAATCTTTTTTAAGTGGTAAGGATATAAGTTTATCTTTACCGTTTACTAAAATTTTATTTCTATTAATCCACCCCTTTTTAGTATATTGAATGTTATCATAAATAACAAATTCATCTACTGAATTTATTAGGTGAAAGTACCCTACATAGGGGAGAAAGTAGGGTTGCATTATTGCTACTCTTTTACTCATATTATTGGTTATAAATTGGGAATTTAGATAAATCTGGGTATGGCATTGTTTTATCCTTACTACGGATGGGTTTTTCACCATTCCAAAATTGACCCATTAACAGTAATCCCCGGGCTGCTAGCTCAGGCATCATGTAAAAATTCCAACCTAACATATCAAAATTATCATCATGGTATGAGCATTCTCGTCTACCACTGTATCTGGCGCGTTTAAACCATAGATAAGCATCATGGTCGTCAGTTATAATAGCTCCACCTTTAGATAATTTAAAATGCTTATAAGGACCTGTGAAAGATAAACACATATGTGTTTTAGGTTTGTACATCCCGTAGGTAAAACTTAAAGCAGAATCCCAAACACAGCTACCTTTTAATTGGTAAGCTCCGGTTATTGTTTTTCCCTTAACATGTTCCCATTTTATCTTTAACCCTGCATGGATAATCTCACAAGGAACTGAGGGGTATGTTCTAGAGAGACAAGTTACTGTTTTATCTTTTATATTATTTTTTATGTGGTTTTCATAATATAAAGAAAGGAATATAGCATTACTAGCATTATCTAAACAGACGGCATATGGTGAGCCTGTGTACTCTGCTAATTTATTTTCTAATTCATCCGTAACATCATAAACACTTTTCATAACTACAATTTTAATTTATTTACTTTTCCAAAAACTATATATTCCTTTCTCAACTTCATAGTTAGACCATATAAATCTATCCCTCATAGGTTGCAATTTTGCCCATTCCCACATTTGGGATAAACCTTCTTTCAAGTTAGTTTTATATTCAAAACCTAAGATATTAACTGATTTTTCCCATGTTGGGACAGCATGTTTTACTTCATGCCTTGGTTCTAAGTGTGTTATTTCACCACCACCCATCACTTCAATTAAAGTTTCTAGGGACTCTTTTATAGAATATTCTTTAATGCCTCCTAAATTAATTATTTCATTACTGGCTTTTGGTAAAACGGCTGCATTCCAGAGTGGTTCTAATGAATCATCAATATAACTAAAAGCTCTTACTTGTTCTCCATCACCAAAAATAGTCATAGGCATATTGTTTAGATACTGATACATCCAGATGCCTAAAACATTTCTGTATTTGTCCCATATGTTTTGATTTTTACCATAAAAATTATGAGGTCTAATAATACACCAATCTAGACCATGTTGTTCTCCTGCAATTTGGATGTCCATTTCGCAAGCATATTTAGCTACCCCATAGGGATCAATTGGGGATTGTTGTTGATCTTCATTAAATATGTCATCGTAACCATGACCATAAACAGCCATTGAAGATGTAAATACAAGTCTTTTAATATTATGTTTTATACACTCATTAACTATACGTGCTGTTGATTTTAAATTATTATCATAATTGTATGTGCGTATAAACGGAGATAACCCCTCAGCTGCATAAGCTGCAAAATGGAAAACATAATCTATTTTATAGGTACTAAAGATATTATCTATGGGATGATCAATTAAATTCATTTGCCAAAATTTGACTTTAGGGTTTACATTCTCTTTATAACCCCCACTCAAATCATCAACACCAACTACGGTATATTCTGGTTTATTTTCAATAATCCAATCAGCCAATCTACTTCCTAGAAGTCCAGCTACACCTGTTATTAATACGGTTTTTTCTTTTTTCATTTATATTGTATTATAATAGTTATTCTGCAAAACTTGTCTTTCTATGTCTTTTGGGTGGTATAATGCAAATCTTTCATCTTCATGTAGGTTGGAATAAGTACTATAACCTTCTAGAACTTCATGTACCTTATTTACCCATTTGATTTTTGGATGATTTTTCCAAATTCTCCATTGAAAGTCAGGCCAATTAACCCAACCCAAATCATTTACTCTCCAACCCCATTGTCTCTCATATTCTTCAGTTAAACCATACACTGTATTAACCCTAGGTACTCTAATTACTTCATTTTCAGGATTACTTAAAATAATTTCTGGAAGGTATTCTATTAAGGTTTTATGAGGAATTTCGTCTGCGTCTATTTGAAATATCCAATCTCCAGTGCAGTTTTCTGTTAGATTATTTTTAAAAGATGCAAAGTCCCCCTTTAAGGGGAACTCTATAACTTTAATCGGAATTCTAGCAAGATATGTATACCCTTGATCTAATAATTCATATACTTCAGGTGTAGTATTTCCTTCATCACATTGAACTATTATTTCGTCTTCTCCTCTAACATTTTCAATTAGAAAATTTAATAACCTTTTTAATTCTTCATGTTCATTACAAACAGGAATAGCATAACTTATTTTCATATAATATGTTTAACCGTAATATACAACCCAATCTTGGAATATCCAACCTATTTAAAATTATTCTTCAGGTGAAAATATTCCTATATAATCTAAAGCTTCTATATAATCCTTTTCTTCAAAATGTTTTATTGTTTCCATATCCATTCTCCACTCATAAAATTCTCCATCTTTATTAGGTATAGGATATTTTTCTTTTTCTTCTTCTTTTACGGGGACTGCTAATACAGCTGACCATTTCCATTCTGAAGAATTGGGGCCATTAGCAAATACCATGCCTTTAGAAGGCATATTAACTGTAGAAGGCATCCAAATTTTTCCATCTTTATCTTCACCCATTAATTCTTTGTATAGATTTGGAAGTAATTCCATCTGCTCATTGAAAAATTGGGAATCTTTTACTAATAAAGTATTAGTAATAAAACCACACCCATAACACTGATAGTTAGTTATTTCAGGGTTTACTTCTTGAACATAGCAAGCATCGGAGCCACATCTATCACATATTTTTAAATCATCCATATTATTGTATTTTTGGTAATGTTATTCCTTTAAGTTCTGGTAGTTTAAGTTGTACTTGGGTTGGCACTTTTACATTTTTATCTAAAATTTCTAGTAATAAATCTTTCATAGCATTATAACTAAAATTCTTTTTTAATTTGCCTCCTTGTATTTTACTTTTTTTACACCAATCTTTGTAATTCTTTTTTACGTCTGTTAAAAAATGACCCAAATGTCCATGGTCAACATCAAACCACTGAGAGCCCTCAATTAACATATCCTTCTGTTGTGCTGATTTATGAATATCTGATAATTTTCCACCCATTAAAGGGGTTAATTTAGGATTTAAGAAATCCACATGCCCACTCCAACCAGTTGCTATTACAGGTTTTCCGGTTAAAGCAAACTCCAATAAAGGTCTTCCAAATCCTTCACCTTTAGTAGCACTAACCATGGATTTTACTTTAGGGTGGTTATACAATTCATTCATTTCATTATCGGATAGATCCCCATGAATTAAGTATATGTTAGGCAATTTTGATTTAGGAATTGATTTTCGGATTGAATTAATTCTTTTTAAAACCTCTCTACGATCCATATGAGAACCCTTACCACAACTTGCTTTAAGAATTAAAGCAGGGGCATTTGATTTGTTTTTAAATACTTCGTAAAAAGCTTTAATTAATAATCCAACATTTTTTCTATCCTGACCTAATTCACCCTGCAACCAATGCCCTACAAACAAGTATGCAAATTTTTCAGGTATATTATTAATATTATTATATATTTCGCTATTAGTAAATTCTTTAACGGGACTATAAGTATCCAAACTAACCCCTTCAAATAATACTTCAATAGGAGTATTACATTTAAGTATTTTTTCTACTCCTGTTTGGTTATCTTTTACCTTGTAATTAGTTATTTCGAATACTTTTTTAGAATGTTCAGATGAGGTTAGAATTAAATCCATTCGATTACACCCCTCAACCCATTGGGGGGCGCAAGCCGTAGTTTCAATACCCGCCGTAAGTCCTATATTATAAGTTCCAATAGGTTGAAATTCATTAGGGACTGTTATTTGACACCAGATATCAGGTTTTGACAAAGGTTGGGGTACAATATAATCTCTTATAAAATTCCATTCCTGGAAATCATCTAAGAATCCTTTTCGAGTATCTCCCCACCTTTGTGATAAGATTTTAACATCATATTTATCAGATTCAATTAAAGATTTTATAAAATCCCTACTTCTAGCCCCATACCCTGAGTATGTGTCAACTGGGGCGCTTATATAAAACGTATTTTTCATTTAGTATTCTAATTTATGATTTAATGTTCTTGGTTTAAAATCTGTATCTTTCCAAAATGTAAACCTACTCCGTGGGGTCCAAGTTAAAAATAACTCTTCCATACCTTCAGCAAATCTATCTCCCATATTAGATGAAGTAAAACCTGCTTCGTCTCCTAAAGCCCATTCTCTACCTTTATTTCCTCTTGATTTTCTTTCTTCAGAAGACATTTTATATAATTCTAGTATTTTATCTCTAGCATCCTTAAAATCACATCTACTATCCCAAATATAAGGGGTTGTAGGAGAACCAACTAAACCTAAGGCTTTGGGGTATACTGGTAAAACCCACTCCCCATGTTCTGTAAATGTTTTATTGTGGTTGGATGGGATTTCAGGTGTATTTGTGTACCAATTACCTTTATCATCTATAAAACGCATTTGATCTTGCATACCACCTGTTACATTAGCTATAAAAGGGGTACCCGTAAGTAAAGATTCTGTTAATGAAAGTCCCCAACCTTCGGCTGATGAAAGTAAAATAACACCATCAGCCATATTGTATAGATAATTCATATGTGAATGAGGTAATTTTTGATTGGAAATTACTACGGTTTCTGCATCATCACCCAATAAATACTCCACTACAGCTGGTATGTCAGTTCCATGATCACTTATGGAATCTGTGTGTAATACAAACAACACCTTTTCTTTTTCCTCAGGTGTTAAAGTGTCTAAAAACAACCTCCAAGCCGCAATTGAATCTGGTATTGATTTGCGTCTTATATTCCTTGAGTTAAAAAATAGGATAAAATCCTTATCCTCACCTCGAGTTATGTGGGATTGGAATTTAGTATAATCTTCACTAACCTCTTTTAATGGGTAAAATTTATTTTTATCTAAACCATGGGGGATATACTTAATAACTTTATCATTAGCTTTTTCACCTAACACTATTTGGTTGATTGCTACGGTTTGTTTTGAAATTCCAAACAAAGCATCACAGGATTCATAGAACTCTTCATTGTATTGGGGGGCAGGCATATCATCCCAAATGTTTAAATAAGCAATAGGGATTTGAGTCCTTATTTCTTCTTCCATATTGAATACCCATTGAAAGTATCTAGGGTCTGTGATTAATAAAATTGCGTCAGGTTTTTCTATCTTTATGATTGTCCTTAAAGTTTCAGGATCACCGTAACCATCAACTGGGTATAACTTGCAATAAGAATCTCCCAAATCCATTTCTTTATTAATTTCAGAAGAAATATCTTGAAGTTTTCCCTTATCAGGGTGTTTTACAGAACCTGCAATTTGGCACCAGTTATATCTGTGAGAAGTATTTAAAATAATTTCTCTTCCTATTTGTGCAACCCCTGAATGTACTCTTATGTCATCCGTTAGAAGTAGGATTTTCTTCCTATCTTCAGATTTAATGTAACCTTCTTTCATTAACTTTTATTTATTAATTTCTAAATTTGATTGATTTGTAATTTGTTTTCTAAAATCTTCATCAGTAAGATACAAAAAGATAGCCCGATCGGCAAGCTTTTGGAAGCTAAATTTTCTTTTTACGCATTCAATTTTAAAATTTTCAAATAAATTACTTTTTACTTTTACACTAGTTAGTGTCATGTCTTTAGTTTGTGTCATAATTATTTATTTTTAATATATATTTGTCTATACATATATGCGGATTGTTAAGATTTATAATATAAATTATAAAATTTTGATTTTTCTTCTTCTGTGTGTAGGTTATACTCGGCAAATATTTCACCTTCAATTGATAATCGCAAATAATACACATCTTTATACTTTATACCCCAATTCATCGCTTGAACTTGATATGGTAAAAAACTACCTTTAAAGACTCTATCATTTATAATAATTTCATACTTCGGCGGGGAGTGAGGTTCTTCATTAACCGTATCAGCAAACTTTACAATATCAAAGTATTCACCCTTAATAAAAGGGAAAAGGTCTAAATTTAATTTAGGTTTAATGCTTTTTATAGTATCTCTAACCAACCCCTCACTTAGAGGGATATTATCCTCTATAGGAGATGTTATGTTTCCTGGTGGGTGGTTTATATATTTTATATATGTTTTTCTTTTTTTATTGCTAAGGTTATGATCTATATAATTGTCATATACAAAGTTTTCAACTACTGGGGAGTGAGGTTTAAAGTTGTTTAGAATATCACTTTCACGATATTCTAAATCTTTAAAAGTGTAAAAATTTAAATTAATCCCCAAGTAACACCCTACAGGTTCAAGATTGCCTTTATAATCTCCAAAATCAATTTCCCACCTATATGTTAAATTTTCATACCCTTCTTCTAATATTTTTGTATTATTCTTAAAAAATTCTGCTTTTGTTACATCACAATCATATTCTACCACATGAGCATAAGAGTATCCTAGCTGTTTAGCTATCCCTAAACCAAATAAAAGAAGTCTAAGGCATGGTAAAAGTGGGCAAGCTGAGTTGTTATGGAGGATATATGAGTCATATGTTGAAAATACTTCTTTTACAATACCATATGAGGGGATAGACATACCAATGTTTTTTTTATAACTGTACCCTTTACCATATAATAATTTATTTTCTTTATCATAGAAATGATAATCACATGATTTTAAAATATCTTCAGGGAGTATGGAGTGGCTTATTATGAGAATTTTGTAATTGAATGATTTTACATTCCTTACTAATTTTCTTAGAGTATCTTGCTTTTTTAAATTATCACAATATGCCGTTACTATAATTATTTCTTCCATTATATCATAACTTTTATATGTTTTTCCCTACGACATTGCATAATTCTGTGTTTTTCTTATAAGGGCAGAATGTACAATTCCATTTACTGGGGTTTGCTTGGAATTGGGTTTCTTTATATGATCCGTCTGTGTTGAAGGCTTTATTTATAAATTCATCCAGATTTCTAGTAGCTTTATTGACTTTATTTTTCCCAGAAGCAGGGATAAAGGTTTGAATTCTCTTTTGAGGGTATTCTCCGTCTAAGTATACTTTTCTCCTAACAATAAAAAACTCAATGTCAATGTTTTCAATAGGTATATTATACTGTTTACTAAAGAAATATTTATAAAGTACTAATTGGAATTGCTTGGACTCATCTTTTTTAGCATATGAGTTCCACCCTTTAGTTGATGTTTTTATGTCGATTATCTTAAATGTATTGGTCGGTTCATGGTACATTACGATGTCTAAGTAACCCATGTATTTAACGCGGTTAAGACGCATGTTAGGCGCAATAACTATGGGTATCTCACAACCAACTAAATACCATCCTTTTTTACTAAAATATGCACTTTTTTTCTTTTTGAAATTATCTAATATAGCTTTCCCATCCTCAAAAAATTCCCTTAATTCTTCAGAGGTACTAAAATGTTGTTTTTTATTTCTTTTATAATCATTAGCATAACACTTTCTTAAGGTTTCTTCAAATAACTCTTCAATATTAATTCTATCAGCTGCTGCTGCACTTTCGGCGTACATTACATCTAAATAATGTTGTAGAACTTCATGTAAAGCTGTCCCAAAAGTCATGTGTATACTTTGCTCACTGATTTTATGACCATCCCTATATTGCAATGCCCATTTTTTAGGGCACTGTGTAAACATAGATAGTTGTGAGTATGATATATTCTTTTCAATTGAAAAGTTGAGAGGAATTGGAGGGTTTTCCCTAATGTCTCTTACTATTATGGGTAATTTCTTTTTAACCAAAATTTATTTTTTCCATTTATTACGACCTACTAATAAACCAATAATACCATAATTAGCAACATCTAAAAATGTATCTTCCATACCTTCACCTTTTACAAAATTCTTCCCATTAACCAATAAATTTCTAAGTCTACTAATTTTATCCGTAAGTCTAATTGCTAACCCCGTTAATGAAAATGTTTTATCTACTTTATTATTAAGAATATCACCACCTAATGAAATATTATTTAACCCATAATCCATATGTTTAGCAGCAAACATTTCATACATTTCTTTTTGAATCTTTCTAAACTCCATAGATAATGATGGATATTCTAATTCAAATTCTTCTACTGTTGGGGATGGTTGGGCTCTTAGAGGACTTTGACTTTCTAATATTCTACTTTGTGTAGGGTTACCATCATTAATAAATGTTGGGGTGTGTTTTTCTGAAGATTGAGTATTTATTACTTCTTTATTATTCATATACTGTTTGTTAAAATTATTGATTATATCACTCATTACATTATTTTTTTACCATTAAAGTAAAGATTTAATGTGTTCAACCTATCATCGGCGTCAACTAACATAGATAGTGCTTCTTCAGCATTTTTATAAAAATCTCCAGTTGAGTGATCACCAATCCCGGAAGCATGTTCTGATAGCAATTTTAAGGATAATAATGCTTTTGCTTTATCAGATTCTGCTGATGATTTTAACATATTGAATAACTGTGACATCATACTTTTAATAATTGTGTAATTTCTTTTTTTTCTTTCCCAATAGATTTAAGAATAGATTTAACTTCATTCTTACCTATAACATCAATATACTGATTTGCTTCACGGACACCACACTCAAAATAACTAGATAATAATTTTAGTAATTCTTTGTTTTTAGGTTTGATGTTAGATTTAATATACTTATTCCAAACTTTTTTTCTAGGAATTATATTACAATAAAAATTATATATTCCTATTTTATCTGTAGGTTGCATTTTTTGTGCAATGTTAGCAATTTCTATATTCTTTTCACTCATAGACATAAACCTATGAACCATGTAAGAATTCCAGCTATCCCAATCCTCAGATGAGAATTGAGATGCCGGTGTTTTCTTAACTGTTATTTCATCTAACCAGTCCCAAAGTTTCATTAGGAAATTGTATAATCTTTATACTCTTCTCTAATTTCTGCAGGTACTGTAGATTCTAATATTTTGCCTGTAGTTGGGTCATAAAAAACCGGAATGGGCATCAATGCATCTTCATCGGCGCCTACCACAAATTTAGATACTTTACGAAGTAATACCCCTTGTTGGAAAACTACCCCACCATCAGGGGTTTCAATAATTGTAGTGTTTTTAACATCTACATTCATGTTCATTTGTTGTTGTTGTTCTGCCATTTTAACTTTTATTTATTATTTATTATTTATTATTTATAATTTAATTAAATTTAGTATTCTTCTCATAACTATTTAAATTATGGGGTTTAATGTTTCCCATAATGGTTTATCTCTCAAATATTTTCGATATGCTGTTCCTTCTTTATTAAACATCTTTTCCATTTCTATAGCGTTATATGTCTTTGTTGATGTTGAAAAATCCTCGGCAGTTGTATAAAATTTATCACCGTAAAAAGTCATACAAGGGTATTTACTATAACTCACCATATAATTATCACCAAAATAATGTTCTAAATCATCTGGTATAATAATATCATTATCTTTATGGTTAAACATTAGAGCTGCCCACCCCGCATCTTCTGACTTTAGAGTATTAGTTTTTAATTCGATTGCCCATAAAAGTGGGGGGTATTGATGGTAAACTGAATGATGCATTCCTATAACCCCTGTTTTAGGCCTTAATTTATAGTGATGTACACAATCTTTAATTACTGAGGTTGGAAAAAGTATATCATCATTACTTATAGCATATAAGTGGGTTTTTACTAAACTAACTCCCAAATTCACACAACCATTAAACCATAATTTTTTTGTAAAAGGAATAATAGTTAGTTTATGAAACCATGATTTGTCTAGTTGTTTATCGACATCAACACCATCTTCAACTAAGATAATTTCTTGAACTAAATCACAGTTCTCTAGAGTTCTTAAAAGTTGCAATAAATGTGGTGATTTGTAGATTGTGGGGATTATAAAGGTAATCATTGAAGTGTTTTTAACGTCTATACTCATGTTCACTTGTTGTTGTTCTGTAATTTTAACTTTTATTTATAATTTGATTAGCTGATTCATTAAAGCCATGCAATTTATTTCTTTATCAATTCTAAAGTTTGATTGATAAGAATACTCATTGATGTAATAAGCTACCATACCTTCTTTACCAGAAGCAAATTTACTTGAGTTATTATAGATATATTTGTAAAGTTCTTCAAAATCTTGAACATTCGCATCAGCTACAATTTGTCTGATTTCACTAAATTTAGTATTTGGTTCAGATAAGCACTTTAAAACTTTTACCATATAACTAGATGAAACTAAAGTTGTTTTATCTACAGTAATTTGACTATCTACAACATTAGATACTTGTAAAGTGTTAAGTATTTTACGAATATCAGGGTAATGTTGGTTAATTACTAATTTTAAATCATCAGCAGACATTCCTAACTTTTCATTTTCAAGGATACCCATAACATGGTAAACTATGTCTTGCTTTGAAGGTGGGATTACCTTTAAGGTTTGGCATCTAGATTGTAAAGGATCTATTATACGCTCAACATAGTTACAAGTCATTATAAATCTAGTAGTGCGGGAAAATGTTTCAATAATATTTCTTAATGAGGCTTGTGCTTGAATTGTAAGAAAATCTGCTTCATCTAAAATAATAACCTTAAGGGGTTTAAACGATGCCACACTAGCGAAACCTGATACTTTATCTCTGATAGTTTCGATACCACGTTCATCCGAAGCATTAATGTATAAATAATCACAGTCTAGATTTTTAACAATTATTTTAGCTAGTGTTGTTTTACCTGTTCCTGCAGGACCATAAAATATTAAATTTTGTATGTCATTTTGACCTAAATATTTAGAAATAGAATTCTTAATATTTTCATTCCCAACATAATTTTCTAATGTGTTAGGCCTATATTTTTCAACCCACAACGAATGTTCTTTATTCATAACTTTTATTTTTAATAATATACGAAAACTTACTCACATATCCAAATTTAAACACCTTGTCTAAACTCTCCATACATCCCATATACTTTAGGAGTTTCTTTTTTAATTTCAATTTCTGATGATTGTACCGCATATAATTTACTGTCCATGGGATCTAACCTAAATGCTCCATTAAAATTAGTTTGATGGAAAAATGCTTCTAAAGTATCAGTTAATGTCGGAAATATCTCCTTTTTAGGGTCACTAGTGAGTGACCACCTGTCCCCAGGTGGTACTCTCATAGCAATTAATTCATTATGTTCTACAACTTTTTTATCCATGATTAATAAGCAACTTCAGGTGTGTTTTCTTTTTGGTCTTTACGATCAACAACCACACATTCTGTTAATAAAATAGTACTAGCTACAGATGCTGCATTTTCTAAGGCTGTACGAGTTACTTTAGATGGATCTAAAATTCCAGCTTCTTCCATATTAACAACTTTATTAGTCCTAATATTAAACCCTGCCCAATAACCATCACCAGATTCTACTAATTGGTTTGCTAACATTTCAGCTTCAGTATTTGAGTAACCAGCATTAGTAAGAATTTGGATAAATGGTTTTCTACATGCTCTTTTTACAATTCTTTCACCTATATTATCCCCACTTAAACCGTTGGAAGCATATAATAAAGCTGCACCCCCACCAGGTACTATGCCACTTTCCAGTGCTGCTTTTGTAGCATGTAATGCATCATCAACTCTATCTTTTTTCTCACGCATTTCAGTTTCTGTATAACCACCAACATGGATTATTGAAACACCACCAATCATTTTAGCTAATCTATTTTGTAAATGCTCTTTAATGTAAGGTGTATGCTCACTGTCTATCTGTGTTTGGAGATTTGATACACGATCTTTAATAGTATCTTCATTACCCTTACCATCAACTATAGTAGTTTGTTCTTTAGTAACGGTAACGGTTCGGGCTTCACCAAACCACTCCCATGAAAATTTATCAAGCTTCATACCTTTATCTTTATCAAATACAGTACCACCTGTGAGAGCAGCAATATCTTCTAAAACAAGTTTACGACGATCCCCAAAATCTGGTGCTTTAACTGCTGCACATTTTAAAATTCCTCGAGCTTTATTTACAATAAGAGTTGCTAATGCTTCATTATCAATATCCTCAGCAATAATTAAAAGAGATTTATTTTGTGTTGAAACACTTTCTAAGATAGGGAGTAACTCTTTAACTTGAGTAAATTTATGATCAGCAATTAAAATGAATGGGTTTTCTAATGTACAACTCATATCTGAGTTATTTGTAACAAAGAAATGGGATTTATAACCTCTATCAAATTGCATACCTTCTACGGTTTCAAGATATGTTTCACCTGATTTACTTTCTTCAATGTGAACTACTCCATCCTGTCCTACTTTTTCAATAGCAGTTGCAATTAACTTTCCAATTTCAATATCATTATTAGCTGATATAGTGGCAATCTGTTGGAGTTGTTCTTCGCTACTGATGTCTTTACTAATACTAGTTCTAATAACTTCTACTACCTCTTTAACTGCCCTTTCAATATCTCTTTTGATATCTACAGCATTTTCTCCATTATTGAGATGTTTTAAGCCTGAATCAACTAATTCTCTAGCTAATAAAGTTGAGGTAGTTGTACCATCTCCAGCTTTATCTGCTGTGTTTAGTGCTGCTACTTTTACCATTTGAGCACCTAAATTAGGTATTAAACCTTCTACAGTTATATTTTTAGCAACCGTAACACCATCTTTAGTATGGGTTGGGGCATCAACATTATTATAACCACTGTTATCTATTAACACATTTCTCCCATTAGGGCCTAAAGTGCATACTACTGCATCTGCTAATATATTAATCCCTTTCATTAATTCGATCCTAGCCTCAGAACCAAATTGAATTTCTTTTCTTAAATCTGTTGACATTTTTTATATTTTAATTGTTTACTTTTGCTAAAATTTGATTTTCGGGGCCTACCCAATATTCTTCCCCCTCATATGGGAGTTTAGTAAATCCTTGTGTGGGTAGTACTACAATATCTCCTACTTTACTTTGAGTTGGTAAAAAAGATCCCATAAGGGTTGATTGACCGGGGCCAACTGATATTATTTCACCCATTTGGTTTTTTTCATTTCCCATATCAGGGACGATAATAGAACCATAATTTGTTTCTTCTTCTTCTAGAGGTTTTACAATTACGGCGTTAAATAATGCTTCTAGTTTCATAGAGCTTGTTGTTTAAATTGTTTTAATTCTTCGTTTAATTGTTCGAATCTTTTAATATATTCTTTGATGCTAGTGTAATGTTCCTTTTCAGAACTTAGTTTTTCTTTTGCAACTTTTACAAGTGCAGATGAAAAATTGTTATGGTGAGATACAGGTTTTTCATAGTCTTTACCTTTACTTCCCTTTTCTAAATATTTTTCTTGGGGGGTTACTACTTCATACACTGTATAACAGTGTGCATCTTTTCCTATGTAATAGGGCTTCATTAGAGGGTCTGTGATCTTTGTCATATAACTGTTTTTTATTTATAACGTAAATATACGAAAGATAATTAAATAAACCAACCTAAGGGCGAATTTAGGTTACTTAATTTTAATTGTCTTTGGTTTTGCTTCTTTAGTTAATGGTATAGATATTTTTAACAATCCATTTTCCATTTCAGCATCTATTTTTGTTAGATCAAATTTAGGGGCAATTTTATACCCTAAGCTAAATGATTTTTTACTTAAACCATGATAAATATACCCTGATAGATCTTGGGTGTCATTTTTTGGTTTATCATAAGATATCCTCAACACATCAGATTCCATTTCTATTGAAATGTCTTCTTTTGTAAGTCCAGTACAAGCAATCTCAAAGTAAAGACCTTCTTGATCGTAGTAAATGTCTAAAGGGTGGGGTTGTTTTGAATTTAAAGCAGGAGCGAATGCTTCATCTGCCTTGAAAAAGTTTCGATATAAAATATCGAACGGGGTGTGTTCATAAAATAATGTACTCATATCATTTGGTTTTTTTGCTGTCTTACGATCAGCTGTTAATAAAATAAAACGTGCGCCCTTAGGTCAATTTATTATACGTATGTTAAAATTCGGTTTCTGCTTTCCTTACCATAAAATACTCTGAGTTGATATCTTCAGATTCAAATTCCATTTTCATTAAACCCATACTACTTAAAAATAATTTACCACCACCCATATCTTTATTAGCCTGAAGTATGGTTTTGAATGTGTCTGAATTGAATGGTAGTTTAATATCCGTTTCTTGTATTTTACCTAGTACTTGATATGTAATTTTATTATTGTGGCCTGATTCATCCCCAAAAACAAATTCTACAACATCCTCACCATCTAAGTTGGTTGAAGTTGTTACTAACATGTTATCAATTTGGGATAAAGCACTTTTGGCTTTAATAATATTATCAACATCCTCTTGGGTTAAATCTAATTCTACAACCCAATCAGCTATATTTACTTCACCCACTTTATTAATGAGTAAAGGATCTGAAAGAGCATAGTTTAAATTAAAATTGAGATCTGATATTTTTAATTTAGTGTAAATGGCTCCATTTTTATCTAATTCTAGAAGCAAGTCCCCATTACAGATACTAATTAAACTTGATAGTTTTTTAGTATCATAAATTGCTAATTTACTATCTTCTAATTCAAAGTTATTACAAGATACACTGCCAATTACATCTTTAGTAGGTGTCATAAAATCAACATTTAAGAAATTATTATTAATTTCCCACTTTACAGCTTCGTTGGTTCCAAGGTAATACTTATTGATTACAGATTGTATTGTTAATTTATTTATCATTTATTTAAAATTTAAAAAACATTTCTTTATAGGGGTTTAAATTTAAAGTCCATCCTAAATCATTGTAAAAACCTTCTAATTTGTTTAACAATATAGATTCAAAAATTTTCTTTCTATCTGCATGCTGCTCAATGAATATACGAATTTTATCTGGTAGGTCCCACTCTAAAAAGGCAATAGCATCAATTTGATAGGGGTTTGGTTTTAAATAAATCCATTTAATTTTATCACCTTGAGTTATTTGGGGGTGGTGTTTATTTAAACCCCAAAAATTTAATAAATCATTATACCTAATAACAGCCCTTACAGCTGCCGGGGCGCCTTTAGCTACTACGGTAAACATTTCTCCGGCTCTAGCTTTTCTTTCTGTGTATTTATTTAAGGTTTTTACAGATGTGGGGTTTCCTAACTCTGTTAGAGAAATAGAACCGTCTAAGATTTGAGTTTTAAATTCTTTTAACCTACTATCAATTTCAGATTGTTGTGTTCCCTTTAACACATCAACTAAAGTTTTATGGAAAAATTTACCCAATACTGGTGGGAAATTTGCCTTTTTAAATTCTAAACCTTTAACATCCAATGATTCTTTTACAATACCTTCTTGTTTAGTAATCCACTGAGCATATCTTCGAGTTGCTCTAAAATATGCTGCTCGTATTACACATTCAGTTTTCATTTCAAGTCTGTGTTTACCCTTAGCATTAAAACAATCTGTAGATAAACTATCGTAAGAGTCTGTAATAATATCTTGATATTTTAAAGCTATTTCTTCTAATTTATCGTCTTTTTCTCCACCCGGCATTTCATCAAATGTTGGATATAAATGTCTAAGTAAGGGTTCGGCGTGTATATAAATAGAATCTGTGTCGGAGTATGCAACATAGTTTGTATCTTTAGGATCACAAATCCACCAAGGAGTATCTTCTATATGCTTCATAATTCTATACCTTCTTTTATAACTTTATTAATATGTCTATTTGCGGCTAATGCTGATTCTTGTATAATACGTTGTCCACTAAGCGTTATAGATTCAGATAATATTACATTCCCATAACGAAATGAACCCAAAGCTGTTGCACCATATAACGAATTTAGTAGAATTTTCATTGTATACTGTTTCATATGATAAGCCGCCCCTAACTCGTTATCTTTAGCTTTATAAGCATCTTTCATTTTATTTTTATATAAAACTCTTTCGTCAAACCATTTTTTTAGAATTGTTGATAATACTGACTCACGATCTGTAGAAAACATTACACCATTAGCTGATATTGATAGGTCGTTTTGTTCAACCATTGCTATTATCCTACCAACATTAACTTTAGTTCTATTACGCTTAACATTTTCAACCATTAATTCTTCTTCAGGATCTCTACGTTTTAAGTCATTTAATCCTAAACGATTATTTCTATCATCAGCATCTATAATTCTACCAACCATGGTTTCTTTACCAATATTGATAGTCATTATAATTGAAGGGTATAGTGAGGTTAAATCTTCATCAAATACATAGTTATAAATTCCTGCTTTAGGGCAAAATAAATAACCACCTGCATAATTTTTCTTAGATAATGGATTTCGATCTTTAGCTGGGGGTACTATTTTTTTACTTAAAAGATATGCTGAAATTGCTCCATCTTGTGTTTTGGTATTGGCATATACTTCACTGTAGTTATGTTTACCTTTATGAGATAGATTTTTAACTAACGACAAATATTCTAGTTTTTCATCTAACACCTTTAATATTTCAACATCTCTAAAATTATATTGAATAAATTTAAGAGGGTCATCTTCAAATAATTTATCTAAATTCCCATCATACTCAATTTTATTTAAACCTGCATATTTTTCTCCGATGGCATCTAACTTAAATGATGGTTCATCTTTCCAACTAAATTTCTTATGTAGACGCATATAATCTAAAGACTCAACCCCTGCAATTTGAATATATTGATCTTTATACCATGGGGTTTCTCTCACATACCCAATGGGGGATAAATAACGAGCAACGTCCTCTCCTAACACATTACACATCCTGTAGTATAAATAAGGAATATCAAAATAATCACTATTCCAACCAATTATAATGTCAGGATCAATTTCTCTAAATCTTTCTAGAAATTTTACAAGTAATTCATCCTCGGTTTTGCAAGGAATAATTTCTCGATTTTTAGCTTTTGTCCTCTTTAAATTAGATTTAGGATCTAAAATTAAAATAGCCCACTGGTCAACTTGCTTATCATACCAAGCTATTGATGTTACTTTTTTGGGTGCTGATTTGATGTATTCTTCAGTAAGGGCATCGCCCATTTCAGTTTCAATATCAAAAAAGAATTCCTTTTGTGTTGTTGAGGGTTCATCATTAGTACCATACTTTTCAACTAAGAATTTTTGATAAGGAGTCATATCATGGAAGTGGAGTTTTGAATTATCTCTACTCCAATTTGATACTTTTTTTAAAGATTCACCATTTAGACCCGTATGGGTTGATTGACTACCATCGCACTCTACATAAGCTTGATTAGTCCATTCAACTTTACTATAACCTTCATCTTCCCAAAGGTGGATCAAAAATTGATTTCCCTTTTTCTTCTGCGCAAAACATTTTTTATACATCTATAACCTATTTTAACCATAATATAATAAAGACTTAACCTGTCTCCAAGTTAAGCCTCAATTATTTTAAATGAATGTTGTTGTTGGTTAAATATTTTTTAACTCAGCCTCATTAAAGAATTTCTTCAGATTAGGTCTATAATATTTAACATTTTTCATTACTTTTCTATCTCGTGTTCTATAGACAATATAATAATCACCAACCTTTTCATAGTGACACGGTTCCTCTTGCTCAGCTGATCTTTTGACCATGGTTGCTTGTGCATCTTCTTCGCTTGAACAAGCTTTAGACATATTCGAC
>TARA_R110000782_G_scaffold73091_3_pt1 | contig 20700 bp, 11 predicted proteins | sample TARA_R110000782 | Tara Oceans TARA_R110000782 (sample SAMEA4397859) | marine metagenome | biome: Polar Biome; feature: [SRF] surface water layer (ENVO:00010504); material: water (ENVO:00002006), including particulate matter (ENVO:01000060) such as... | depth 5 m | reverse complement strand
CGTCGAGGGTGTTCGAGCCGTACTCGGTCCACATCGGGTGGGTGTTCTGGGGATGGGAGCGGACGTAGGTTGCCCCAACGAAGGTGCAGTCCTCGAAGAGGGCGTTGAGCCCCATGGGGATCTGCACGTTGCGGAACACCAGGTTTCGGAACACGGGCCGCCAATAGAGGTCCGAGTAAGACGGCGAGTTGTAGGGCGACTTCTCGAAGTAGGCCCAGTCGTGGTTGTCGGGGAGGCCGTCGAGGTTCGCGTCGTCCCACACGGGGCTGAAGTAGGGCGCGTCGGACCCGCCGGGGTTATCGGTCAGCTCCCAGGTGGCCAGCTGGTCGATGCTCACGCCGAGCTGGTCGGCGGCCTGCTGCCAGAACGCCGTTCCGTCGGCGGCCGCCATGAGGGCGTTCTCGGTGTCGGCGAAGCTGTCGGCGGTGATGTTGGGCAGATCGGTGTCGCTGGCGCTGAAGGTCAGCGGGGCGTTGTCGGCGCCTGGGCGGATGGTGCCCTGCAGACGCTCGCCGATGGGACCCTGGGCGTTTTCCCAGTCGGACGCGTTGACGCGGAATCGCAGCCCGCCGGCGATCTTCGCGTACTGATCGAGCGCGTCGATGAACCCGTCGCGCCAGCCCAGCTCGCGGTCCCGGAAGACGTCGAGCACGGGGTCGAAATCGACCGGGAACTCGTCCGCGGTGTCGAAGACGCCGTCGCCGTCGGTATCGGCCCAGCCGTAGACGCCGTTGCGGTTGCGGTCGGGGCGGGAGCCGTCGATGAGCAGGGCGAGCTCGTCGTCGATGGGGTCGCCCGCCTCGTTGACGAACTCGGGTTCTCGCATAGCGTCGCCCGCGGGCGTGCCTTCGATCAGCGCGGCCGAGAGGGTCACGCGGTTGTCGTTGTCCTTGTCGTAGTGGCGGATGAAGATGTCCATATCGTCGAGGTAGCCGTCCTGCGTGGCGTCGGTGAAGGCACCGTCGAGCTCGCCGTCGCCGTCGAAGTCGTCGTCCACCGGGATGCCCTGGCCCTCGATGGGGTGGCCGACGCGCAGGCGGTTGTCGCCGTCGACGTCGTTGGTGGCCAGGGACGCCCAGAACTCCTCGATCTTCTGGTCGAGGACGGGGTCGAGCCCGTAGAAGTCCGAACGGACGATCAACGGGTCGCCGTTCTCGAACTCGACCTGATCAAACCGGGCGCCCAGGTCGCCCTCGACCGACACGTTTTTGCCGATCATGATGCGGGCGTGGGCGATGATCGCCTGGTCGACGCGCTTGACGACGCGGTAGTCCCGCGTGATGGTGCGCCGGATGGGCTGCTGATTGCGCTGCATGTCGAAGACGATGCCCTCGACGATGACCCGGACGAACTCGCCGCCGGCGAGCGGGGCGTAGCGGATCTGGAAGGAGGGGGGCGGGTTGCCGTCGTTGTTGTCCCACGCGCCGAGCATCAGCGCGGGCGTGTAGACCCAGTTCTCGGCCGCGTAGACGCCGGTGTCCACGCCTCCCGGTGCGCCGGAGATCGTCGGCTCGGCGATGAACTCGCCCCCGACCAGGATGTTCTCGTCGGCCGCGTGGATGTTGACCAGGGCGGCGGCGATACCCGATGGCTGCGCGTCCTCGGCGTGGCCGGAGGGCGGTGGGAGCACCTCGTAGGCGCCGATCGTGTCGGAATCGCCGGCCCAGAGGGCGGCGCTCATGGCCGCGTCGATGTCGGACTCGGCCACGACGAAGCGGCCGGCGGCCTCCTGGAGCCGGTGCTCGGCCAGGGCGAGCCCGGTCTCGGCGGCGCTCATCGCCCGCATGACGTGCAGGTGCATGCTCGCGGTGCGGATGTTGCCCGTGGACGTGACGGCCATCGCGGCCACGAGCGAGCCGAAGAGGATCAGGAACATCATGGCCAGCACCGACGCGACGCCGCGCCGCGAGATGCGCAGCGTCCGCCGCGTGCTCCGCCGTGCCGGCCGGGTCCGTGTCAATCGTGCCATCGGTCCATCTCCCACCGTCCGCTCAGGGGACGATCCAGGTCACTTCCGTCACAAGGGTCGCCTCGATGTCGTTGGCGCCCTGGTAGAACACCAGCACCGAAACCCGCAGGGGGTACTGATCCACGCGGCGGCCCGGGAACTGCCCGTCCGCCGCCTCGAAGAACGACGCGTCCACCTCGTCGGAGAAGTCGAAGGGGTGGACCTTGCGCACGACCACCGCCTGCGACCAGCCGAACATGGCCTCGTTGGTCTCGTCGCCCCCGATCGTCAGGGCCGGGATGACCTCGCGGAAAGCGTTGATGGGCCCGGGGAGGTCGCCGTTGTTCAGATCGGGGGTCCCGATAAAGGAGAAGGTGATGCCGTCGAAATCGTCGATGTCGTCGAAATCGTCCAGCGTGGTCTCGCCCGCGTCCGGGCCCCATCCGTAGAGCACGGGCGTGCCCTCGTCGTCGTCCTCGAGGAACAGCCCGACGACCGGGTCGTGCTTGGGCAGCGAGCGGGTCAGCTCGCGGATCTCGTTGGCGAGGAAGGTGGCGCTGGCGGCGTGGGAGGACCACTGGTTCGAGACGATGAACGAGCTCTGGGCGTCGACCATCGCCAGGACCCCGACGCCGATGATGACGGTGGCCAGCGAGGCCTCGATGAGGGTGAAGCCGCCGGGGGCGGTCGCCCGTGGGTTCCTGGCTCGGCGTGGGTTGCGGCGCACGGCGTTCTCCTCATGCCCGCGCCGGTTCCGGGGTGCGGGCCCGGTCTCAAGCATCTATTACGAAACGATCTGGCTCATCTTGAAGATGGGCAGGATGATCGCCATGGCGATGAAGCCGACGATTGAACCCATCACGATGATCATGATGGGCTCGATCATTCCGGTAACCGTCTTGATCTGGTCGCGGAGCTGCCTGGCGTAGAAGTCCGAGATCTGATCGAGCACCTCGCCGAGCTTACCGGACTCCTCGCCAGCGCCGATCATCTGGACCACCGCGCGGGGCAGCAGGCTCGTTTCCTGGAGCGGCGCGGCGATCTTCTTGCCCTGCTTGACCGAGCCGTGCACACGGCGCCAGAGCACCTCATAGAGCTTGTTGCCGGAAATGTCGCCCGTGATGGTCAGCACGTCGAGCATGGGCACGCCGGCGTTGACCAGCTGGCCCATCGTCTGCAGGGAGCGGGAGATGTACAGCGAACGGAACATGCCCTTGACGATCGGAACGGACAGCTTGAGCTTGTCCACCCAGAACGAGCCGAGCTCGGTCCTTGTGGCGGCGAACAGGCCGCCGCCGATCATCACCACGCCGCCGAGGATGAACGGCCAGTAGGCGATCATGCCGTTGGACAGGCCCATGAGGAAGTTCGTGGCCCAGGGCAGCACGTCCTCCTTGCCCTCGAAGACCGTGTAAAACTTGGGGAGCACGAAGGTCAGCAGGAAGATCGTCACCGACACGGCCAGCAGGCCGATGATCGCCGGGTAGATCGATGCGCCGATGACCATCTTGCGGGTCTCGAGCTCCTGGCGGATGTACCCGGCGATCCGCTCGAGCATCTCGGAGAACGAGCCGGACATCTCGGACGCCCGCACCATGTTGATGTAGAGCGGCCCGAAGAGCTTGGGGTGCTTGGACAGCGCCTCGGAGAACTGCTTGCCGGACTCGACGTCCTGCTTGATCTCCACGATGATGCGCTTGAAGCCGGCGTGGACGGTCTGGTCGGCGATGCCGTCCAGGGCCGAACGCAGGTTGATGCCGGCCCGGATCATGACGGCCAGCTGCGTGGTGAAATCGAGCACGTGCTTCTGGTTGGGCTTGCTGGCGTTGAGACGCTTGAGCGTCTCGCCGAGACCGCCGGCGGAGGTGCCGCCCTTCATCGAATCGATGGAAAGGACGTGCACGCCCTGGTTGCGCAGGATCGCCGCGGCCGCGCCGGCGTTGTCCGCCTGCATCGTGCCGCCGCGCAACTGACCGTCCTGCGCCCGCACCTGGAACCGATAGTTCGGCATGCTCGCCTCCGACCTCTCTTAGCCCACCGACACGCTCACGCGACCAGCTGACGCTCCAGCTTGTCCGGGTGCACCGCCTGCGCGATGGCGTCCTCTTTCGTGATCGTCCCGTTGAAGTACAGCTCCGCGATCGACGCGTCCAGGCTCGTCATGCCGATCTGACGCGAGGTCTCGATCACGTTGGGGATCTCGTACACCTTGTTTTCGCGGATGAGGTTTCGCACGGCGGGCGTGCACAGCAACACCTCCACCGCGGGCACCATGCCCGGCTTGTCCGCCCGGGTGAACAGCGTCTGCGACATCACGGCCTGCAGCGTGGTGGACAGCATCGAGCGGATCTGGTTCTGCTGACCGCTGGGGTACATGTCGATGATTCGCGACACCGTCTGCGACGCGTTGACCGTGTGCAGGGTGGAGAGCACCAGATGGCCCGTCTCGGCCGCCGAGATGGCCAGCGAGCTGGTCTCCAGGTCGCGCATCTCGCCGACGAGGATAATGTCCGGGTCCTGACGCAGGGCGTGCTTGAGGCCCGACGCGAAGCTGATCATGTCGCGGCCCAGCTCGCGCTGCTCGATCAGGCACTTCTCGCTCTGGAACAGGTACTCGACCGGATCCTCGAGCGTGATGATGTGCTTGCGGTAGCGCTGGTTCATCGCCTGGATCATGGCGGCCAGCGTGGTCGACTTGCCCGAGCCGGTGTCGCCGGTGACGAGCACCAGCCCGCGCGGGAGGTAGGTCAGCCGGGCGATCACCTCGGGCAGGTTCAGCGCCGCCAGCGGCGGGACCTTGGTCTTGATGGCACGCATCGCCAGGCCGACGACGCCCTTCTGCATGTGGGCGTTGACGCGGTAGCGGGCCAGGCCCTGGACCTGGTAGGAGAAGTCCGCGTCCTTGGTCTGCGCGAACATCTCGCGCACCTCGCGGTTGGACATCTCCTCGAACATCTTCATCACCACCTCGGGCGACATCGGCTCGTCCCCGAGCGGTGTCATCACCTGATGGATGCGGGCGGTCGGGGGCTCCCCGGCGACGATGTGCACGTCGGAGGCGTCGGACTCGTGGGCTTGGCGCAGGATCGTGTCGAGATTCACGGGGCGTCTCCTCGCTCGGGGCGCGCCCGTTGACGCGGGCGCTCGGCAGGAACATCGGCCCGGTGATCCCCCGGATTCACCGGCCTTTCCGAGACATCCGATTCGATGCCCCCCGCCGCCCGCCCCCGGGGCGTGACAGACCCAACCCGGTCCTCCCAGGCCGCACAGACCCAACGGCGACACCGTTCTCGGACCGGCGTGCCCCGAACGCGATCCCCGCGCGGAGCGGGCTCAGGCCCCCGCCGCCCGGTCCCGGGCCGCCACCGCGAGCTTGTCGACCAGCTCGTTCTCCGCGTGCCCGTCGTGCCCGCGGACCCAGTGGAAACGGATCTCGTGCGCGCCCTTGAGTTCATCGAGCCGCTGCCACAGGTCCACGTTCTTGACCGGGGCCTTGGACGCCGTCTTCCAGCCGCGCTTCTTCCAGCCGGCCATCCATTCCTTCAGCCCGTTGAGCACGTACTGCGAGTCCGAGTACAGGTCCACCACGCTCGGGCGGGTCAGCGACGCGAGGCCCTCGATCACCGCCGTGAGTTCCATGCGGTTGTTGGTCGTTCGCGCCTCGCCGCCGGACCGCTCCACCGATTTGCCGGTCTTGGGGTGACGCATCAGAAAGCCCCAGCCGCCCGGCCCGGGGTTGCCCGAGCAGGCGCCGTCCGTGTACAGCTCGACGTGGGGACGGATTGTGGGCCGATCGGCGGGGGTCTTGGGGTCTGTCACGCCCCATCGTACCCCGGCCATTCGGCGCTCTCGGACCTACGATCGCCCATGCCGACCGCCGCCGCCCACACCGCCGCCCCAACGAGCCGAGTCCACCGCATCGAGGTCCGCCCCAAGCCCAACGCCGGCGACCCGCGGGGCGACGATCTCGCGGCCCACGCCCGCCAGGCCGGCCTGCACGCGCCGGCCGCCCGCTCGGCCCGTGTGTACCTGATTGAGGCCGCCCTCGACGACGACCAGCTCGCCCGCGTCACCCACGCCCTGCTGGCAAACCCCGTCACCGAGACCGCCGAGATCGGCTCGGCTCCCGCCCGCGGCGTGCTCGTCGAGGTCCATCCGCTGCCCGGCGTGATGGACCCGCCCGCCCAGACCGTCCGCGACGCGATCACCGAGCTGACCGGTGCGGACTGCCGCGTTTCCACCGGCTGGCGCTACGACATCGAGGGCGTCTCCGCCGATCAGGCCCGCGTCATCGCCCAGAAACTCTTGGCCAACCCCGTGATCACCGGTGTCCACACCGCCCCCTACCACCCCGGGGAACTGCCCCGCGGCCACGCCTACGAACTCAAGGTCGGCCACATCGCCATCCGGGACCTCGACGACGCCGCCCTCGAAAAGCTCAGCCGCGACGCCCACCTCTTCCTCGATCTCAACGAGATGCGGGCCATCCGCGACGAATACCGCACCCTTGGGCGCGAGCCGACCGACATCGAGCTGGAGACACTGGCCCAGACCTGGTCCGAGCACTGCGTGCACAAGACCCTCAAGGCGACCATCAACTACACCTCCGACGATCCCAACGACCCTGTCAAGCGTCTTGGCCGCCCGGGCCACGAGGCCCACGCCGACGGCAGCGTGACGATCCACAACCTGCTCAAGTCGTCCGTGGCCGCCGCCACCTTCGAGCTGATCGAGGAGGGCGTGGACTGGACGCTCTCGGTCTTCGTGGACAACGCGGGCATCATCGCCTTCGACGACGACCACGCCGTGTGCATCAAGGTCGAGACCCACAACCACCCATCCGCCATCGAGCCCTACGGCGGGGCCGCCACCGGCATCGGCGGCTGCATCCGCGACGTCATCGGCACCGGCCTGGCCGCCAAGCCGATCGCCAACACCGACACCTTCTGCGTGGCCCACCCCGGCATGACGAACATCCCCGCCGGCTGCCTGCCCCCGGGAAGGGTGCTGACCGAGGTCGTCGCTGGCGTCCGCGACTACGGCAACCGCATGGGCATCCCCACCGTCAATGGGGCGGTGTGGTTCGATGACCGGCACGTCGGCAACCCGCTGGTCTTCGCGGGGTGCGTGGGCGTGATGCCGCGGGACCGGATCGCCGGCGACGCGAAGCCCGGCGACCTGATCGTCGCCCTCGGCGGGCGCACCGGGCGCGACGGCATCCACGGCGCGACCTTCTCCAGTGCCGAGCTGACCGACACCCACGCCGACGAGTTCAGCCACGCCGTCCAGATCGGCAACGCCATCGAAGAAAAGCGCGTCCTCGATGCGATCCTCCGCGCCCGTGACGCGGGCGAGCGCCCGCTGTTCTCGGCCATCACCGACTGCGGGGCGGGCGGTTTCTCGTCGGCCGTCGGCGAGATGGGCGAGAAACTCGGGGCCACCGTGCTGCTCGAGAACGCCCCGCTCAAGTACGACGGCCTTTCCTACACCGAGATCTGGATCTCAGAGGCCCAGGAACGCATGGTGCTGGCGGTTCCCGGGTCCAATCTGGCCGCCCTGCAGGCCATCTGCGACGAAGAGCATGTGGAACTGGCGGTGCTGGGCACCTTCGGCACGCCCGGGCGCGACCTGATCCTGACCTACCAGGGCACCGAGGTCGGTCGCCTGCCGATGGCGTTCCTCCACGACGGCATCCCCATGCCGACGCGGGAGGCCCGCTGGAGCGGGCCGAGAGACGGAGAGACGAAGAGACGCAGACACGAAGTGAAAACTCCGGCCGCTGCGTCCTCCAGCTCCCACACTCCGTCTCTCCGGAACTCCGTCTCTTCGTCTCTTCTTGCCCTCCTCGCCCACCCTAACATCGCCAGCAAGCACTGGATCATCAACCAGTACGACCACGAAGTGCAGGGCAACACCGTCTCCAAGCCGCTGACCGGCCCCGCGGGCCGCGGGCCGTCCGACGCCGCGGTGATCGAGCCCGTGCCCGGCACCGGCCGGGGCCTGGCCATCGCCTGCGGCCTGTCCACCGGGCTCGAGGCCGATCCGTACCAGATGACCCTGGCCGCCATCGACGAGTGCGTCCGCAACCTCGTCTGCGCCGGCGCCGACCCCGACCGCATCGCCATCCTCGACAACTTCTGCTGGCCGTCCTGCAAGAAGCCGGAGAATCTCGGCTCGCTCGTCCGGGCCGCCGAGGCGTGCTACGACGGGGCCAAGGCCTACCGCACGCCGTTCGTGTCGGGCAAGGACAGCCTGAACAACCAGTTCACCACCGAGGACGGCCGGACCATCGAGATCCCGCCCACGCTGCTGATCTCCGGCATCGGCGTCGTGCCGGATCTGAACCGCGCGGTGACGATGGACGCCAAGGCGGCCGGCAACACCCTGATCCTCGTCGGCCCGCCCTGCGACAGTCTGGCCGGATCGCACCACGATCGCCTGTTCGCGTCGGGCGCGGGTGCAGCCGCGCGGGTGGATCTCGAGGCCGGCCCGCGCACCGCCCGCGTCGTGGCCGACGCGATCCGGGCCGGCGTGGTCCGCAGCGCCCACGACGTCTCGGACGGCGGCACGCTGACGGCCGTGGCGGAGATGCTCATCGCGGGCTCGACCCCGGAACGCCCGATCGGTTTCCAGGGGACCATCCCGCTCGACGCGATGCTGGCGTTCGCCGAGGGCCCGTCGAGGTACGTGCTCGAGCTGCGCGACCCGGCGGCCGCGCACCGCTTCGACACCGCGGGCTGCGTGGTGCTGGGGACGCTGACGGACTCGGGGCGTCTGAGCTGGGGTGAAGTGGACGAGGGCGTGGAGGAACTCGCCGCCGTGTGGCGGGCGCCGCTGGACTTCTGATCAGGCCGCGGCCTTGCCCTTGCAGTTGACGATGGTTCCGACCCAGCGACCGATGTCGGCGACGAACTGCTGCTTGGGTATGAAGTCCGTGGCGCCCAGCTTCATGCACTCGCCGCGGGCGGAGGGCTCGGGCTCGCCGCTGAGCACAAGGACCGTCGCGTGCTCGAGCAGCGGGCAGGCGCGGACCATCTTGAGCAGGTCGTAGCCGCTCGAACCGGGCAGCTTGAGATCGATCAGGAAGACGTCCGCGGCGGGGATCTCCCCGTCGATCATGCGCTGGATCTCGCCGGCCGCGCGGGTGCCCGACTCGATCCACTCGATCTGCACGGCCTTCTGCCGCTTGAGCAGCGTCGTGATGAGCGTCGCCGCGAGCGGGTCGTCCTCGACGAAGAGCACCCGAACGGTCCCCGGCGTGGCACCCGTGGCCTTGGCGGGCTCGCCCAGACGCGAGCTGTCCGCCGGGCGGTGCACGAACACCCTGTTGCGCCCGGCACGCTTGGCGTCGTAGACGCACGCGTCGGCGTCGTTGACCAGCTGGCTCACCGCACTGTACCGCCCCGCCCGATCGGCGTCCGTCGCGGTCACGCCCACCGAGACCGTCACGTTGAGCAGGTCCACGTCGCACTCGACACCGGACACGTCGAACGGCTTGGCCGCGATGTCCGCCCGGATCCGCTCGCCCAGCACCGCCGCGTCATCGATGCCCACCCCCGGCAGGATCACCGCGATCTCTTCGCCCCCGTACCGGGCGACCGTGCCCATGTCCCCCACCGTCTCGGACATCCGCCGGGCCAGTTCGACCAGCACGGCATCGCCCGCGGCGTGCCCGTGCGTGTCGTTGACGCTCTTGAAGCGGTCCGCGTCGGAGAAGATCACCGACATGACCTGTCCGGACTCCTGGTAGGCGGCAAACGCCTTCTCCAGATCGAGGTCGAACCTCCGACGGTTCGCCAGCCCGGTCAGCCTGTCGGTGGTCGCTTCCTTGGCAAGTTCCTCGGCGTGACGCTGCTGCTCGAGCTGGTGCTCGAGCCCCTTCTCCTGCGCCTCGGCCAGCAACGCGCGGGTGTCCGGCATGTGGCCGATGTCCTGGGCGAAGAGCTTGGCGATGACCCGGGCGTCCTCGCTCGAACGTTCGATCAGCGTCTCGGGGTCCGGCGCGGCGTCGCCGAACCATTCCGTGCACCGCGCCGCGATCTGCTTCAGCGTGGGAACCGGCGATTCGTTGGCCAGCACGCTGCCCACCATCGCGCCCAGCGCCACCACGCGGGTCAGGTCCGCGTGCGCCGGGTCGGCCCTGCCGGGGCTGTGATGCCCCGCGATCGCCGCGACGATCGGCGCCGGCAGCTTCCACTTCCTGCACAACCCCTCCCCCACCTCCGCGTGCGAGAACCCGAACGTCTCGCGCTCGGCCGTCTCCCACTTGGCGTGCTCGAGTTCCCCCACCGCGTCGGCGTACTCACCCTTGAGAAACACCACGCACGCCAGCGCGCCCACGTCCTGGAACAGGCCAGCCGTGAACGCCTCGTCCGGGTCCGCGGCATGCGTCATGACCGCCACGTGCCGGGCCGAGACCGCGCCGGTGATCGCCCGGCGCCAATGCGCCATCAGATTGAACCGCTCGGCGCCCGCCATCGTGGTCACGTCCACCAGGCTGAATCCCAGCACCAGCGATTTGACCGTGTTCAGACCCAAGAACGCCATGGCCCGATCGATCGACCCGCACGGCGTGGACAGCCCGTAGAAACTCGAGTTGACCGTCTTGAGCACCTTGCCGGAGAGCGCCTGGTCGCGCTGGACCGCCTGGGCGATCTTTTTCATAGGGACGTTGGGGTCCCCTGTCAGTTCCAGGATCTCGACCGCCACCGCGGGCAGCGAAGGCAGCGTCGGGCACGACAGCACGTCATCGAGTAGCGAACGCGACATTCGAGCACCCCAGAAGAAAGGTCACGCACTCCGGCGTCGGCCTGTTCGGACGAAAACAAGGCAAATGACCTATCGGAGTGTTCCCCCCGAGACTTTTCCCCACGGGTGTCTTTTCGTACAAATCGGGCCGAACGGTCCGGCCGGGTTCCCCCATCCGATGGGGCAATCCCCAAGACGGGGTCGCCGCCAACGGCCTACCGGAGCCCGTATTCCTTCAGCTTGCGGTACAGCGTCCGCTCGCCGATGCCCAGCAGTTTGGCCGCCTTCTCGCGGTTGCCGCCGGTCAGTTGGAGCGTCTCGCGGATGGCCCGCTTCTCCAACTGTTCGAGGCTCGATCCGGCCAGCGAGCCGCCGGAGATCCCCCCAAGATCCCCCCCATCGGCGTCCGGGCTGGACACGTCGTCCGGGATGTGCTCCGGCGCGACCCGCACCGGCCCGGAGCCGCCCTGATCGCCCAACGCCGTCACCACCGCGTTCTGCACCGCGTTGAGCAACTGACGCACGTTGCCGGGCCAGTCGTACCCGGTCAGACGCATCATCGCCGCGTCCGATATCTCCGGCACGCCGCGCCCGGGCGTCAGGCTGTCCGCCAGCCGGGCCGCCGCGTGGCGGACGATCCGCGGGATGTCCTCGCGCCGCTCCCGCAGCGGGGGCAGATGGACGTGGCTGCCGTTGATCCGAAAGTAGAGGTCTTGGCGGAAGCCGCCCTCGTCCACCATCTTCTTCAGATCCCGGTTCGTCGCGCTGACAAACCGCACGTCGGTCCTGCGGACCTCGTTGGCCCCCACCCGCACCACCTCGCCCGATTCGAGCACCCGGAGCAGCTTGGCCTGCATCGTCAGGGGCATGTCCCCGATCTCGTCGAGGAACAGGGTCCCGCAGTTGGCGTACTCGAACACGCCCTCGCGGTCCTTGTCCGCTCCGGTGTACGCCCCCCGCACGTGCCCGAACAACTGGTCCTCGAGCAGGCTCTCCGCCTGGCCGGCGCAGTTCATGGTCACATACCGCCGGTCCTTCCGCGGCGAGTTGGCGTGCACCGCCCGGGCGATCAGTTCCTTGCCCGTGCCGGACTCGCCGGTGATCAGCACCGGGATCGTCGAGTTGGCGACCGTCCGAACGGTGTTGAGAATCCGCCGCATCGCCTCGGAGCCGGCCACGATGCCGTCGAACCCGTCGTGCTGGACCAGGTCTTTGAGCTCGCCCGACTCGGCCCGCACCACCGCGGCCTCGGCCGCCCGGTTGACCACCGAACGGAACACCGCCAAGTCCAGCGGCTTCTCCACGAAGTCGAACGCCCCGTGCTTGAACGCGTTGCGGGCCGTCGGCACGTCCCCGTGCGCCGTGACCATGATTGTCTCGGCGTCCGGCTGCAGTTCCGACGCCATCGCCAGCACCCGCATCCCCGCGTCCGCCCCGTCCGGCCCCGTGCCCGACTGCCCCGCGCTGGCGGGCATCCGCAGGTCGGTCACGATCACATCGAACGACCCGCCCCTGAGTTCCTCCGCCGCCGCGGCCACGGATCCCACGATGGTGCACACGTGCCCCGGGCGGCGGAGAGCCTCGGCCATCACGTCGGCGTGCTCGGGCTCGTCCTCGACAATCAGGACCTGGGCGGTGACTCGTTCGGGTGTCTGGGTCATGGCGTGGGGAAGGGTATCGCCGGGGCCGGCACGCTTCCCGGAAAGAGGTCCGGGGGTGGAGGCCCGACGAAAAAGCCCGGATCCGACCGTTGGCGGCGGATCCGGGCTTCCGGCGATCACGGGGCCGGCCTTACGGGCATCCCGCGTTGTACGCGTCGATGAAGGCCGGGAAGTCGAAGAAGTTGAACAGGGCGTCCCCGTTGAAGTCGGCGGCAGGGTCCTGGGCCTGATAAGCCGCGATGAAGGCCGCGAAGTCGAAGAAGTTCAGCAGCCCGTCCCGGTTGAAGTCGGCCGGGCAGTCCGGGACCGTCACCCGCAGCACCACCGTGGCGGGCTCGCTGTACACGTTCGGATCGCCGATCGGGTTGGCCGGGTCGCCTACCCCCGCCACCAGGCGGTAGGTGAACGAATCCGTCCCCTCGAAGCCGGCATCGGGCGTGTACTGGAACGAGCCGTCCGCGGACACGGTCACGCTGCCGTTGGCCGGGGCCAACGCGTCGGGAGAGCCGAAGAACGCCAGGTCGACCATCAGTTCCTCGTTGTCGATCCGGCCCGGCTGGCCGATGTCGTTGGCCATCAGTCCCTCGGCGGCGTCCACCGAGATCGTACCGGCCGCCAGATACGTGTCGTCCACCGCCAGTTCGAAGGCCCGATCCCGCAGGTCCCGCAGCTCGCCGAGCACATACTCGACATAGGGGAACGACGGCGCGTCCGCGTCCAGAGCCATGGCCACCTCCGAACCCACCGCGGCGATCCGCTGGTCGAAGTGGTCCCCGACGGTCGGCAGGTCCACCCCCGACGCGCCGCCGAGCGAGCCGTCATCGCCGTCGTCCGCCTTGGCGATCACCACCGCCAGGTCGCCCGACCGGAAGCCCAGCCCCTCGCTGTTCGGCACGCCGCGGAGCGCGCTCCGCAGCACCTCGCTGCGCCCGAACGCGTCGGAGGCGCCCAGCGTCAGGTAGCCGTCGAGCAGGGCGCTGGTGTTGTCCAGCCCTTCCGCCGCGATCGCCAGGGCCGACACCGGCGAGCCCAAGGCCCCCGCCACTTGGGTGCGCACCGAGTCCCGAGCAGCGGCGTACTGGCCGGTCAGGAACGCCGTCTGGATCGGGAAGTAGTCCGTGCCTTGATGGGTGAACGTCGAGGTGTCAGACAGGATCCGCAATCGCACGGGAACCCATTCACTGATGATCCAGGTAAGCTGGATCTCGACCATGCCCGCGTCGTAGGTCCGGCCCGTCAGGTCGCCGTCCTCGAGATCGAGGGTCACCTCGTAGTAGCCGAACGACGAACTCCACCGCGTCCAGGCCTCGCCGGCCATGTCCTCGAACGAGCTGCCGGACATGACATGACCCTGCGGCGGGCCCCACTGACCGAAGCTGTCGACCTCGGCCACGACCCGGAGCGTGCGCGTGCTCCGCCTGCCGGAACCGTCCATTGTCATGTAGACCGTCGCGTCAAACTCGTTGTCCGCAAACTGTTGGAGCTCCCCGTCCTCGACATACATCCGGGCCCGGGGCTCGGTCGTCCGACGCAACCTCCAATCCAGCGCGTTGCGTTCCGCCAGTTCCGCCCGCGACAGACCCGCCGACGACCCGGTCCGGTTGTCGCTGATCGTCGCTTCCCAACCGCGGTGCGGCATGCCCGTCGTGTCCCAGTACGGGTTGCTTGCCGGGCCCACTATTGTGCCGGAGAACCGACCGAACGGGAGCAGCAGCGGCGAGGCCGTCTGCCCCAGCGGCCCCCACGGATCCACCCGGGCCGAACCGTTCATCATGCCGCGCGCCTGCAGTTCCGCATCGATCAGGGCGTCGATCTCGATCTGCGCCGCGGCCATCTGATCGCTGGCTCGCTGCAGCAGCCCGTTGAACAGGTCGTCCCGGTCCCGCGTCGCCGAAGCCAGCAGCGCGATCCGCTCGCCCTGGTCGATGATCTGGTCGATCTGAGGCGGGTTGCCGCCGGGCGCGTCCTGCTGATTGCGGAGCATGTAGGCGAAGTACCACGGGCTCTCGCGCGAAAGCTGAGCGTACGCGGCCGCAGCCTGCGACCACGGCGCGGGCGCCGCCGCGCGGCCCGAGATGATCGGCCCCAAGACCGGCGTGCCGTCCGTCGCCACCAGCCCCGGCGGCACCCGGCGGAAGTCGTTGAGCAACCGCGAAACCACCGCATCGCCGGACAACAGATCGGCCGCGTTGTCCAGCGTCAGCGACATCGGGGCGTTGTTGTCGGGCCCGGCGAAGGCGGAGGTCTGGGCCGTGAAGGTGGCGAAGGTGGTCAGCCCGCTCGCCCCGCCCACGAAGCTGGGCGTCTGGTCCGCGTACGCAAGGTCGAACCCGGTCTTGGCCCGGTAGTCCAGCACCGCGTCCGTCTGCGCGGTCAGGTCGACCAGCAGCAGGTTCTGTGCGAACCCGAACAGCGCCGCCTCGATGCGGTCCAGGGAGCTGCGCACCGACGCGATGTCGGCCAGAAGCGTGTTGATCCCGTCCTGGAGCAGTCCGAACGCCGTGATCATCGTGTCGTAGATCGCGTCCAGCTTCGCGTCGACGATGTCGAACCGCGCGTTCATCTGCACCCGCAGGTCCTCCACCTGCTGACGCAGCGCCGTGATCTGGTCGAAGATCTGCTGGTCCACGCTCGGCGGACCGTCGCCCAGGAGGTCCGCCAGCCCCAGCACGCCCGAGACCAGGTTGGCCGTCGCGGTCACGCCGGCGAACACGTTGCCCGTCGCGTACGCCGCCCCCAGCTCGCCCAGCGAGCCCACGATCGCCAGCGACTGCTGCGCCACCGCCAGCTCGTTGTTCACCTGGAGCTGCATGCCCGCGAAGGACCGGGCGTTCTCCGCCGCGTACACCACGTCCGGGTACGCCGACTGTCGCAGCAGCATCGTCCGAGCGAACACCGCCGCCCGGTCGTCCGAGGTCTGGCGGATCGAGTCCACCACGGCCTGCCGCCGATCCTCCAGAAACTGCAACGCCACCGCGTGGTCCGGGTGGTCCGGGTCGGCGGCCGCGGCGAAGATCGCCACCGAGTTCAGCCCCAGGTCGTCGGGGATCTCGGCCGTGCCGATGGCCGCCAGCCGGTCCTCGGCGTCGGTCTGGATGTCCCCGATCGCGCCGAAGACCTCCGCCTCGAGCGTGGCGTGCGCCCCCGCATCGTCGCGGATCGCCACGAACCCCGCGTAGTCCGGCAGCCCCGCCAACCCCGCGTTGACCTCGACCTGCGTCGGATCGACCAGGCCGAGCATCGGCGTGTAGCCGAGCGACTCCAGATACGCGGCCGCGACCGCCGCCAGACCATCGACACGATTGCCCGTCGGGTCCACCCCCGCCAGCACGCCGGTGAGCGCGTCGGCCGTCTCGCTGCGGTTGATCCACCGCTGCACCGACCCGAGATCGAACCGCGCCATCCGCAGCTGCGACTGATCGAAGCTCTCCAGCCCGGGCAGCGACACACCCATCAACTCCATCGCCCGACGCCCCACCCGCGTGTCCGTGCCGTCCAGCACCCCATCCGACACGACCCGCGCCGCATTGAGCGCCGTGAGTACCGACCCGGCGCTCGTCAGCCGCTCATCCCCCGGCACGATCTGCGCCAACGCCCCGTCGTACGCAACCACGAACGCCGCCAACTGCTCCGGGGTCGCCAGCGGGTTCCGCTCCGCAAACGCCCAGAGCCCGGCCACCGACGCCACCATCCGCGGGTTGGCCTGGCCCTCCAAGTAGCCCTGCCGCGTGTACTCCGTCGCCCGGATCGCGTCGAGCAGAACCGCGTACTCCGCCTCGGTCTCCACCGGGATATCCACCGCGTCCGCGGACTCCAAGACCACACCAAGAACGGCCAATGAGCACAACACGAGGCGGCGGACGGCCCCCCGCGAACGGTGGTTGAGGTGAAGCATGGTTGATTTCCCGAGTCTGGTGGGACGGTCACGGAACGAGACAGGACGGCAAAGACCACCGCCCTCCAGCAACCGGAAGCGACGACGTTTCCCGCCGCGCCCAGCCAGACTCGCAAACTAACCGTTATTGGCCGTTGAGTCCACCCAAGACCAGCAGTCTTGAGGGAATGCCATCACCTGATTGACCTTCAGGCGTACCCCTTGGACCCCGCCCCCAGCCCCACCGCCGCCCGGCGCATCGCCGCCACCGCGATCGCCAACGCGTCCGCCACATCGTTGGGCTTCGGCACCGATTCCAGACTGAAGAGCTGGCGGACCGACTCCTGCACCTGGGCCTTGTCCGCCCGCCCGGATCCGGTCAGCGACTTCTTCACCTCGGCGGGTTTGAGTTCGAGGATCTGCACCCCCGCCTGCCGGGCCGCCAGCAGGATCACGCCGCGGGCGTGGGCCATCTTGATGGCCGTCTCGGGGTGGGCGTAATGCGCGAACAGCCCTTCGATGGCCACCGCCCGGGGCTGCAGCCGCCCGATGATCTCCCGCACGTCGCGGTCCAGCTCGACCAGCCGGTCCGCAACCGGCGGAACAGGGCCGGAGCCGGTGACCAAACGGACGGCGCCGGCCTCAAGGATGGCCGGCCGGATCTCGTCACCGGTGACGCAGCCGTAGCCGGTGATGCGCAGGCCGGGATCGAAGCCGAGGACGGGCATGGTGGCAGTGTATCAGTTGATGCGGAACGGACATGTGGTGCCCGCCTGCGACCCAAAGCACGACGCCGCTTATCTGCGCTGGCTCATGTAGTGCTCCACCACATGCACCACCGTCTTGGCCGTGATATCGCACTCGATGTTCACCCGCTCCCCCGCCGGCAGGTCCTTCAGCGTCGTCCGCTCCAGCGTCTCCGGGATCAAGGCCACTTCGAACCACGGCTGCGGCTCCTTCATCCCCCCCACCGCCGGCTGGCTGACGGAAGCGAGTGTCAGGCTCACCCCGTCCACCGTCACCGAGCCCTTGGGCACTAGGTACCGCCCGAACTCGGACGCGACCCGCACCCGCACCCGCCAGCCGTCGGCCGTGTCCACCCGCTCGACCGTGCCCACCCCGTCCACGTGCCCCTGCACGATGTGCCCGTCGAACCGGTCCCCCACCCGGGCCGCGGCCTCCAGGTTCACCCCCCGCCCCGGCTCCCAGCCCCCCAGGGTGGTCTTGTCCAGGGTCTCGGGGATCGCATCGAACACGAACATCCCACCCACCGCGCCCACCGGGCGGGCCAGCGTCAGGCAGCAGCCCGAGCAGGCGATGGAGTCGCCCGGGCTCGGGACATGGTCCCAACCGGCCGGGTCGATCACCAGGCGCTTGCCCGCGGGCGTGGCCTCGACGGACGCGACACGTCCCACGTGACGGATGATGCCGGTGAACATGACCCATGGTTGGCGCGATGGCCGCCCGGGAGCGGCCCGCGGGACCCCATCCGAGCCCAATCCCAAGCCAAGAGGCCCGGGGGCAACCCGACCCCGGAGCCTCTATACTGCCCACCCACGCCCCCCGACGGCCCCCGCGGCCCGCCGGGCCGGGCTCCAACCACGCCGACCCCTGACCGCCCGGAGTGTTTCCCGATGACCATCCGCCCCTCGCGAGCCCTCGGCCTGCTGGCCCTGATCGGCGCCGCCGGCCTGATGCCCGCCTGCTCGAGCACCATGCCCGCCCCGACCGGCGGCACCCGACTCGCCGGCAGCTACGAGGTCAACCACGACGCCTGGCGCTCCGTCGGCTACCGCTGGGAGTGGACCAGCCGCCCGCCGCTGACCCGCAACGGCGTCATCGCCTTCGCCGACGCCTTCGAGGACGTGCTCGTCGTCCAGGACTCGGGCGCGATGGTCTCGGTCATCGAGAATCCCACCGGACGCATCCGCTGGAACACCCAGGTCGCCCAGACCAACACCCGCTTCCTGGGCAACACCCGCCGGGACGGCTCCATCGTCATCACCAACGAGACCGAGCTCTACGAACTCGACCTGCGCACCGGCAACACCTTGGACCGGACCGCCGTCGGCGGCATCGCCACCACGAAGCCGGTCTTCTTCGGCAACCGGGCCGTGCTCGCCACCGCCGCCGGACGCATCGTCACCATCGACACCCGCACCGACCTGCGCGTGTGGGAGTACCAGTTCGACGGCCTGATCGAGACCCCGCCCCACAAGGTCGACGAGGACCGCGTGGCCGCCATCAGCACCCGCGGCGAGATCCGCACCCTCGAGGTCGACACCGCCCGCAGCCTCTCCCACGCCCGCATCTCGGGCGATGCCGGCGACTGGCTCGTCAGCGACGGCGACTACCTCTTCATCGGATCGCTCGACCAGTCCGTCTACGGCTACGACATGTACGACGGGCACCGCATGTGGCGGGTCCGCTCCTCCGCCCCGGTCATCGTCCAGCCCGTCCACATCGACGGCGTGCTCTACGCGACCACCGCCGATCTCGGGCTGGCCGCCATCGACGCCCCGACCGGCGAGATCCTCTGGAACAACGCCGCCATCGGCGGCTGGGTCGTCACCACCAACGACGGCGACCTGATGGTCTGGACCGGCGCGGACCTGCTCCGCGTGGACGCCGACCGCGGCGACGTCATCGCCTCGACCCCTCTCCAGGGCATCTCCGGCCTCCGCGCCGACGCCCAGCAGGACGGCAACATCTTCGCCATCACCACCGAGGGTGCGATCGCCAAGTTCTCCCCCCGCTGAGCCCCGCCCACCCCCACCGGGGGGACCAACCGCCCAGACAACCGGCCCGGACTCGTCCGGGCCTTTTTCTTCCCGCCGCCGGGCACAACAATCCACCGCCCCCCACGCGACACCGACCGAGGACCCCATGGCCGCCACGATGACCGCACCCGCCCAGCCCAACACGCTCGACCTCGTCCCCCTCCGCCGGGCGTTGCTGTCCGTCTCCGACAAGGCCGGCCTGATCGACCTCGCCAAGGCCCTCCACGCCCGCGGCGTCGTCCTGATCTCCACCGGCGGCACCGCCAAGGCCATCGCCGACGCGGGCATCCCCGTCACCGGCATCGATGAAGTCACCGGATTTCCTGAGATGCTCGACGGACGCGTCAAGACGCTGCACCCGATGGTCCACGGCGGCTTGCTCGGCCGGCGGGATCTCAAATCCCACACCGACGCCATGGCCGCCCACGGCATCGAGCCGATCGACCTGGTGTGCGTGAACCTCTACCCCTTCGAGGCCACCGTCGCCAAACCCGGCGTGACCGAGGCCGAGGCGATCGAACAGATCGACATCGGCGGGCCGTCGATGATCCGTTCGGGCGCGAAAAACCACGCCGCCGTCGCGGTTGTCACCGACGCAAGCCAGTACGCCGACCTGATCGCCGACCTGGAAGCCAACGACGGCCAAACGACGCTCGCCCTCCGCCGCCGCCTGGCGGTTGACGCCTTCCGGCGCACCGCGGCCTACGACGCGACCATCGCCAACCACCTCGGCGGCAACGAAGACCTCACCCCCGCCAAACTCACCCTCGCCTTTGATCGCGTCGAGGAACTCCGCTACGGCGAGAACCCGCACCAGCAGGCTGCCGTCTACCGCGTGCCCAACGCCCCCGCCGGCACGCTGGTCACCGCCCGCCAACTCCACGGCAAGGCGCTCAGCTACAACAACATGAACGACGCATCGGCCGCCCTGGAACTGGCCCGCTCGATGCACGCGACCTCCGGGCGGACCGCCGCCGTGGTCGTCAAGCACACCAACCCCTGCGGCGCGGCCGCCGCCGACGACGCCCGCACCGCAGTGAACCTGGCCATCGCCGGCGACCCCATGGCCGCCTTCGGCGGCATCCTCGCCCTGACCGCCCCTGTGGACCGCCCCGCGGCCGAGCGCATCGCGGCCGAGGGCACCTTCTTCGAGGTCGTCATCGCCCCGTCCTTCGACGCCGACGCGGCCGAGATCCTCATGAACCGCTGGAAGATGGTCCGCCTGCTCGAAGTCGGCACCGCCACCCCCGATATCCGTGCCGAGCACAAGTTCCTCCCCGGCGGCCTGCTGGTCCAGGAACGCGACCTGACCATCCCCGACCCCGCCACCTGGACCCACACCGCCGGCCCCAAGCCCACCACCGACACCCTCCGTGCCGGCGCCGTCCTCGAGACCGTCTGCCGCGCCCTCTCGAGCAACGCCGTCCTCATCGGCGGGCTCGACGCCGGCTCCGTCCGCCTCTTCGGCGCGGGCGCGGGCCAGATGGACCGCGTCGCCTCCTGCCTGGGCGCCGTCCGCAAGGCGGGCGACCTCGCCACGGGAGCCATCGCCGTCTCCGACGCGTTCTTCCCCTTCCCCGACGGCCCCAAGATCCTCATCGACGCGGGCGTGACCACCATCATCCACCCCGGCGGCTCCAAGCGCGACGACGAGACGGTGGCGCTGTGCAATGAGCACAACGTCACCTG
>TARA_R110000782_G_scaffold75562_2_pt1 | contig 20729 bp, 39 predicted proteins | sample TARA_R110000782 | Tara Oceans TARA_R110000782 (sample SAMEA4397859) | marine metagenome | biome: Polar Biome; feature: [SRF] surface water layer (ENVO:00010504); material: water (ENVO:00002006), including particulate matter (ENVO:01000060) such as... | depth 5 m | reverse complement strand
ATATTAGACAAACAACAAACAATAATTGCGCCAATTCTAACATTTATTTATCTCCAATAGTTACCGCCTAACAAAACGTTCAAGCGGATTAAAGCTGTTCGCTGCGCTCGGTTTTAACACGCTTAACTCAAGGTTAGTTTGCTTTCTTGCACTCACCCTTCATCGCTGGGAATATAACCCCATCTTTCATAGTTCTTCGCTTTAAACTTGCTTTTTTACATACCTTTACTTTGTCGTTATATTCCTCCCAATTGCAGCTAACACCTATACCCCAGTGGTGTACAACTGAAATACACTTAACTCCATCCTCGGTTGTTATATTATTAACCTTTCCCACTGTGCGTTCGGCAGCATCAATAGAAAGCGAAACTAACAACACGCTCAAAAGGACAATTAATAGTTTGCTGTTTTTCATAATTCATTCCTTAATTTCAGTTAAAACACATAACAACACGTTATATGTACATTCATTTCATTCATAAAAATCTTGTTTATATATCATTTGCGTTATCTACCATTTGCCATAGATAAATTGCTTTGGTATACCAACCTTCGTCATGTAGTAACTTAGCAATATCATTTAGCCAAGCTTTATCCTTCAGAGTAAGTTTAGCATCTTTACCTATATCTTGCAAGTCCATTATTTACTCCCCTTTAATTTTATAAGTATCTCACTCCCAAGATAACCTTTCTTTAGTTTATTACCCCTCACCTCATCGAAGAAGGAGGGGGCATATTTATTGCTAGGTGGCAGTCTATCTAACAAACCCATCTCCATATAAACTTGAGCTATTAACTCAGTACAAAACACTTTACGTATGTCACCATACCTGTTTGTATAAGGTAAGGGATAAATAGCTGCTAGAAATGTCATAAAGTTATCTTCAAACTCTATCCCGATCATAAACTTTCTAAATAGGTAAAGACTATACAAGGCTTCATCTGATAAATCAATGCCTTCTAACTGCCTTATACCTATATCTCCATTATAATCCGCAATTCTCTCATACAGAGGTATAAGTTGTACTCCCCCAATCCCATAGCCTAAATCCTTACAAGCTAAAGTTTTATTCTTAGTAGCCTCATATAGTAATGGGTAGTCATAACTGGGGTCAATGATTATCATACCACAATGTGACCATTTTGACCTAGATAATAACCTTATAGTCTTACCCACTATACACCTCCCAGAGAATAGTACAATATCCCCTGTTTTCCATTCAGGTAACTCTTCTATATTTTCCATATTTGCCCATATAAATGAACAAGGTCTCCGTAGAATACGGTACAGCTTTGTCCTTGTTGTTAAAAGTTATAATACCTAAGCTATAAAATCAGTATAGCTACTAATCTTTATAACTCCTCATCTTCGAATGAATCTTCATCTACATCAGCGTTAACTTGTCCCACTAAGTAACTACTGATCTCAGACTCTTGTGGTGCTACTTGTACATTGTCGCTAACCAAGTAAGAGTTAATCCAAGGAATTGGATTACTCTTAATAGAAAAAGGAGCTTTATAACCTATTGCCGTTAGTCTTTGATTACTAATGTACTCAATATATTGGTCTAATATAGTAGCATTTAAGCCAATCATAGCTCCATCTTTAAATAAGTACTGCGCCCACTCTTTTTCTTGATCTACTACGTCCAAGAAGATTTGTAAACCATCTTCTCGTAGTTCTTCTGAGATTGCTTTCATCTCTGGGTCATCACGACCTGACATCCAGTTGTTTAATATGTGCTGGGTACCTGTTAGATGTAACGCTTCATCACGAGCAATGAGTTTGATGATTTTAGCATTACCTTCTAGTAATTCCCGTTCTGCAAAAGCAAATGAACAAGCAAAGCTCACATAAAATCGAATAGCTTCTAATGCATTCACGGAACACACAGCTAAAAATAAAGCTTTCTTAACTTCACGAATAGATACCGTCTTGCCTTGGTAAACCCCTGCACCTTGTGATTGTAGTGTCTGTGTTAACCAGATAACCTTGTCAAAATATTTAGCTATACTACTTGCGCGCTCTAGTATGGCAGGGTTAATCATAATATCATCAAAAACTTCACTGGGGTTAGTGAATAAATTACGTAAAATATGTGTGTAAGACCTAGAGTGAATAGTCTCACTGAATGCCCAAGTTTCAATCCAAGTTTCTACTTCTGGTAAAGATACTAATGGTAAGAGTATCATATTTACAGATCGCGCTGTCATAGAGTCTAGTAGTGTTTGGTACTTTAAGTTAGAGATAAAAATATGCTTTTCACTTTCTGTAAGTGATAACCAATCTCTTCTGTCTTTGTCAATACTTATTTCTTCAGGTCGCCAAAAAAATGACAGTTGTTTCTCTATCAACTTCTCAAAAGCTATAAACTTCTGCTGATCATAACGTGATACGTTAACACCATTCCCCATGAACATTGGCTCCATGAGTGCATTGTTGTTTACCTGACTAAATGTAGTGTATTGTGTCATAGTTGACTCCTTAATTGATTAATATTGGAGGTGTAACTTGTACACCCCCTTTCTTTATTTACCCACTATAGCAGTGTGGTTTTAATATTACAACTAAATCTTACACGAACCATCCGCACAATCATCATCCCCTGCTTCAGGTATAATATCAATCTGTGAATCATCAGCACCATCTCGGGTGTTGTGGTAATACATAGTCTTGACCCCCATCTTATAAGCGTAAAGGATATCTTTAAGTATCTGCTTAACAGGTACCTTACCATCAGTAAACTTACTTGGGTCATAGTTAGTATTAGCTGAGATAGTCTGATCAACAAACTTCTGCATGATAGCTACAATATCTAAATAACCCTTATTGCTAGGTATTTGCCACAACAATTCGTAAGAATCTTTCAATTCTTTATACTGAGGTACAATCTGCTTCAACACACCATCTTTACTAGACTTAACACTAAGCAAACCCCGAGGAGGTTCAATGCCGTTAGTTGCATTAGATACTTGAGATGAAGTCTCACTAGGCATCAATGCAGTTACCGTTGAATTACGTAAACCATGTTCCTTGATACTATGCCGTAACTCTTCCCAAGGCATTTTATACACAGGAGGTACAATTGAGTCAACATTACTCTTATAACGGTCAATAGGTAACACACCCTTAGCATAGGATGTCTGATCATACATAGTACAAGCACCTTGCTCTTTAGCTAAGTTGTTTGACGCTGATAATAAATGAAATTGTACCGCCTCCATCATATCGTGTGTCAATTGGTTAGCACTACCATCTGAGTATATCGCACCATTCTTAGCAAGGTGGTTAGCGTAGTTAATAATACCAACACCTAGTGTACGTCTGCCTTTAGAGCTACGTTCAGCAGCAGGTAATGGGTAATCTTGATAATCAAGCAGTGCATCTAATGCTCGTACTATTAAATCAGATAAACCTGCTAACTCTTTTAAGTTATCAATAGCGCCTAAGTTGAAAGCAGCTAAGGTACACAATGCAATCTCCCCTTTAGGGTCATCTAAAGACTCCATAGGGTGTGTCGGTAACGCAATCTCTAAACATAAGTTAGACTGACGAATAGGAGCAACCGTAGCATCAAAAGGACTATTAGTATTACAGTGATCAACATTCTGCAAGTAAATACGGCCTGTACTAGCACGTTCCATAGCAAACAAAGAAAACAACTCAATAGCTTTAATCTTCTTCTGCATGATCATCGGATTAGCTTCAGCTTCAGTGTATAACTTCTCAAATAGTCCTTGATCAGCAAAGAACGCATCATATAAACCTTCAACAGCGTTAGGACTGAATAGAGTGATATTTTGTCCTTTGATTAAACGTGTGTACATAAGCTTATTAAACTGCACTGCGTAATCTAAGTGGCGCACTCGATTCTCATCAACCCCACGGTTGTTTTTCAAAACTAATAGACTTTCTACTTCCATATGCCATAAAGGATAGAACAATGTAGCCGCACCACCACGAACACCACCCTGACTACAACTCTTAACTGCTGTCTGGAAATGCTTGAAGAATGGAATACAACCAGTGTGTACTGCTTCCCCATTACGAATAGGGGAACCTAATGCTCGGATTGCCCCTGCGTTTAGTCCAATACCTGCACGTTGGGATACATATTTAACAATAGAACTAGAACCTGCATTAATTGAATCTAAACTATCTGCAATGTCAATTAACACACAAGATGAAAACTGACGAGTCGGAGTACGAACACCCGCCATAATCGGAGTAGGTAAAGACAACTTAAATGTACTTGTTGCATCGTAAAAAGCTTTAACGTAAAGCATACGAGTCTCAGGTGGATACTTAGAATACAAGCACATAGCTACTAGAATGTATAGGTACTGAGGACTCTCGTAAATCTCACCAGTAACTCGGTTCTGTACTAAGTACTTACCTTCTAGTTGCTTAACCCCTGCGTAAGCTAGATCCATATCACGTTCATGCTTGACATAACTATTAAGTTCATTAAAATCAGCAACACTGTAGTCTGCTAAAATATGAGCGTCATACTTATTAGCTAAGGTTAACTTCTTGACATGCGCTAATAGGTGTGGTGGTGTAAAACGACCATACGCTTTCTTACGTAAGTGAGAGATTAATAACCTAGCTGCAAAATATTGGTAATCGGGGGTCTCTAACGAAATCAAGTCAGCAGCAGACTTAACTAGCATTTCCTGTATTGTTGCCGTAGATATACCGTCAATAAACTGGATATGAGCTTTCATAGCTACTTGAGAAACAGAAACATCTAAACCTTCTGCATGTTCTTCTAGCATCAAGTCTATTTTTACTAAATCTAAGGGGACTAAAGTACCATCTTGCTTAGTAACCATAGGGGTACTACTAGACTGCAATACTTGCAGTATATTACTTATATTATCAAACCCACCAAAGTCAACACCATCAATAGAGATCTGAGGAATACTAGATACCCCTTGGCTTAGGTATTCATCTCCAAAAGTATCCAGATGAGAGGATTCACTAATGTCACGGTATTCATAATTTATACCTGCATTATCTAATGCTTGTTTTGCTGAATTACAGAAACCACATACAGGAAAGCTTCTACCATAAAAAATTACTACTTTTTCCAATGTCATTCTCCTAAGTGTCATCTGCTAAAACCATAATTTCATTTTCGGTAAAGTATAGAGTCTTTACTCCATCTTCTCTTGCTTGATCAATAGAATCCATTAACGCTTGGGCTGCTAAAGCTTTGTGTGTCCCTATAGATGTTCCCTTACTATTAGCGTAACTACGGGTCTCTACTACTGCTTCTGCACGTTTATACACTTCTTCGTAGTCTTTTTCTTGTAAACTTATATTATTATCTTCCATCATTAATACTCTGCTCCTAAATTATCTGAATCTTCTTTATCATTTTCTAAATTATCTTCTAAAGTACACACCATACTATTAAAGTCTAGCCAGTCTTCTTCTCCACAACGATTGAAGAACAGGAAACCCATGTACTCCGTCTTCTCTTGATCACTCTTATTATCCCAGTCCATTACTACCCCTTATTGTTGGTGAGGTGCTATTGTCACATATGGTTTTCTTGTTGTCAACTACTCACTAAAAGGAAAATCTATTCTTGGATGACTTTCATAATCCGTTACCGTAAAGACCTTCATATTTTGTATATCCATAATGTCACCCCACACTTGGATAGTATCACTGATCTCAAGTTTAGGGCTAACACCTGCTAATGGTGTACGTTGCATCTGCATCTCAAATAGTTCTAACTGATCCTCATACAAGTGAGGTTGGTTAAGTACATGAGTTACAGTACCTGCCTTATTACCTGTCACACGAGCCATTAAAGCTAACATCTCATAACACTGAGGCATATTACTAACTAAACCTAGAGGTACATCTGTACTCCTCTGTGAAGCTGTCATGTATAGGGTATCCCCTAGTAAATTGAATTGCAAACTATGTAAGCAAGGACGTAAACAACCGAATTCAAACTCATCAGGTTTCCAGTAGGTAATAATCTCCCCTCTATCATCAATACCCCTACGAAGGTTATTATACACCTTCCCGAACTGATTAACTCCTCCGAAGTTATGACCAAACCATCCGTAGACACGACCCATGTCATCTTCACCTATTCGATTCTTGTTAGCTAACCAATCTTTAGTCTTATTAGCATTTGCATCCCAAGTACGAGTACCTAGTGCCCTGAAATCTTTAGCAGAAGATAAACCTTGCCAATAACCTATAGGCTCTGCAAGTGCCATTTTAGGAAACACCTGTCTAGTAGTGATCATAGGGAACTCCCCTCGCCCTACATCATACTCAAATACTTTAGTTGTCGTAGTAAGACACCTCTTACCTGTTCGGTCATTCATTTTCCAAACACCATTTTGTAAGAGGTCAAGACCTAAAGATTGATATTGCTCATCTGCTGTCAATTACTTACTCCTTAAAATCTAGTTTCTCAAGTATAGCTTCAAAATCTATCTTATCTTCTATTTCTTGTGCCTTTGAAGTTATTAAAACTTTAAGGGCATTTGTCTTTTTCGCATACTTTGTCTGAAATAAATGGATAGCAGTTATATCCTCCTCTGTTAGGAGTAAGTCTACAGACTCTAAGTATACCTCTCTGAACCCAGCCTTGAGTATCTCTTCTACTACCAATGTAATTTGAGCTTTACTATAATGTTCTGATAAGGCGCTTGTATATAAAACAGTTGTCATTTCTTTTACACTAAGCATATATACATCTGCTAGTTTTTCTCTACTCATAATTATATACTCCTTAATTAAAAAATGTACTTAAGTCTGCTGATGTTTGGTATCCATACGATTTGTTCCATGCCATCCGTAAGAAGCCGCAGCGAGAAGCTTTTGCTTCTTCGTCAAATCCGCACCACACATCACCCAGTACCGTCCCTCCACAAGCTTTCGGCACCTGTGTATATCTTAATCCATCACGGTGCAATTGCTGGCCTAATTTATATTCTTTTGAATCTTTATTCATTTATTTCTCCTCGTAGTTTAGGCAACCTGCCATAACAGTTTCAATACCCTCTTTAAGAAGTTCCGCATCGTCTTCACAAGATATCAACACTTGTGCTAAATGGCAATACATTTCTGTGAAAGCTGATTTTCTAATATCTTCACTGGTTTCCAAGTAAGTACCTAAGACCTTATCTAAGTGTAAAGTCAGCGCTTCAAACAAATCATCTTGAGCTTCATTACGATATTCCTCTAAGATAGGTCTGATCCTATATTCATCTACTTCTTCTTCCATTATTTCCTATCTCCTATCATTTTACGATAACACTCTCTGCGCTTGTCTGCATTGGTAATATCTTTAGGTTTAAACCCATAGAGCTTCAACTCCTGCTTCTGTTTATCAACAGGTTTCTTCAACTTAGCAATAACCTCTTTTTCAGCAAAAGCTTCTTCTAGTGTCATATTATACCTAGAACTATATGTTTGCGCCTCATGGCAAGGCACACAAAGTATCCTTAAATCCTCATGACTTACACCTAGAATACTTGTTGCAAATGGTACTACATCCTCTAATGAAAGTAAAGAGTGTTCACCAATAATATGGTCTACCTGAACATCACTGGTTTTGAAACTACATGCACACATTTCACAATCTATCAACCACTTTGTACGTGTGGCAGGGTTTTTATCAGGGTAAGTTTTACTATATAAGTAAGACAATTTCACAGGGTGTTTGAACCAAACCTGTCTGACAGATGAACGCAACAAGGTACAGAGTTTCTTCTCACTCATACTACCATCTTCATTCAAACCCTTCAACCATGTATCTAGCTTTTTCTTTCTTTTTTCTATATCTGATTTAGTTGCAAGTGTCATTATTTATCCTCTTCAAATACATGATCTGTAATATCAACATACTCTCTACTTCCTTTGTGTGACAATTGATTCTCTTTCAGAGATATAGGTATTATAAAGTTACCGTCCATTAACAAAGATTCACAATCATAACATGCATTCTGTATTAACTCTATAGTTTCTATACTGCTACCCATTTTCCTCTCCGACAATTATTTCTTCCACCAAGACAAGCTTGTACTTACAAATCCTACCTACCATGTAACTATCAGGTGGGTAAACAGATGATCGTTGCACCAACTTCTGCCTAGCTTGGGTTTCAGTTTTATGCAAACTATTACCTGCTTTTGTTCGTACACTTTCGTACTCATTATTGCAGTTGTTGTACTTCTGGGGTATGTAGACAAATGTGTTTTCTTCTTCCATTACATCATCTCCGAATACTTTTCTTCAAACTCTTCATAAGGTATTTCTTTACTAACATGGAAAATATAAGTCATCCATGTTCCCATAGAAGAGTCTCCATTAAAGATGAACATATCTTCTTGTACATTAGACCCTTCTACCATTTCTGCTGAGAAAACCCCACCATAATCTTGCCAGTAAATAGTTTCATCATACTTAGTCCAGATAACATCCTCTACTGCTAGTAAATGAGGATAGTTAATACCCTCTACTAATTCTTGTACTTTATTAAAATTCATAGTAATTACTCATAAATAATCAGTTCTGGTTCTTGGAAAGTTAAAAAACACTTAAGGAATTTCCCTTTTACATAATGTTCATCCTTTTCTACGTCATACTTAGATTTGAACACCACCCAATCTCCTCCCTCAAAAGTTGTTGTTTCTGAATATACATCAGTATAACGCCCTTTAGCTTCTATAGTCTCACAGATTGAGAACTCAGTCTCACTACTCTCGTCTAGGTCTTTAGCTAATATAAATTTACTTAAGTTAGATTTACCTATGGAGTACAGATTGTGTACCATGTCAGCATTTAGTTGGAACGCTAAATCTTCTGTTAGGCCAAGCGCATCAATGAAATTACTAGAGTTGACAGCATCATTAATACCCTCCACTAACTCCTCCACGCTTGCACCCTGTGAGTTTAAATACTGTGGTGGGTTATGTAGTAAGTCTGTGTTACCATCAATAATCATGATAAGTTCACTTAGGGTAACTAATAAGTCCCCACATCCATCTACCACTTCACCTAAGTTACCTTCCTTTAAACCTTTATTTGTTTCTTTCAACTCAGCTTTTACAGTCTCCAGTTGATTAGCAAATCGTGATTTATCTAAAGAGCTGTTACCTGCAATTGAATTCACTTTACGTGTATTAATATATAAGTCTTGGATAGCCTTACATAGCTCTTGTTTGTTATCTTTGTTCATATTCATAAAATCACTCCTTTAAAATCATAGTACTGGGAGAGTAGATTTACTCTCCCATAAAACTTATATTACTAGGGTATTACTTATAACCGTCTACTGCAAGCTGACTAAGTTTACCTGTACTAAAGAGTGATACTAAAGCTTCAATACCACCCTCTGCAGCTAACTTGTTAACATTATACCCTTCTCGGGTGCATTTCTTCAATAGACTGACTGTGCTTTTAACTGACATAGGGTGCAATACCGTCTGATCAGTTGTATACTGAGATTTATTACCTTGTAAGTCTGTGAATACTTTTACAGATGTTTTTGTTAAGTATGTTTGATTCTCTTGTGCAAGACGTTTTGCTAATTTGCGGATAATTTTACTTTTCTTACCATTCATTTTACTTCTCCTCGTTTGATTTATTTAATTCTTTTATTAACGTTTTTATTACTCTCAGGGAAGGTACTTTATCAGACTGAGTGAACTTAGTCAAACTTCCTACCTGTTGATATTCCCAACCTTTACCATGAGCATGTACTACGTTATCTACTCTTTGATATGTGAAAGTTTTCATGTTAATACCCTCCATCGTCAACACCCATTCCGAAAAGACTACTTTCTTTTCTGTTTGCAAGTTCCTTTGCATAAGCTATAGCCTTGGCATCTTCAATCTCTACCTCTCTATCTGTATTCTTATAATCCATACTGATCACTCCGACAACACTGCAATTAACTCTGAGACTGCCATACTAGCTACTACATCTGCACCTAAACGTAAAGCTGCTTTAGCACGTATTTCTCCTTCTGACAAACCTTCTAGTACATCTAGTCCATCTACAATAGGTTGAGTAACAACATCTACCGTAGTGCCAACTGGGTCCTCTACAAAATTACTAACTGTGTTCACAGTAGAGTTTACCACACTACCTACTGCATTACTAATGAAATCAAACATATTTTATCTCCTACTTAATCTGTTGTAGCCTCTGCGAGATTAATCTCACTAAAAACATAATCCCCTGCACGTTTTAGGGTCTCCCATTGAGATTTATTTAGTACAGGTAGTGGTAAGTGGTCGCAACCATCCTCTTCATAACCTATCTGCAGTAAACCCGCTACTTGGTCCCACTCAGATACAGTAAACGTACCATCCTCCATATCGAAAATTACCTTTGTGTATAAAGTCTCCATATTCTTCCCTCCTATTTATAAAATACCACTTCTTCTGTACGGCTTTGCTTTTGTACAATAATAAAGTCACCTAGATTATACTCTAAATCCATATCACCCATTGAATGATCCCCTGTGAAATGATACTTGTCAAGCTTGATAAAAATCCCATCTACTTCAACAACAGTTTCGCGTAGATTGAACCATCTGTGTTCGTCGATATAGTTATCTTCCCATATAACTTTACCACAGTCAACAATTACTTCTAATAATTCTCCATCTTTGTACCCTGAATATTCTGGCATAGCTTTAAGTACTTCGCTTACTGAACGGGTGTCTACCCCAAAGGTAATTCTTTGGGTTCTTGTTTCATTTCATAAAAGCTATCAAACTCACCTATAACACTTGTATGGTTTTCTACGATAGCTCCTATTAACTCTACCAGATCACCTTTTTTCTTAGCTTTGAATCCCTTAAGGTCAGGCAACATATTTTCACATGAAGCTTTAAGCTTGTCAACGTTTTCTTTTGCACCATCTTTATTAAAAGTTAGTTTTGGTGCAGCCATAGTGTTGTTATTTACTATTGAGCTTGTGTCTACTTTAAATGCAGTACATAGTTTGGTAAATGTCATTGTATCACTGGCAGACTTCAACATATAAGCAACCGCGAAATAGGTGTTCATGTAAGTCAGGGTGTCTACATCATGGCCTTCTCCGATATGATCAGCATACTGTACACCATAAGGTAAGAACCCAGCACAAACATCTATTGCTTTTTGTAAAACCTCCTGTGGAGTATTAAGAGGAAATAAGTCCTCATAGGCAGCAACCTCCCCATAATTAAACTTTTTACCAAGATGTTTCAATGCTGAGTAGTTATCTGCCCCGTCTTCTCCTAAAATTGCTTGATAGATTAACCATTTAAAACCAAAACCTTTAATCTCTTTCTTACTAGAGCCAACTACAAGGTCAACCCCACCTACACACTTATCTGTTGCCTCAATTAGCATAGCTTGTGGGTATTTAAACTGCCCACGTAGAGGGTTCTTTTCGCCCGTATGGGTGTCTGGATTAATTAGTAGTTTTGCATGTCCCATTGCGTCTTTGTCACTTGCTAGGACTATATAAGAAAATATACCTGTCCTACGGTAAGCTACGTAACCTAATCTTCCATAGTATTCTGTAGTGTCATCTGCTTCTACGTTCTCTCCATTAGAGAGTAGTTCAGCCTCTATAGCGCCTCTCTCTTTGACAACCCATTCACGTAAGGGTTTGAGTATAATTGGTCTTAGTGTATCTGCTCTATTACCTTTGTATGGCTTACATAAAGGTAGTTTATGCCTAAAGTTATCCCCTTCACCAATTACCATAGTTAACTTGTCAATACCAAACTGAAGTCGGATATTTTTTAGCTTAGTCATAATTGTAATCTTAGCACGTTCTAATGCTAATTCTTCTGTTTCATACTTCAACTTAGACTTGTTAGTTATTGTGAAATCTGAAACTAACCAAGGTTCTAACTTCTGTACTTTACGTTTGGCATTCTGCACACCTAACCATGATACCTCTGAGATCTCTTTAGTCTGTCCTTTAAACTCACGAGATCCTTTAAGTTCCACAGTTACTTCTTCTGTGTTGTGCTCAACTAGAATATACTTGTTCTCTGTATTAGAGGCAGCTTGATAGATCATAGTATCAGCATCTACCATCCCTATTGTATTTTCATCTATCAAGACACTGATATCTTTTACCTGAATTTCAGGGAAGATTTTATTATCATCAGTATTCTTGACGAAGGGTTTCTCCTGCTTACTTTCTCCATTATCCTGATCTTGTACAGCATTACTCTTACTGCTACCTTTCACATCTACTTTAAAGCCCATCTTTAACCTCCAAACCTAATCTATACTCAGAGGGTACTGCTATCATAACACAATACCTGTCCCGTTCTAATTTACTATTACATGACGCAAGGGTTGATCTATCTGAATCTATATTATATATAAACGTTGCTGATATCACTATGCCTAGCATTAACCCTATACACCAACTATTAAAAGAAAAATTATCTGGCTCTTTTGCACTCATATTGCACTCCCTTAAAATAATCCAACAACTCTTCACGGAACTTTCCGTGTAACTCATAATACCTGACTTGATTTATCACAGAAACAAGTAATCTAGACTCTGTCCTGTTCTCCGTCACATCAGGGGTCACTACAGTTTCTTCGAACATATGGTACACCTTATTTACACTAAACTCCTGATCAGCTACTGCAATTGTTAATTTATCCTTGTTTTCACTAGGGAATTCCATCTCATAATTACCTAATAGTAGCTCTTCACAAAGACTCCATATAGGTTGCTGTACTTTTACCAATCTTTCATTAAGTGCTTGTGTTAGTTCTAATGTAGTTAGCGGTATATCTTTTGTAAGAAACCATAACCAAGATACAGCCTTCATCTTGTGTTCTTCGTAGTACAACTCTTCCATCTTTGCATAAGTTTTGGGGAACTCATCTTCTAAATTACATGTCATGAACTATCTCCTCTAAAAACCAATTCATCTTTAAACAGCATATTTATCTCCTTCACAGGAGAACTAATAGTATACTCAATCAGTGCCTCTAGGTGAGATTCAGTTATATCTTTTAACAAAATATATGTTAGTGGATCTCTGCCACTTATACCTCTACTTCCCCAGCTAAAATGCTCACGTACCAAATTATGTTCATCTCCGTAATAGAATGAAAGGTCTGTATAACCTGAACCTCCCCTACGTAGGTAGTCTAGTCCTCCGTCCACCATGTACTTATTATCTGCTACATCATGGTGTATTACATAATCGTGTCTGTGCCTAGACTCAAGAATAGTCCCATCGGGACAACGGATTTTGTTAACAAGTATTTGTTTGTTTGACATATTATTCTCCTTTGTTTGTTAAATTACTTTTATGATAGGGTGTATATTATAACACCCTATAGTTAAATGCAACTTTATTTAGATGGGGTTACAGGTTTACCTAACATTTCCATTACCTTTAGAGATGACATAGCTTCTAACGAACTACTACCAGAGCCATTACTTCCTCCAACATACGTTGGCATAGTGATCTTCAAGTTAGACTTGTATAAAGCGAGGGACTTTGCCTTATCAACTTCTAATGCTAAAATGGTCTTATCAATAGCTGCATAGTCTGCTTTCTTAACTGCTGCTTGTGCAAAACCTACTTCCTTAATAGCGCTTGCTTCATACTTTGCCGCCACTGCATTGGCTTTTTGAATACCTTCATTTGCCTTTGAGATTTGCAACTCACGGTTCTTATCAATGATAGCTAAATCTGCTACCTTTTGACGTTCAACTGTCTCTTTCTGTGCTTGGAGTTTAGCTTCTTCTACACGTTGTTCCGCAGCAATAATAGCTTCCTGCTTCTTAACATTCAAAGCGTTAGTCTTAGTAATCAAGTCTGTCTGACCTTGTAACTGAGCAGTCTTAGCTTTCTCACGTAGTAACTTCTGATTTTCTTCCTGTTCAATCTGCAGGGAGATATTCTTTTGCTTATTATCAATATATTGAGTTAAACGTCCAATAGGTTCAGCTTCAATCAAGTTAACAGAGTTAGGTACTATCTGTACACCATACTGACTGATAGACAAGGACTTACGTTTACGTTTACCATTACTATCTAAAAGGTAGACTACTTTACGGATGAATTGATTACCTACCTTAGTACTAGTATTGCGTTCATTTTTAGTATCAGCTTGTTCACTAACTACTTTAACTTTCTCTACTTTAGTTTCATACATACCAAACTGAGATTGATTATCCATTAGACTACGGTATTCATTTCGTCCACCCTGAGAGAAATTACCTGCATTTAATTGCCCTGCTGTATCTGCTGCTAATGTTTGTGCAAATGGCATTAATGTATTACCTAGTAGGTTACTCTCAGACTTAATACTTTTATGCATTAACTCTAAACCCTCGTCATCCATAGGGATCTGGTATCTCATAGACCATTCAATACGCAACTCATAACTATCTGCAAACTGTAAATTACGTGGAGGTGCTACCAAAGATGCCGTTTTTAAAATACTTTCATTATCAGAACTTGCAATAGTACCTTTCTGATTATAAGAACGTGTACGTGATACAAAGGGGAGTTTAAAGTAGAAACCTTCTTCCTTAATCCATGTGTAACCTAATACAGGTTGTTGTAGACGTAAACTGACACCTGAATCGTTATAACCATAAGAACTCATTAGAATAATGAAGCCTACTAAACTCCCTGCTAAAATCTTACCGTACTTCTTTACTTTTGTAATTAAATCTTGTTTTACATCTTCCATATTTATATCCCTCTCTAATTAAACACTGACGTTAAGCCCACTAAGCCTAACTCTACATCTGTACTTCTGTTGTACCAACAAGACATACCATGCCTATTAGTACTTCTTACAAAACCTTCCTTCACGGCAGCAAAGTACTTCTGGTACGTAAGTTGCCTATCACTAAACAAACCCTTTGTTGCTGCTGATTTACAGTAATCATTGTACTCTGATATACTACGCAGCTCAAGCGTTTTATTTATCTCTTCTTGTGTGAAAGGTGGTGGACTTGTATTTTTATAAGCAAACACCCCACACGATCCTACAAATAACAGCGCTAATAATTCCATACTTCCCCCTAAGATAACCTAATCATTTACCAATACAGCACCCACTATAAGCATAATCCAACCTATAAACATCTGCAGTACCCACCAACCCAAACAAGGTACTATAATACTAAAGAAACCTATGTCTGTTTTAACTAGTTGATAAATACCATAACCACCCCACATAAATGTAGCACTGACTAAACCAACCCAACCTAAAAATACTAAAATAGCCCCTAGTAATGTACTCATACTAACCCCCTCTCTTTATACAAACTAAATTGTCAAATGCTGACTCAAATAACCAAGTTGGATTACTATGACTATCAACACGATACTTATCAGCTACTATCTCATGTACAATAGTACGATGTGTTTCAGCACCATAAACAGCAGAACACTCTTCACTCACTGAGACTACTTGCTCCTCTTCTGCCCATACTAAGTTAATATCCATTTGTACAAAGATACTTACCCATATTGACATAATAACTAATACTAATAATGGTTTTGATATATTCATAATTTTCCTCCTCTTGATTTAATTGACTGAGTATAGTTTACCATACAAACAAGCTTAGTCAATCATTATTTTAGTTTTATTTTAAATGGTCTTCTACAATAGTGTAGTTTTCATACATATATATAAGTGCTTGCCTCACTCTATCATCAGTGACATATTCACTGTTAGCTAGTTCAACCGCATATTCATGCTTACGTTTCTTCCAAGCAAGATGAGCTTCAACTTCACTGTCAAAGAGCCCCATATGGCGCTTTCTAAGATCTCCTTTATCTTTAAACGGGTTACTACACTGTGAGCTAAACCTGCTTGTGTTTTTAGGTAGTGAGCTACCTACTAAATAGTTACCCCTGACGTCACCACAGTCCCCCATAAAAGTGTTTATTTTTTGTACTACAAAAATACAAGTCTCGGGGGAGTATATTTTGTTTCCTTCAACAAGTATATCTTTATCCAACTGATTACCTGCCCAATCTTGCATAACCATCCATTTTCGGAAGTTAGAAAACAACAACCACTCATCACAAACAGTACATCCTCTATAGGCAGTTCTTGTTTCTAAGTATTTAATAGAGTAACACCTTGCTAACATACTTTCCCACTTAGAGTAATAAGGGCACCTCCACACCGATTTTCTTTTCCTTATACCTGAGGGAGTCCTTCCCTCAATATATTCATACTTTTGTGTTACATAGCCAGCATCATTAACGCCTACCCCATGTATTAGCTTTTTACTCACCTATCAACTCCTTTTCTAGTAAATTAACAAATTTACTAATCTCAGGTAGGATTTGTGTGTATTCCGTTACCCAATTATCACATTCATCTAAAGCCAGATCCTCTTTATACTTTAAAGATCCCTCATACTTGAGACTACTTATCATAAATGTATGATCTACTGTAGCATAGATAATCCCATCATTGTCCAATTCTAGACTATGTACTGCCCTACGTTCAGTCAAATGCTCGGTAAACTCAGATGCAGTTACATCCTCCTTGGTAATAGTGATATTAGAAGATGTAGATTTCTTACCTGCAGCAGTTTTTGCTCCAATCTTAATCTTCTCTCCAATAATTAAAGGTTCAGGTACAAGTTTAGGGTCTAACACGTATTTGGTCAATATATCTTGCATAATAAAAGGCTCTGTCATCAGCACCTCAAAACTTGCTGTATTACCTTCTTCATCTTCTTGAAAGAGATTGTGCATAAGGTGCATTACATCTTCTCCTTTGCCACGCTGCCCATCGACAATGAATCGTTTACCCTTGTGATCATACACTGTTAAGTAGTCTTTCGTAGTGATGTTAGACATACGTGTTAAATCAACGTTAACCTCTTCTAGCAAAATATCCATATCTAATGGTATATCTTGTGCTGCAAGCTTCTTCACCCTAAAATTGAATTCACTTTCCAAAGCTTCCGCTTTAACTGCAGCTCTTTTTGATTGACGTATATTAAAAATAGTATAACCTTCAATCAGTGTGGTGAACATTACTCCGTCAAAGACTTCTACCAAGCCAGTTCGTTCAGACTGTAAGTCTGTTAAAGGTGCCCATGTGTTCTCTGTTACTTTTGTGAAGTCAAACTTTAGTTCGTCCTCAGTTGTATAAATACTTAATGTTTTCATTTATTATTTCTCCTCTTTACATTTCATTTAATTTACTTAGGAAGAACATACGTGCTTTGTTAGCAGTATACTTACCTACAGCTTTCATTGTCAACCTATTTCTCTCCAAAACATCACCTTCTTCTTTATTGATATCTTTATTAACCCAGCCAATAAAAGTTCCAATATTCTTCTGGTCTAAACCAACTTCACCAATTCCTTGCTCCATACGATTATCTGTACAAGCATACTCTACGAACTCTTTAATAGAGTTAAGCTTCTCTGGACACACTGCAGCTACAGATTTGGTTTTCGATACAGAGTGTTTTTCACCTTTAGTTTTGAACCAGTTACCACTATCTTTTGCTAACTCAGGATCATCTGGAATCCATACTATTCCTTCCCCAAGTAGTGATTCAGTAATACCTAATTGTTTAGATACTGGACATTCTTCCTCTACAGACTCCGTTGCTTCAACTAATTCATTCTGAGAGTAAGCTGGGTTGTTAAAATCAATGGTAACAGATTTAGTTGGGAAGTTTATAATATTATAAATACCAGACTGATCACAACAAACAGATGAAATCTCTTTCACAGGTAACCATTCGTCCTGTACTTTGATACCGAAGATAAACAAAGACTTTGTAGGTAAGAAAGAAATACCTACACTGCTCTGTATACCTTGACCGCACCACTCCCCTGAAAGCTTAATAGGGTACTTTACATCCCCTAGTATGTTCATACATAGTGTTACGGCATATGTTAATATTTCATAAACGGCATCTTTTCTTCTCCACATAGTCTGGGCAAACTCAGCATTATCACTGTTAAGTAAGAACCCTTCATTAACATCAATCGCACCAAGAATATTATTCTTACTGTGGAAAGATATATCTCCATCTTCATGCAAGATAATAGATGCATTCGTACCGTGTAGCTTCACAGTTCCTGTGTAAGACAGTGTAGGTGCAATCGCAGTCTCATCCATAATTGGATCACCTTCTTCATCCAAACCCTTGAATCGAGCTTTAGTTTGTATATTTTTAACTGCATTACGAAACTGATTGGTGCTGTGAAATTTTACGTTGGGTATTAGACCTTTAGTTGTTGGTTGTGTCATTTATTTCTCCTCTTTATTGTTGCTCTCATATATAGTTACGTTAAAACCACTTATACTCTCTAACTGTCTGTGACTACCTTCCTTGTCCTTCCATAACGCAATCACATCCCCTGTTATATTTTCTAACTTAAAGACTTTTGGGATATTATAAACAATCTCCAATCCATCTTCTATCTTGGTAAGTTTTACATTGAATGGTTTTATAGTTTCCATTATTTATTCTTCCTTAAATTTTTGATAATTATTACTCCTCTGTAATTAATGTTGCTGAAAAATCTTCTTCAAACTCTGTTTCATACCATACTTCAATAATACCATTCTCTTCTGACTCGTGACGATACACATCACCTTCTCCACGGCAATCGTCTGTACGGAAGAACTCTCCATAGCCTTCTAGGAACTTGTGCCAAGTTTTACGTTCTTTGTGCCAACTAGTATTCTCATACTTAAATGCTCGACCAATCATGGCTATAGTTTCTTTCTTGCTAGTGTCACCACACCAGAAACCTTTGGTTGCTTCGTGTGTTTTATCTAAATCATCAAAAGATACACGTATAGTAGTTTTATAATCTTGTTCGTAAGTTTTCATCTATTCTCTTCTCCCTTAAATTATTTTCAATACCTAGACTTCACAGTCCTTTATTAATTCTGAAAGTTTGTCTTGCCATAATATTAAATCTTGCTTGCTGTATAAAACAACTTTACAGTCATCATCTTCGCGGCTGAAAACATCTCCACTTGTCTCTAAGTCAGACACTACCCCTACTTTTGTATCTGCAAACTTCTCCATAGTAGAATAAAAGTCAAGGCAATCTTCATACTCAGGCTTTAGTATAGGGAAATCTTCTTCCACTATACTAAAATCATTAGGGTAAAGTACATAAGCTTGCCCAAACCCATCTAAGGTTCTACCTGCATAGCTCCAAACTCTAGTGCCCTTTAAAGATAAGAGTTCTTTCCAAGTAATAATCTTCATTATTTATTACTCCTCTTTATTTAGTCATCTAACGATTCTATATCTGTTACCAGATTATATGCCCTAGACATTAGCTTACCATATACTTCTTTCTTTTTATTAAGTTTTCTTAATTCCACCCCATTAAGTCTGATAGCTTTAAATACACTCTCCTGTCCATCAGCTACATACTGCTCTACTTTAGATAGTGCCTTAAGCAATTGTACTGTGGCAGAAGGTTCTGTTATAACAACATCTTCCACTACAGGGAGCTTCGGGGTTGGAGGCATTCTAACCTCATTATGTGCATTTTCCGCTTGTTGAGTTATGGAAGGTCTTACCTTATTATTACTTACTGCCTTAGGAAAATCTTTCTTAATCTTTTTTATATAATTTTTATTCTCAGTAAGAACCTTATTAATTTGCATATAAGTATCTATAGCTTTTAAAGAAAACCAATAAGAAGGTTTATTCTTAGCACTAACAGATACCTTTGCAATACGTTCACCTTTGTCAAGCTTAACATCACTAATACTACAACGTCTGCCATTACTAACTTCGTTAGTGAAAGTTGTCATCTTGCGTTTATAACAAGTACCATCCTCAAACTCAATAGTCATACTATCTTTAGTCTCAGTATAATCAATTTGAATGATATTCTTAATTCTTGCTTTGCTCATTTATTACTCCTCTTTATTTAAGTAAAGCTATAATACCGTACTTCTCTTTATAAGACAAGATACTTTTGAAAATGATTTCACTTTCTGATGAACGGATATACAAATAGTAATCATTACCCCAATCATCTACTATTTGGTATTCTACCCAACCACTCATTATTGTTATAGTGACTGATTTTCTCCGAGTATCAAGGGCTGGAGTTAAAGGATCTTTCTTTGAAAGTGGTATTGTCGTGAAATAACCCCCTCCCTCTGGGAACTTAAAGTCACAAACTTTTCCATCAAATTCTTTGATAATAGGATAACTCTTGAGGTAAGTATGCTTTGGTTCATATTTTTCTGCAAATACTATAATATGCTCTGCTACAACTACGTCCAGATCATCTTGCTCTAATTTAACCATTATTTACTCTCCTTATTCTCGTAAGCATTACCTACAATCTCACCAATATCATTCTCAGCACAAGCCTCTAGAAGATCAGCTAAGTCACATAATCCTTCTAATTCTAACACACCGTATCCATAAATATTAACATGATCATTGAAATAAATATCTACACCATTGCTATCTTGGAAACCTGTAAATTGGTCAACATCATAACTCTTGTGGTAGATAGCTTCAAGTCCTGATTCAGATTTAGGTATGGCATACATAAATAGCACACCTTTGGTGTTAATGTAAAAACAATCATCTTGCTCTGAGTAAACAAACTCTTCGTTACGTATATCCCATGCTCGGAATTTATTAGTGTTCATTATCGTGTCTTTCCATTAACTAACTCACCGTCACCATCACGTTTATAAAACTTCTTTC
>TARA_R110000782_G_scaffold270480_1_pt1 | contig 20809 bp, 19 predicted proteins | sample TARA_R110000782 | Tara Oceans TARA_R110000782 (sample SAMEA4397859) | marine metagenome | biome: Polar Biome; feature: [SRF] surface water layer (ENVO:00010504); material: water (ENVO:00002006), including particulate matter (ENVO:01000060) such as... | depth 5 m | reverse complement strand
GCCCGGCGAAACCTTAGCGTATATCTGGGTCCGTTCTATGTACCGCCCCCTATGAGGAGAACGACACCGATACACTGAACGTGTTTTATAGAGGAACGGCGGCTGCGGTTCCTTCAGTGGGAGGCGTCATAGGCTATACACCGGAAGAGATTCCCCTAGACCGGCTAGAAGGCAATGCACTGCGAAAACTCATGTGCAGATATATCAACGAACGTCTTCACGCTCGTTTCTCCGTCTATGCCGGCGATGCAACAGTCGGGCGTTTCAAGATTGTCGTAGATTCATGAATAACCAACAGTTCACGTCGACCGCTCGGCCTATGAGTACGATCGGCATGCTGGTGACACCGCTCTAACTCTGCCAATAATCGCGCTGAGCTTGTGGCGTAATTAAGAGCACGGTGACGGATCAGATGATGACTATAAGCTTGCAGGTGCTCTTGGGACATTTCACGCTGCAAAGATTGCGGTGGCATTCATTGTGGTGGTTCCGTTGTGATCGGCGCACCAGAGTTCAACGGCCTCATCCTTGATGATGGCGTTGAGCGTGAATTCGGGGCCATCGAATAGCGGCGAAAGGCCTCTGTAGGAAAACTTCTTGGGGGACCGCCCGCCTTTCAAGCGCGAGGCGAAATTGACGAGCATCGTCGCCTGCAAGGGGCCGTGGACGACGAGGCCGGGGTAACCCTCGATATCGCGTGCATAGTCGCGATCATAATGGATGCGATGTCCGTTGAAGGTCAGCGCCGAATAGCGGAAGAGCAGCGTCGTCGTCGCCTGGACTGTCTCGCAATGATCAGCTTGGCGTGTTTGGACCGGCGTGGCGGGTTTGCCGCCTGCGGTCGCCTGCGCCCCACGATAGACGATGTCCTGTCTTTCACTGATTGCCAATGAATTGTTCGTCAATATCTGGTGTTCGACAGTGACGAAGACGAGATGGCCGGTGCGGCCGATTTTTTCGGCGACATCGGCAATACGGGACATGCGGGTGACGGTATCGCCGGCAATGATCGGCTGATGGAACTCAAGTGCTCCCCCGGCCCACATGCGGCGCGGAAGCGGGACGGGCGGCAGGAATCCGCCCCGGGCTGGATGCCCGTCCGATCCGATCTCGGCGGGAGGCACGGCAGGAGGGGCAAGGCACCAGTGAATTGCCAGCGGCAAGGCATCGGGCGTGGCACAGGCAGTGTCGCCAAGCATTGCCCGCAGCCGCTCCACCAATCCGGGCGTCACCACGTCGCTTTTCTGTTCTGTCCTGCCGATCCATTCGCGTAGATGCTCGATATCCACCTCAACCATCCGCATTCTCTGCAAACTCTTGCTTTACCTTTTCGGTATGGGCTCCCAGAGGCGGCACCGGGCCGCCCTTTATCTCGCGGCGCACTGGCGAAGCGACACCATTGAACACCCCACCCGGCGTTTCGAGTGCGATGCGGCGCAGGGCCGGATGGCCAGACAGGTCGGCAACCGTGGAGACGTTTGACCAGGCGAGTGTATTTTCCTCGAGGAGTGCGATGGCCTGTGCGCGCGTCATCTCGCCAAAAATCGAGCCAAGAATTTCGCCAAGGGTTTCACGGTTTTCGACCCGGCTTGGATTGTTGGCAAAACGGTGATCATCGATCAAGTCCGTCCGTTTCAGCACGCCGGTGCAGAAGCGCCGCCATTCGCCTGGATTCTGGATCACGATGACGACCTGGCCGTCGCTGCATGACACGCTGCCATAAGGATAAATGGAGGCGTGAGCGAGCCCGGTTCGCGGCGTTTGCTTGCCACCGTAGTCGTGATGCAGCAGCGGAACGCTCATCATGTCGGCCATGGCGTCGAACATGGCGATCTCTATCGCCTTGCCGCGACCTGTCTGCGCGCGCTCGATCAGCGCTTCCAGAATGGCGGCATGCGCATTCATGCCGGTGGAGACGTCGGCCAGCGACACGCCGACCTTGACCGGAGTGTCGCGTGTGCCGGTGACGGCGCAGACGCCGCTTTCCGCCTGGATCAGCATGTCGTAGGCGCGCATGTCTCTATAGGTCGAATCCTGCGGATAGCCGACAATATCCAGCGCAATGAGGCGCGGGTAGCGTGCCACGAGATCGGCAGCGCCAAGGTCGAGCCGCTGCGTGGCGCCCGGCGCGAGATTCTGGATGAAAACGTCCGCCTTCGCCACCATGCGCTCGAGCAGTGCCCGGTCATCCTTGTCCTTGATATCGAGGACGACGCTTTCCTTGCCTCGATTGAGCCAGGCGAAATAGGCGCTGGTGCCATGCACGGCTTGGTCGTAGTGGCGCGCCGTCTCTCCCTCGGCACGCTCGACCTTGATGACACGCGCCCCGGCATCGGCGAGGCGCAGCGTACAAGTTGGCGCGGCCACCGCCTGCTCGATGGAGACAACAAGCAAACCTTCCAATGGCAGCATAGATATCGTCCTCAATAAGAGCGGGGCATGCCAAGGACATGCTCGGCGACATAGCTCAGCACAAGGTTGGTCGAGATCGGCGCGACCTGATAGAGCCGGGTCTCGCGGAACTTACGTTCCACGTCGTATTCCTCGGCGAAGGCAAAGCCGCCATGGGTTTGCACACAGGCTTCCGCCGCCGCCCACGACGCTTCCGCCGCCAGCATCTTGGCCATATTGGCCTGCTCGCCGCAGTCCTGTCCGCTTTCAAACAGCGTGGCGGCCTGGTGAACCATCAGTTCGGCCGCGCGCATCTGCGCGTAAGCGCGGGCGATCGGGAACTGCACGCCCTGGTTCTGGCCTATCGGCCGGCCGAAGACGTTGCGCTCGCTGGCATAGGCCGATGCCTTCTCGATGAACCACTTGGCGTCGCCGATGCACTCGGCGGCGATCAGGATGCGTTCTGCATTCATGCCCGAAAGGATGTAGCGAAAGCCCTTGCCCTCTTCGCCAAGCAGGTTTTCAACGGGCACCTTCACATTGTCGAAGAAAACCTCGGTGGTGGAATGGTTCATCATCGTGCGGATCGGCTTGATGGTCATGCCGTCCTTGAGCGCCTCGCGCATGTCGACTACAAAGACCGACATGCCGTCGGTTCGCTTGGCGGCCTGCTCCTTCGGCGTGGTCCGTGCCAGCAAAAGCATAAGGTCGGAGTGTTCGGCGCGCGAGGTCCAGACCTTCTGCCCGTTGATGATATAGTGGTCACCCTCGCGCCGGGCGAATGTCTTGATCGACGTGGTGTCGGTCCCGCTGGTCGGTTCGGTCACGCCGAAGGCCTGTAACCGCAGTTTCCCAGCGGCGATGCCGGGCAGGTATTTTGCCTTCTGCTCGGTATTCCCGTGCCGCAGCAGCGCGCCCATAATGTACATCTGCGCGTGACAGGCCGCGCCGTTGGCGCCGGCGCGCTGGACCTCCTCCAGGATCGCCGCTGCCGCCGTCAGCGGCAGGCCCGAGCCGCCATATTCTTCAGGAATGAGCACCGACAGGTAGCCAGCATCCGAAAGCGCCTTCACGAATTCGCTCGGATAGGCGCTCTCGCGATCGAGCTTGCGCCAGTATTCCGGTGGGAATGTTTCGCACAATTTCCGCACGCTCTGCCTGATCTGAGCAATCTCGTCGCCTTGGGGGAGGTCCTTGATGGTCATTTGATATCCGTTTCTTATTGCTTGCTGGTGCTCGTCAGGCGAAGTGTCCGGCGGGCGACGCCGATCTTAGAACGCGGCGCGCCATCTCGATCACCGGGCGGTCCACCATGCGTCCATCCACGACAACGACACCGGATGAGGTGTCGGCGGCGGCAACGACGCGCCGAGCCTTTTCCAACTCGTCCTCAGTCGGCTGAAATGCCGTGGCGACGACAGAAACCTGCGCCGGATGAATGCAGAGCTTGCCGGTGAACCCCAGCCGCCGTGCTCGCGCGCTTTCGACACCGAGCGCGACCTTGTCGCTGATTGCGAGACTGACACCGTCTATTGGCGCTTCCAGGTCAGCGAGTCTGGACTGAAACACCAGCTGGGAGCGGTAAAAGAGCAATTCGTCGCCTTCGCCGTCGATACCCATATCGAGCTCGAAATCGACGGTGCCGAACACGAAGCGGCAAACGCCTTCTATTCTCGCCAATTCGGGAATATTGGCGAAGCCCCGCGCGGTCTCGATCAATGGCAGAAGAGGCACATGAGGATACCGTGCATTTAATGTTTCAAGGTCTCCGGCGTGCTCGGATTTGGGTAGGATCACGCCGGCGAGTCCCGGCTTCGAAATGGCTTGCATATCGGCCTCATGCCACGGCGTGCCGATTGCGTTGGGCCTGACGATGACCGGCCTCTCGTCGCTCAAGAACGCGGCGACAGCGGCACGGGCTCTGTCCTTAGCGTCGGGCGCGACCGCGTCCTCGAGATCGAGGATCACAACATCAGCGCCGGAAGACATGGCCTTTTCGAAACGTTCTGGACGATCACCCGGAACAAAAAGAAAGGTGGAGGCAGCACCCAGCCGCATCAGCCTTCCTTTCCGGTCAGCAGCCAGCCGACATGGTTGGCGGCCGTCAACGACCACAGGCGGGGTAGAAGGTGCTCCATCTCTGCTGTGTTTGCGCCATTACTGAAACGAGCGAGGCCTTTGACCTTGGTTTCGATTTCGGCGCGGCTCAGCGTGTTGCCGGGATCGCCTTTCGGCTCGTCCACCCGCGACTCGATCGTGCGCCCGTCCGTCGTCTGCACCCGCACCTTGCCGATCCATCGTGCCGGATAGGCAGTGTTGACTTCATCGTCGAGCACCATCTCCACCCGGTTGCGAAAGGCGACGACCTCCGGCTTGGCAAAGCCATCCTCGAATTCAACCATTCCGGCCTTGCCGTAAGAGGCGATGAGACCGAGGGTGGTGCCCATCGAGAACTTCGCCTGATGGACTGTGCTCGGATTGGTAACCGGTCCAAGGACATCGATTGCGCCCTGATGGACGAGCGTGGTCACGGCTGAGATATCCGAAATGCGCAGCTCGTTCTCCTGCATCGCGGTCAACAGAGCATCGGCGGCAGGATGGGTATGCCTGCAGGAGGCATGGAATTTGAACGATGTTTCCGCCAGTGCCCAACGCGAGCCAAGCCTGTCGGTCAGCCGCAGCGGATCGGCATCAGTCGACATGCCCTTGCCCATGCCTTGCAGACCTTCGAGGATTTGCTTGGCTCCCGTAAAACCTTCCTTCGCTAGATAGGCCGCAGTCAAACCGTTGGCGGCAGCCTTGGCGGTGTGAAGCGGTTTTGAATCAGCTGCATCTCGCAGAAATTCCCAAAGCCCCGCAGCCTGGGTGCCAGCTGAGCCGAATGCATCCAGCATGGCGGCGGGTGACAGGCCGAGCAGCCGCCCCACGGCGGCCGCGGCAGCGATCGTGCCTGCGGTGCCGGTCGTATGGAATATCTTGTAGTGTGATCTGCCGAGGAACTCGCCGACGCGGATGCCGACCTCGTAGCCTGCTGTCGCCGCCGTGATAAAATCGCGACCCGACGCACCAATTGCCTGCGCTACAGCCAGGGCTGCCGGGAATACCACCGCGGCAGGGTGAAACACCGAACCATTATGCACATCGTCCTGCTCGGCGAAATGCGAGGCGGCGCCATTGACCAGGGCTGCGAAAAACGGCGTCGTCGAGCTGCGGTCGATCAGGACCTCGCAGGGTCCCTGCGAGGGACCCATTGCGCGGGCAAAGCCTGCGACGAGTTCGACCGGACGTGCGCCCTTGCCCGCGAGGGCGGAACCGAACCAGTCGACAAAGAGGTCTTCGGCACGTGCCACGACCTCGTCGGGGATGTCGGCAAAGTTCAGCACCGCCGCAAAGGCGGCCAGTTCAGCGCTTGGGAAGGCTGTCTCTTTCGTCATGGCGCGTCAGTCCTGCATGCTCGTCGGTGATCGGGAGGTGATCCCTACACCCATGTCATTTGCCTTTCTGGACGAAGGCTGCAATTCGGTATTGCCAAAGGCAGCCTTTGCCTGCATCGAAACCATCAAGGGCAGACGCAGCGGCAGACCGGTCAGGAAGCAGATGTCAATTCCACACTATGATCTCGTCGATCTGCGGCTGTTCATCAACATTGCTGAGGCCGGCAACCTGACACGTGGGGCCAACAGGTCGAATCTGTCGCTCGGCTCAGTCAGCCTGCGGATCAAGAACCTCGAGGAGGCGCTTGGCACGCAGCTTCTACGCCGCCATAGCGCCGGCGTCGACCTGACCAGCGCCGGCAAAGTGCTGCTTGGCCATGCCCTGCGGGTGTATCAGCAACTTGAATGCTTGCATGGCGACCTTCAGGCATTTTCGCACGGGCTCAAGGGCAAGGTGCGGATTTTCGCCAACACGACGGCCATCACCGAGCTCCTGCCGGCAGCACTCGGTGCGTGGCTCGCCACACATCCGCAGGTCGATATCGACCTGGAGGAGAAGCTCAGTCCCGATATCGCGCGCGCGGTCGCGGATGGCAGCGTGGATATCGGCATACTGGCTGGAACCGTGCAAGCCGATGGATTGGAGATGATCCCCTATCAGCACGACAGGCTCGTGCTGGCGGTCCCATTCGGGCACGCTCTTTCAGAGGAAAATGAAATCGCCTTCGCGCAGGCCACAGGCCTCAATTTCGTCTCGCTCCATGCAGGAAGCGCCATTCATAGCTTCGCCGATCAGGTGGCGTCTGACATGGGCGTGAGTCTGAATGTGCGCATCCGTGTTTCCGGGTTCGAGGCCATGTGCCGGATGATAGAGGCGAATGTGGGTGTTGGTCTGCTCCCGGCATCAGTCGCGCTTCGCCTTCAGGCGAGCCACAAAATCAAGGCACTGCGCCTTAGCGACGAGTGGGCCGAGCGCGAGCTGAAAATATGCCTGCGCAATCTGCAGGAATTGCCAGCCTTTGCCCAGGAATTGGTGGAGTTCCTCGTTCAGGACCAAGTTGACTATATCTTTCGTTCCTCCTTGTAGCTTTTTCTACGGCGTCTTCGCTAACACTGTGATCGTGCAACGTTGATCATGCTTCGCCGTGGCCGCCGCCTCAGCACACGCCTTCAGCGCCGCCCGATTGGCCCGCACAAGGTCGCTGGCTGAAACCAGATTATTCCAGTCTCTGAGACTTCCCGATCTCATCAGCGAGATTCCGGCGTTCCAGCGGTCCTGACCTATGACGATCGCCGCAACATGACTGTCGACCGAAAAGGGCAGGAAGCGCGGCAACAGCAAAATCAGGAATATGCCGACGAACAGCCCGACAAGGCCGGCCATCCACATGCGGAAATCCTGACTTTTCCGGTCGTAGGCGCTTTTCGTGTGGGCGGCGAGGTTCCGGCCGGCGCGCTCGAGGTCGGACGCCTGCCGCTCGAGCTGCTGCGCGGCGGTGCGTATAAGGGCCTCGCCGCTGCGCTCGAGGACCGCCGCATAGTGCTGCGCGCCCTGCTTGAGAATGGGCGATTGCTCTACGCCGTGCATCCGCTCCGCAACATTGTCGAGCGCCTGCACGAGCTGGGCGAGCTGGGGCTTGTAGTCCTGCGCCGGCTCGATCCTTTCGAGCTGGTCGAAAGCAGCTTCCAGCCCGCGCCGCATCACGGTCATTTCCGCGCCGATCTGCGCGCCCTGCGTCTCGATCGTGCGCCGTAGCGCATCGAACGCGGCGGCCGGGTCGCCGGCGTCCTCGTCCAGTGCTTCCGGCTCGATTCCTTCCCTGTCGTCGTCCAGCTCCGCCATATTCTCCGTGCCTACCTTTCCATGCCGATGCCCCGACTAAGCCGGTGGCCGCGTGTCATTTCGTCTTGCAGCTCGCGGGCGATGCTCTGGTCCCGGCGAAGCTCCTGCCCGATTCCAAGCTCCCGGCTGCGATTCCGCACGATGGATTCCGCCTGCGGGTCGCGTTCAAGGCTCTTGGCAAGGCCGCTCATCTGGCTTTCGACCTTGGCGCGGGCGTCGTCATGTTGCCAGCCGCGAAGCTCCCGGCGCTGGCCCTGTAGTTCCTGCCAGCGTTCAACGAACCGCTCGGCCCTGACATTCGGGTCTTGCAGCGCGGCGTTTTCGCGCTTCATCCCGTCGATAACATGCGCGACACGCTCCCGGCCGGAAAGCTCGGTCATGGCGCGCGCCGTCGCCGGGTCGTTTTGCAGCGTCGAGCGCATCAAATCTTTCATGCCGTCGCGCACCTGGTCGAGCTGCTGGCCGGCATCGCGCATTTCCTGCCGCTGCATGTCGAGAACCGGCAGACCCTCGCGCCGATGCTGCGCGACCGATTCATAAGCCCGCGAATAGCGGTCAACGGCCTGCTCAAGCGGCGACTGCCCCCGCGCCCGCTCGGCCAGCCGGTCGGGCGCCGGCGCCGGCCGCAAGCTCCCTTCCCTTTCCGGCCGCTCGCCGCGCTCCTGTGAGGGGGCAGGATGCGCATTGAGCTTGAGGCCGGCGAACATACCGCGCCGCTGCTTCTCGGCCTGCTGTGGCCGTTTCTGGTCGATCTGCGGGCCGTTCTCGTCGGCGCGGTCCTGCTGCGGCCCCTCGGCCGCCGCGCCGCGCCCGAGTTTCAGGCCCTCGAACGGCCGTTGACGCTGCTGCCGATCGCCGGCGAGATCCTCGCGCGGATCTGCACGAAGATCCTGCGCGAGATCCGCGCGGATTTTTTGCGAGGATCTCCGATCAAGGGCATGATCCTCGGCCGTCGACTCCCGCTCCGCACGTAGCCCGGCGCGCTCGGCCGGAATCTCGATCTCGCTGCGGACGCCCATTTGCTCCGCGATCCCGCGCCGCTCGGCAAAGTCGCGGGTATAATCGAGCGTCGTTTCCTTCACGCCCGACCGGGACAGGCGGCGTTCTAGCTGGCTATAGGCCAGCTCGCCGGCGTCCTGAACCTTCCATGTGTTCCGGTGCGTCTGCGTGCCATCGGGCAAGGTGACGGGGGTGGAACCCTCATGCTGTAGGCCGATCTTCTCCCCGATCTCCGGCGCGGCCTCCTTCATGGCGCGCTCTAAATCGACGCCCCATAGGGTGCGCTGCTCGCCCTTGTCGTTTTCCAGCGTCACGAAATAGCTGCCGGACTTCTGCGGGTCATGCTCGAAGGGCGCGGCCCCATGCTCGACCAGCCGGCCGGCATTGGTGAACTCGTCCTGTGCCGCGTAGAGCTGCACCCCGTCACGATGCCGGGTCATGGCGACATAGGTTAGATGCCGGTCCATCGTCCCCGACGCCATCACATAGGCGCGGTCTACCGTCGCCCCCTGATTTTTGTGAATCGTCGTCGCATAGCCGTGGTCGATCGCCTGATAATCGCCCATCGGCACGAAAACGCTTCGCTCGCGGCCGTCCAGCGTGGCGATGATGCGGCCCGGCTCGACATGCTCGACCGTGCCTAGCATCCCGTTTTTCACGCCAAGGTCGCGGTTGTTCTCCAAGAACACGATGCGGTCGCCGGGGGCGAACTCCCGCTTGCCGTCATTGGTCTGGAAGGTCAACGCGCCGGCGTCCTCGCCCTGCGCCAGCTCGCCCCGGTCCTGTAGCTCGGTCCTGATCGCGTCATTGATGGCGCGAACATCGGCCCGGCGATGCGCCATCGCTACGCGGGTTCCCTCCGGCCGCTCGTCGCGATCGGCAAGATAATCGCGCACGATCTGGCCGCGCGCGTCCTCGCCGCTTTCGGCAAAGCTGATATTGCCGTGATCCCGATAAGCCGCCAGCCCCTCGGCCGTCCGGTGCGTGGCGAAGTCAACGGAAGCCTCCCGCTGCCAGTCCACGCGCTGCCGGCGTATCTCGGACAGCTCGGCATGGCCGATTTCCTCCGTGATCGCCCGGAACGGTGCGCCGGCCCCGATCGCCTGTAGCTGCTCATGGTCGCCTACAAGGACGATCTTCGCCCCGCGCGCCTCGGCCTCGCCAACGAAGCGGGCGAGCTGGCGGCTCCCGACCATGCCGGCCTCGTCGATCACGAACACGTCGCCGCGGCCGATCGTGCCGCGGTCGTTCTCCCAACCGCGGGACCATGACGCGAGGGTGCGGCTCTGGATGCCGGAACTTTCCTCCAAGCCCTCGGCCGCCTTCCCCGACAAGGCCGCACCGTGGACCTGATAGCCCTCGGCCTCCCATGCCTCGCGCGCCGCCGCGAGCATGGTGGACTTGCCAGCGCCGGCATAGCCGACAACGGCCGCGATCCGCTCCGGCCCGGTGATATGCTCGATCGCCCGGCGCTGCTCGTCGGACAACCGGGCGGAAGCATCGCCGGCGCTGCGCTGAATGGCGGCGTCCTGCCGCTCTATGGCGCGCTCGACATGCCGGCGATCGACGCCATGACCATGCGCGCCGTGCATCCGCTGCGCGCTCTCGATCATGCCGGATTCGATCTCGACCATTTCGCGGGTCGAATAGCGCGCAAGCTCGATCTCGCCCGTTGCGGGGTCCGCGCGCTCGGCCTGCAATTCCACCAGCGCCGGCGAGGCCATCACCTTCGCAAACGCGCTCTGGAACTCCTGCGGGTCGTCGTTGATGTAGCGATGCAGCGCCCGCGCAACGTCGTGCCGGTCGAACACGCTCTTTTCCCCGGTGATGAGGGTTAGAACCTGCTCGGGCTTCTCCCGGATCAGCTCGGCATTGCGCCGGGCCGCTTCCTCGTCCAGCCTCGCCCGCGACACGTCGAGGCCGCGCCGCTCCATCTGCGTGGCATGGACGCCCATATGCTCGGTCGGCGCGATCTCAAGCCCGCGCTCCATGTGCGAACGATGGTCGATCCGGATATCAAGCCCGGCCATCGCCAGCCGCTCGTTGGCGATCCCCTCCCACCTCTGGCGAAGGTCGCGGAGCTGCATATCGGTCGTCGGCAGGTCGTGCGCCAAGAGCCATTTGTTTTCGCGCTCAAGATAGGTCTTCTCGCCTAAGCCGTCCCCCGTCACCTGCCGCGTCGTCATCATCACATGCGCATGATGATTGCGAACGTCGCTCGCATCGTGCGGTGCGTGAATGGCGAAGTCCACGGCAGCGCCGTAGCGGTCGGCCAGCTCCTGCGCGAACTCTCGGCTGGCCTCTAGCCGTTCCTCGGCCGAAAGCTCGTGCGGCAAGGCAATCTCGAATTCGCGGGCAACGCGGGCGTCCTTCCGCTTCTCGGCAAACTCGGCGGCGTTCCACAAGTCCGACCGATCCCGCGCCCAATCGGCCGAAACACCTTGCGGCAAGACGATCTCCGCATGTTCCACGCCCTGCTTGGCCGTGTAGTCATGCGTGATTCCGTCGCGCTCGTTGGTCAGCTTCTCCCCGGCACGATAAGCCATCGAGGCGACGGCGCTACGGCCGCTCGCTCTCGAAACTGGCTTCATGCTCAAATGGTAGATTGCCAACCTGTTTCCTCGATCCCGTTTCAAGGTTTCCCGCCAGCCTACAAGCTGGCGGCGCGCTGAGTTACGCAGTAACTCGTAAGTGCGCCCTTCTAAACTCAATCGCTACGCTCTTTCGTCGCTCGGTGTGGCGCTTGCGGCAAGGTCGTTGCGATGAACTGAGGCCCGGATTGTGCTGCAAAGCCGCCGAAAATTCAAGCGCAACGGGCAAACGCTGGAAAAGACAGCCGGGAATGATAGTCTAGGCGAACAACCGGAAAGGGAGATTTGAGGATGGCGCGCAAAACGATCGAACAACGCTTGGCCGAACTGGATGCGCAGCGCGCCACGCTCAAGGCCCGGCTGTCGAAGCAGGAACGCGCCAACGACACGCGCCGCAAGGTGCTGCTCGGCGCGCTCGTCCTGCATCGCCTCGAAAACGGCAAGGATGAGGAATTTTCTCGACGCCTGCGCGAATGGCTCAAGCGTGAGCTGCCCGACTTCCTGACGCGCCCCGGTGACAAGGAACTCTTTGCCGATCTGATCGGCAACGCGCCGAGCGGGGACACGACAGGCAGCGCCGGAGGGACGGCCGCATGAGTCAGGCGAGGTTTGCATGGGCTGCGTTCAAGAACATGATGCGCGCCGCCGCGCGTGATCCGCTATGGGCGTTCCTCTCCCTGCTCGCCGCACCCTTTCGCATTTGGCAAACGCTGCTCCGCGTTCTGTTCATCCTCATCGTCGCGCTTTTCGTCGTCGGCTTCGGCGGCCGGTTCTTCCTCGAACAAATGGGCTTCGGCCCCGGCTCGATTCCCTTTATCGCGCTCGATCTCGTCACGATGCTGGTGCTGGCCGCGATCACCTTCCGGCTCGTCACCAATCCGCTGATTATCCATTTCGGGGATATGGACGGCGAAACCCACGGCTCGGCCCGCTTCGCCACCAACAAGGAAGTGGCTCCCCTCACCCGCGCCGATACCGGCCTGCTGATCGGCCGCGATCCAAAATCAAAGCGGCCGCTGCGCTATGACGGCCCGGCCCATCTGCTGACCATGGCACCGACGCGCACCGGCAAGGGCGTGGGAACCATCATCCCCAACCTGCTCACCGCCGACCGCTCCGTGATCTGCATCGACCCAAAAGGCGAAAATGCCAAAATCGCCGGCCGCGCCCGCCAGCAATTCGGCCCGGTCCATGTCCTCGACCCCTTCGGTGTCACCGGCCAGCCCTCGGCCGCCTTCAATCCTCTCGACCAGCTCGACCCGGCCGGCCTCGATGTCGCGGAAGATGCAAGCACCTTGGCCGACGCCCTCGTGTTCGATGAACCGGGCATGGCCGGCGAAGCGCATTGGAACGAGGAAGCCAAGGCGCTCGTTGCCGGCCTGATCCTCCACATTGCCGCCAGCGAGCCGCGCGACAGGCGAAACCTCGCCGCCCTGCGCGAAGCCCTCACCCTCGCCCCTGAAGCCTTCGCCGCGCTCCTGAAGGACATGCAGGCGTCAACGGCCGCCTCCGGCCTGATCGCCCGCGCCGCAAACCGCCACCTCGGTAAATCCGACCGAGAGGCCGCCGGCGTCCTCTCGGCCGCGCAGCGCCATACCCATTTTCTCGACAGCCCGCGCATGGTCGCCGTTCTCGGCCGATCCGATTTCGGCTTTGCCGATCTCAAGCGCCGCAACGTCTCGGTGTTCCTCGTCCTGCCGCCCGATCGGCTCGCCACCTATTCCCGCTGGCTGCGCCTGCTCGTCTCGCAAAGCCTGATCGACATGGCCCGCGATCCCGCCAAGCCGGCCGCCCCGGTCCTCTATCTACTGGATGAGTTCGCCGCCCTCGGCCATCTGGCCCCCGTCGAGCGCGCCATGGGCCTCATGGCCGGCTACGGCGTCCAGCTCTGGCCGATCCTGCAAGACGTTCACCAGCTCCGCGCCACCTATGGGCAACGCGCCGGCACCTTCCTGTCAAATGCCGGCGTCCTACAAGTGTTCGGCGTCAACGATCACGACAGCGCCCGGCTTGTCTCCGATCTGCTCGGGCAGGAAACCGTTGTGTTCCAGACTATGAGCCGGGCGCTCGATTCCGACAAATCCGGCATTTCCTACGGCGAGCAACACACGGCCCGCCCGCTGCTGACCCCCGATGAAGTCCGCAACCTGCCGCAGCATGTCGAATTGCTGTTCCTCGCCGGGCAACGGCCGATCGTCGCCGGCAAGCTCGCCTATTATGCCGATTCCGAGTTCCGGGGGCTGTATGACGCTCCCTGACGTAACAAGAAGCGGACCCGGCGCTTTGCGCCGGGACTTTGTTACGAACGGCCCTCCGGCCGGCCCGCTCTCATCATCTAGGGCCGTAGGGACGGCCGGGGGGCGGGCCACACGCGCAAGCATTAGCGTATTTAGCTATTTACGTATCAACGTGCATAAGGCTCGATCGGCGGCAATCCGTGCTGTGCCAGAACGGCCGAAAGCCCGGCCTCGGCCATCGCCTGAATTGTCGTGCCCTCTGCATCTGCGAGCTGGCGAAGGCGCTGCCAGTCCGATCGCCGGACCTTGACCGTAAGCGCGACAGTCTCGCCCCCTCCCCTCTTTCGCCTCGGCGTCGGGATTTCCACGGCCGGGCGGTCGTCCTCGATCGCTGCAAGGCTGGTGGCTTCCGCGCCGGCCCTCGGGCGGGTGAAGGCCGCGAGGCCGGTTGCTTTCTTTGCCATAGGTTTCGCTCCTTCAATACGCTCTTACGTATTTAGCTATTTACGTTCTAAGGCGTCCTTGATCCACGCCCACAAAGCCCGGATTTCCTCGGCTGCCCTGCCCTCGGCCTCAAACTCCGTCACGGCGCTGCCGGTCGTGACGGCGCGGGCGAACGCGCGCCGGTCGGTAATCTCGCCGGGGACGATCGGCAGGCCGTAGGCTTCCAGCGCCGCGCGCGTCTCCCCGATCTCGGGCGCGCGGAACGGGCAGGCGGACAGGACGAACGCACCGCGCACCTTCGCGGCCGTCACGATCTCGACGGCGGCCGGGACCGCAGCGAGGTCAAACGCGGAAGGTCGGACCGGAATCAAGACCAGCTCCGACCTTCGGGCTATCTGGCCGGCCGCCGGGGCGGCATGGGGCGGGGCGTCCACTACTGCCAAGGTCATACCCTCGCCCTCGGCCGCCCTAAGCGCGGCGTCCAACTCCCCGGCCTGCGCCGTGGCGACGATCGGCGTTCCGGCTTCCCGCGCGCTCGCCCATGCGGTCGCGCTTTCCTGTGGGTCCGCGTCGATGACGCAAACCCGTTCGCCGGTCGCCTCGGCCGCCACGGCGGTATGAACCGAAAGCGTGGTTTTTCCGCTCCCGCCCTTCTGGCTCAAAAACGCAATGACGTTCATGCGTCAATCCTTCTTTGCGTGAATACGTATTAAAGCATATAGCTAAGGACGTTAATACGTCTTTAAGTTAGTGCGGCCATTCCTCGGCCGGCCAGTCCCGCGACGTGTGAATGACGCGCACGATCACGACGCTTTCCCGGCCCGCTACGTCCCGCAGCTCATAGGCGATGATGTAGGGATGACGGGCGAGGGACTTTTCATAGGTCCCGCTCACCCGCCCCGGCCGGCCGGTCGCAAATTCGCCGAGCTTGTTCCCGGCGTCCTCGATCGCGTCCACGACCCGTTCGGCGGCGAATGGGTTGTCCTCTGCGATATAGCGCAGGATTTCGAGGTTATCCCGCTGCGCCTCAATCGACCAGACAACCGGCCTCATCCGCGCGCGGCTTTCCGGCGCTTCGCTTCCTCGATAACCTCACGCATTTCCGCGACGGCCTGCGCATGAGGGATCACTCGGCCGGCCGCCGCATCAGCCATGCCGCGCTTGATACCGTCGATGATTTCAAGCTCGCGATCGACATAGGCGGCGACGGCCTCGCCGGCGAGGAAGGATTTGCTTCGCTGCGTGTCGTTCGCGATCCGGTCGAGCTTTTCTTTCACATCGGCCCTAACCCGAATCGTCATGGTGGTGCTGGCGGTCATGGAATCGCCTCCGTGTGTTGAATTGTGTACATCCTAGCACGGTTTCCCAGCCGCCGCTATCGCCTTCTATCAAGGTAATACGTTTACACGTCAATACGTATTAACGTAAATAATTAAGCACCGCCCTTGCCCCTCGCTCCCTCTCGAAAGCCCATAGGACGCTGGCCGCAGGCGCGAACGGTGCGGATTAGGTGGTGAGGGTGCCGCTTCCCGGCCCGCTTATACGCGGGCCGGAACCGCCGCAGGGCCGCGAAAGCGGCCCGAACAGCGGCGACCGCTTATGTTTCCCCTTTTAGATATAGATGAGATGGGGATTCAGTCTGGTTATCGGACTCACGTTTCATCACACTCTTTGCCAGCATCACGAGGGCCTTTCCGAGCGGGCCATCGCCGGCGTCGAGCTGCGTTCGCTCATCGAGGGGCAGGGTGGTCTTGTAGGCGTTAATTGCCTCGCTCCAAGCCCGCTGATCCTGTCCATGATCGGCAGGCGGGGGCGAGGCCTTGCCGAACCGGCCGAGAAACTGACGGGCCTTTTCCGGCAGGGACAGGCGATAGGCGTTGCTCGTCTGCTGGACCTGTGGGCCGCGCCCCTCGTTGCCGGTCGGCTCGTAGCGCCGCAGCCAGTCGATGAAACCATGCGCCCGCAGGTTCTTCAGCGCCCGCACGATCGAATCCCGCGACCGGCCGAGCCGATCCATGATCGTGGTGATTGATGGCTCAAGCCGGCCGGTGCGGAAGTCGATGAGATTGACGAACAGCCGCAGCACGTCGAGCGCCACCGATCCTAGCGGGCCGCTGCGCTCGCCCTTCTCGTGCAATCCGGCCTCGTTGTAGATTTCGGCCGCCTTCAAGATCGCCTGCACGTCCTTGCGTGTCGTCGGCCGCCATATACGACCCTCCGATCGCCCCCGGATATGACTATGCCGGCGAACTGGCGTCGGGCATCGCTCGGCCGGGGGGGGCAGGACCAGGCTAAAGGTTCCCTGTCCTGATCCCTGCAAGGCGGCCCGGCGCTCATGGGCGAGCGTCGTAAGCTCCCCGGCCTCGTCGTCGGTGAGCTGGCCCGCGCCGTATCGGCTCCAAACCTCCCGCATGATCTCATCAAGCGCGTTCCCGCGCGCGCAGCCGATCGCGGCCGCGTAGTGCGTCCTCAACATATGCCCTCGTCCTTCCATTTGAAGGACATGACGGCGCGGACGGCAGGCACGGCGCTCCCGTTTCCGCAAGAATCAATCTTGCGAATTGGAGTGCTCTAGCGTAGATAGGGGGAGACTTATCGGCCCCGGCTCTACGGTGTGTCTGACGGCCTACAAAAACGCTCGACCGTTGGCGCGGTCGGGCGTTTTGCCGTTATGTCCCTTGCTTCGCTTCGATATAGAACCTCAACGCTTCTTCGATGATCGGCGCGCGAGCTGACGCGCCCCGTTGCTCCTTGATCCTGTCGATTGCCTCGACAAGCTCGCCCGGAACATAGGTATTCAACGCCACGCGGCCGGCCGCGATCTGCCGCGCCCTGTGGGCGGCAACGCCCCTGCGAATCTCTTCCGCGCGTTCCTTCATGTTTACAACTAACAGCAAGCCGCCCGATTCTGCAATCCCTTGCGGAAGGAACCGGGAAAGGCACTACTTCTAGGATCGGCAGCTAAACGTAGTAACGTCAATGCGTATTCACGTTATTGCGTTCTATAGCCCGGTAGAGCGTGGCGCGATGCACCCCAAAAAGCCGGGCGACTTCCGCCACCGGCTTCTTGTCCTCATGGATGAGCTGGCGGGCGTGGGCGATCTGCTCGGCCGACAGGGCAGGGGAAGGACCAAACCGCACACCTCGGGCCTTCGCCGCGATCCGGCCGGCGCTCGTGCGGTCCACGATCAAGCTGCGCTCGAAATCCGCGATGCCGGCGAACACGGTCAACACCATGCGCCCGGCCGGCGTCGTGGTGTCGGCCCACGGCTCGGCCAGCGAGCGCAGGCCAGCGCCGGCCTCTTTGATCCGCTCCGCGATCGCCAGAAGGTCGGCCGTCGATCGCGCGAGGCGGTCTAGCCGGGTGATCGTCACCACGTCGCCGGCGCGCAAGTGGTCGAGCATCCGCACCAGCTCGGGCCGGTCGCGCTTCGCCCCGGAAGCCTTTTCCTCGAAGATGCGGACGCAGCCGGCCGCGCCAAGGGCGGCCCGCTGCTGCTCCAAGTCCTGCCCGCGTGTCGAGACGCGGGCATAGCCGATGAACACCCGGCCGGCGTCGGAATCTGGTTGGCGGTTCACGGCCCCCCCTGTCGCAAATCATGTCGCAAGTGGCGTAGCACTTGCGACAAAGACATGCGACACGAAAACCCCTGATTTTCTGTGACCTTCGGCGTTATCTGGCGCACTTCTTTCGGCGTTAAGTGGCACCGATTACCAGCGTGGAGCGTGCCGCCTCGACGACATCGTCAGTAACCACCAAGAGCTCGTTGATCCTGAGGATGCGCTCGATCTGGACAAAGAGGCGATGCAGAAGTCGGAAGTTGCCGCCGGTGATGCGGGCGATGGATGCGATCGCTTGGTGATCGGTGAAATCGGCGGCGTCCAGTTGCAGGCCGAGTTTCCGCCAGTGGCGGGTGAGGACGAAGGTCAGCTCATCCCCCTTCAGCGGGCGATAATGGTGGGCGAAGCCGATCCGGCTATAGAACTGCGGATAGCGTTCCAGTTTTCTTTCCAGGCCGGGCATCCCGATCAGAATCACGCCGATACCGGTCCGGTCGAAAATATCGCGCACATACTCAAGGCTTTGCGTCGAAAGGCGTTCGGCTTCATCGACTATCAGCATTTCCATGCGGCCTTGGCTATGGCGTTCCGGAATGACCATGCTCGGGTTGAGCGCCAGATCGATGCAACCTTCTGCGCGGGCTATAAGACGGCGTAAATCTTCACGAACCTCCCGCACCGGGCCGCCGACTGTCGGTGTATAGAAAGCTGTGCGTGACTTGGCCAATGCCTCATAGGCAATGACGTCCGATGCGTCGCGTGGCCCCCACTCCTTCAAGAGCGGTTCGGCCTTGTCCCACCGGGCGAAACGCCGCGCCGACATCGTTTTTCCGACACCGGCCGGGCCGAAGCAGATTCCGATATATGGGGCTCTGTGGTCATTTCTACATTAATACACGCTAAGGGCATTTTGCAGGTGACGGGAAACACATGTTTTCGGACACCCTTGGGTGATCCCTCGGCTTTGGTCGGCAATCCTGCGCCTGAATAGTCGACAAACCCTGTCGCTTTGACGTAGTGTACGACAAAGTGGTTTTGAGGGTTTTTCGTACATGCTGGTCGGATATATGCGAGTGTCATCGGCCGATGATCGCCAAACTGTCGATCTTCAGCGCGACGCTCTGGTCGCGGCGGGTGTCGATCCGCGTAATTTGCATACTGATAAGGCATCGGGAGCACGCGACGATCGACCGGGCCTGAAGGACTGCCTCGATTATTTGAGTGCGGGTGATACGCTGATCGTGTGGAAACTCGATCGGCTTGGGCGATCGTTGCCGCATTTGCTGGCGATCGTCACTGACCTGAAGGCGCGTGGCATCGCGTTCCGTTCGCTGACTGAGCAGATGGATACGAACACGCCGCACGGCGAACTGCTATTTTCGCTGTTCGGCGCGCTGGCGCAATATGAGCGCGCGCTGACGCGCGAGCGGGTGATGGCGGGACTGGCGGCTGCAAAGCGTCGAGGGCGCCAGGGTGGACGGCCTCCCATGATCGACACTGAGACCCTTGAACGGATTACTGCCGCGCTTGATGGCGGAGCAAGCAAGGCATCCGTTTGTCGCACCTTCAAGGTGCCGCGTTCGACCTTGATTGGCACTCTTGCCCGGATCGGTTGGGCGCCGCCCGCTAGAGCCTAACCCGATGCCTCGTCGCGCCGTGCTGTCGGACGAGCAACGCATGGCGTTGCTCGCACTTCCCGATGATGAAACCACGCTCGTTCAGCACTGGACGTTGAGTGAGGATGACCTGGCTATCATCGTGCGCCGCAGGCGACCGCATAATCGTCTGGGTTTCGCGATCCAGCTATGCGCGCTGCGCTATCCCGGCCGTTTGCTGCGCCCGGGCGAATTGATCCCCGATACGCCGCTCGCGTTCGTCGCCGAGCAATTGCAGATCGCGCCCGAGGTGCTGGCCGATTATGCGACGCGCGGCCCGACCCGGTACGAACAGCTCGATGCGCTGCGCGAGGGCTTTGGGTTCACACAGTTCAGCCGGCCATTGCGAGCGGCGTTGCAGGAATGGCTGCTGCCGATTGCGCTGACGACGACCAGCGGGGCTGGGCTGGCACGGTCGCTACTAGGCGAGTGCCGACGACGGCGCATCATCGTACCTGGCATCAGTTCGGTCGAACGGATGGTTGCGCAGGCGTTGCTCGACGCCGAGCGCCACGTCGCCGAGCATCTGACCCGAGGGCTGGAGACTGGGCAACGCCGTCTGCTTGACGCCCTTCTTCTGCCTCACGCCGGCACGAACCTCAGCGGCCTCGGATGGGTGCGGCAGCCGCCCGGCAAGCCCGGTCGCAAGACGTTCGCCGTCATCATCCGGCGGCTAGCTCTGCTGCGCGATATCGGGATCGATCCCGATATCGCGGCAGGCATACATCCCGAACGCCTGCGACGCCTCTGTCAGGAAGGGGCTCGGCTGACGGCGCAACATGTCCGGACGCTGCAAGCAACGCGGCGCCGTGCGACGCTGGCGGCAACCGTACTCGAAACCATCGTCACGCTTACCGACGATGCGGTGCTGATGTTCGACCGCCTGCTGGGTCAGATGTTTCGGCGCGAGCAGAACGGTGCAGACACAGCGCTCAAGCGCGACCGGCGCACCATCAATGGTAAAATCCGGCTACTCGCCCGGCTCGGCGATGCCCTGCTCACTGCCAAAGTGTCGGGCGGCGACATCGGCGCCGCGGTCGAGGCCGTAGTTGGATGGGACGATCTCGGCCGTGAAGTCGATGAAGCCCGCAAGCTGATCCGCCCCGATGCCGTCGATCCCGTTACGATCGCCGCTACCAACTACCCCGTCCTCCGACAGGTCGGTCCCTTGTTCATCGCCTCGTTCACGTTCGGAGCGGTCCCGGCCTGCCATACGCTCGCGCGAGCAGTCGCTATCATGCGCGACCTTCATCTCGGTCGCCTGAAAAAACTGCCGCCGGATACGCCGGTTGCCTTCATTCGGCAGGCCTGGCGTCGCGCGATCGGCCCCGGCATTCCCGATCGCAGAGTTTATGAATTTTGCGTCCTGGTCGAGCTTCGGGACAGGCTTCGTGCCGGCGACATGTGGGTCGAGGGAAGCAGACGCTATCGTGCCGTCGAGCAACAGCTTATTCCTGGCCCGGTATTCGCCACCATGCGGGCAGCCGGCCCTTTGCCGATTCCGGCACCTGATACGGCCGATGCCTGGCTAGCCGAACGGCGTACCCGGCTCGCCCGTAGATTGGCAGAGGTCGAGCGAAAAGCGGAGACGGATACGCTGGAAGACGTACAACTCAGCCTCGGCAAGCTGCGGATTTCGCCGTTGAAGGCGGTC